>OFEY01001556.1_pt1 | contig 14593 bp, 14 predicted proteins | sample 1521251 | NCBI WGS metagenome assembly OFEY01 (sample SAMEA3504100, study PRJEB24116) | mouse gut metagenome | biome: mouse gut; feature: mouse-associated habitat; material: faeces | place: Denmark | collected 2011
GTAAATTATCTTTGTCGAGTTTTTCTCAATAAAAAATATGTGGGTATGCATAGAGGCGGTTCTACTCCATTCTATTTTGACATAACAGATTTTCTGGAACATAGTAACCGCATTTTAATACAGGCAGACAGTACAAGGCGCGATGAACAAGTTCCACCTGCTATTACAGACTGGTTTAATTATGGTGGAATTTATCGTGATATAGAAATTATTCGTGTGCCCAAAATTCATATTAAAAAGTTCCAAATCTCTCTTGAACCAGGGAGTGATTTTAAAAAGATTCGCACAGAGATTATGCTTTCCGAAACAGTAAATTCCACAGCAGTTTTAACGATTGATGAGCTTGAGATAAAGCAGGAGATTATGATAAATAATGGGAAAGGAGAAATCATTTTTGAAGCTTTTCCAAAGCTTTGGTCGCCTGAAAATCCAAAGCTATATCAGGTGACTTTAAGCTGTGAAAATGATGTTGTCAGTGACAGAGTGGGATTCCGTGAAATACAGGTGAAGGGAATGGATATTTTGTTAAACGGAAAATCAATTTTCCTTAGAGGGATAAGTTGCCATGAAGACAGCGCTACAAATGGAAAGGCATTAACAGATGAAGAACGCAGAGAAAATATTTGCATTGCGAAAGAGCTAGGCTGTAATTTTATGCGAGTTGCCCATTATCCTCATAGCGAAAGAATGGCACAGCTTGCCGATGAACTGGGCATTTTACTCTGGGAAGAGATACCTGTTTATTGGAATGTTCATTTTAAATCTGAGGACACCTATCAAGATGCCGAAAATCAGCTTTGTGAGCTTATCACACGAGATTTTAATCGAGCAAGTGTGATTATTTGGTCAGTAGGAAATGAAAATAATGATACAGACGATAGATTGAAATTTATGGGAAAACTTGCAGAATTTTCACACAAAATAGATCATACAAGATTGGTTTCAGCAGCTTGTTTTGCTAATTTCGTAAAAAATGTAATTGACGATAGATTGGAAAAATATCTTGATATAATTGGCATTAATGAATATTATGGCTGGTATAGTCCAGACTTTAAAATATTATCCGAGATTTTGGATAACAGCAATCCTCAAAAACCTATAATCATAACTGAATTTGGCGCAGATGCTTATACAGAGAATAGGGGAACGATTACAGATAAAGGAACAGAAGATTGTCAGGCATTTATATATGAAAAACAAATAGAAAATATACAGAAAATCAGCTATATTAAAGGCATGACACCATGGATTTTAAGAGATTTCCGCTGCCCGAGAAGAACTAATATTACTCAAAAATATTACAACACCAAAGGGCTTATTTCCGCAAATGGAACACGTAAAATGGCGTTTTATATACTCCGTGATTTTTACAATTCTATCAAATAATTTTCAGCACCTTTTATAAATTAGGCGGTAAAACCACGAAGCTTTAGCTTCGAGGATGTAATGCCACTATAGCCACGCCTAAGCGTGGCATTGAAATCACTGATATAGAATTACTTTTTAAGAAATTAAGAAAAGAGGTAAGTTCTATGGCAAATACATACAAGTCAGGTAGTCACAACAAATATCTGTTGCAGTATCATCTTATTTTTGTATGTAAATATCGAAAGAAGTTGCTTAGTGTCAATAATATTGCATCCGATATCAAGAAACTATCTTTAGAAATTTGTTCTAAACATAATGTTGTAGTTCACTATATGGAAGTGGATAAAGACCACATTCACCATATGATTGAAACGATACCGAATATCAATCTTTCAAACTTAGTTCGTACAATGAAGTCATATACTTCTTATCATATATGGGAGAAATATTCTACGTATCTAAGTAAATGTTTATGGAAAGAAAGAAAATTCTGGTCAGATAGTTATTTCATCAGTAGTATTGGAAATGTTAGTCAGGAAACATTGCAACATTACATAGAAAATCAAGGCAAGTAAAAATTATGGTATTCCCTTGACAGTCGTCCTACAATGTGGTATAGTAAACTTATGAGAACTATATCTATTTTAGAATTAAGACAACAAACTGGTCTTAGTCAAAGTCAGTTTGCAAAGAAATTTCATATACAATTAAAGACACTTCAATCTTGGGAACAAGGCTGGCGAAATACACCCGAATGTATATTGTATATGGTTCAAAGAATTTTGGAGTTGGAAAAGGAATAATTTTTCAGAAAGGAGATTGTATGAAAATAATATCAAGTTATGCCATTGAAATTAAGCATATTAACAAGCTATTCAGACAGACTATTAAAATATACCATGATGCAATCTCTTTTTGTGTAAAAGTATTGGAAGAACATTGGGATGTATTAAGTACATTAGAAACAGGTAATAAAGAAAGGTTTGCCTATGCAGATGCTCTAATCCATAGTACAAAATCCAATCATGCTATTTATCCAGAGTTTGATATTAAGTTTTACAAAATGCCATCATATTTACGATTTGCAGTAATAAACACTGCGTTGGGGTATCTCAGTTCTTATCACAGTAATTTAGATAATTGGGAATATTCTATATCTAACAGTAAAGCCCCAAGTTTGCAAACACATCTAAATAAGCTACCTACATTCTACAAAGGAAATATGTATTTAGATGATTGTGAAGGTGATGCAGTTCGTTTAAAATTATTTGTAAATAATGATTGGAATTGGGTAGAAGTACAATTAAAACATACAGATGTTGTTAGTATTCAAAGACATATGAAAAATGCTAAGATGTCTGTACCAACTTTAGAGAAGAAAAATAAAAAGTATTTTCTAAGGTTTGCTTTTGAAGAAAAGGTTGAACTTAATAAGACACCATTAAAGCAACAAAGAATACTTGCTGTTGACTTAGGTATTAACACAGATGCCATTTGTTCCGTTATGAACTTAGATGGTGCTATTCTTGCAAGAGAATTTGTAAATTTTGCAAGTGACAAAGACCAACTATATCATACACTTAATAAAATTAAAAAAGCTCAACAGAAGTATGGTTTCCATAATGTATCTAAATTATGGAGATATGCTAAATTTCACAACGAAGAACTTGCCCGCAAGATAGCAAAAGAAATCACTTCTATTGCAGTAAAACATCAATGTGATGTCATTGTGTTTGAACATCTTGACATGAAGGGCAAGAAACATGGTTCTAAGAAACAGAAATTGCAAATGTGGAAGAAGAACACCATTCAACGTATTGTAGAACATAAAGCTCATCAGAATAGCATTAGAATTTCACATATCTGTGCTTGGTGTACATCAAAACTAGCCTTTGATGGTTCAGGTAAAGTTCTACGTGGAAAAGATGCAAACTTAGATACTTATGAATTATGCAAGTTTAGTAATGGAAAAATCTATAATTGTGATTTGTCTGCATCCTATAATATAGGTGCAAGATATTTCATACGAGAAATACAAAAAATCCTGCCAGGGATGGTATGGTCTGATATTGTGGCAAAAGTCCCAGAATGTCAGAAAAGAACGCAATGTACGTATGCTACTCTGTTAGAGATTAACAAAGCAGCATAAATACGGATTCAGTCACCTGTATAATAACTTAGGTGTGGTATCTTACTCGTCAGAGTATCTAATGCTAAACCTTAGCTGAATATACAGATGGATAAGTTGCTATAAATAAATCTAGCAACAGACTCCCCAGAGCTTTAGCTCTGGGGAGTGTTCAAAAAATCAACTAATCTGTTACAATTTAACCTTTCTATTTTATTGCTATCTGAACATCTCTTTTTACAAATTAGAATAGCCAAAGACGAGCGAAAGCGTGGCTTCGCTGGAATACTTCCTTGCCGGAGCGCCCCCTTTTGACTTCGCAATCACCTACTATCTCAATTAGAATCCAAATAAAGCTGATAACATATCAACTTTATTTGCTAATCGTAGTTCTTATTTCTTTTTATCCATAAAAACAGAATCAATTACATTTAATTTATTCATGTTTTTATAATAATTATTTGTGACATTTTTTGTCATTTTTTTCTGACGAATATCCTTCCTTAAACCAGAAAACTGCTTTTCAATTAACGCTTTGTTCCGAGCTTCTTCGGTTTGGGCTATTATCCCTTTTTCTGTGACAAGCGTTACTAACTTTTTCAACTGCTCAATTTCTGCTTTATGATTCGCCGCATTTTGTGTTATTTCCGTTTTCACTCGTTCAAAAACCGTTTCAAATCCCTCATCTAACTTATTTAAAGCATCGATGCCCTCTTGTTTTTTTTCTAATGTTTTTTCAAAAGCTTCTAAGTCAAAATTTTCTTCCTCAGCAAGCTTTTTCTGCTCCATATTTACAGAACTGATGAAATCTAGTGTTTCTATCTTTTTCTGTAAACTTTTAATTAAAATTTGGATATAATCTGTTTGATATTCCACTTGATACCTCTCTTTACTTTACCTCTCACTATCAGAATATTTACAGCTTTTCATCCATCAAAATGCCAGCCAGCTCCCATGCTTTTGCAATCATCTCCAAAGTTTCCTCTGGAGGAAATTCTTTTAATACTTCCTTCGTGTCTTTGTCTATGATTTTAATCATAATACGGTTTGTGGCATCATGAAAACCAAATTGACACTCTGTATGCACCATTTTTTTATTAATCGTATCTACAGCTTTACGAAGAGCAGCATTTGCAGCTTCGCTTTCCTCTGGTCTTTCCTCATCTTCACTGCTATATACCTTTTTTACAGTATCCATATTGGAATTAACTGCAACTTTTCCTACTTCTGGATTTAAAGCTACTTTTTCTGTTGAAACTGATTCCGTTACTGTTCCAGCAGAACTAACACTCGTCATATTTGTGTTGACTGGCGCTGTTGGATAGACAGCTGCATTTTTACTAACTGTCTCAATTGCCATAACAAATCACCTCCATGTGATATACTAACTTTTCCTATTTCTTTTTTATATCGGCAAATTTAATAATTTTTTTATAGATTAAGATGAAGTAAGAACTTTTTTTTATAAATAATCTAAAAGACTCTTTGTTATAATTTTACTGGTAGCTGATAATGAGGCATCATATACCATACTAGCTGCCGCTAGACGAATAATTGTTTCTGGTAAATTAATATCTTCATTACTGGATTTTAACTCCTCATATACTGTTTCTTGACTGCCAAGACGCTCTTTATTCAATTCTAATCTCTTTGTCCTACTACCTACATCTGCTACTGCTGCATCCACTACCTTTTGATGCCCTTGAAATTTTGTAATTCCTCTTTCAAAAGATTTTTGCATGATATCATCTGCTAATGCTAATTCTTTTTCAGCAGCCTCTAACATAGATTGTAAATTCTTCTGATCTGTGTCACCTGCATATTTTTGTTCTTTCATCATGTTCTTGATAGCATCCACTTTACTCTGTGCCGCTTGAGCTGCCTCTACATTGTTCAATAATTCATCTACATCTCTTACAATATTATGTGTGAATACATTTTTTCCCTCTGTATTTACTTTTAACTTCTGATTAAAATTTACTGTATATAAAATATCCTGTACTGTATTGCTATATTTATTCTTCTTAGTAGTGCCATCAGCTTCATAAGAAACACAGTCAAAATATTGCTCTGGACGCAGATCATTCTTTTCAAAGTTCTCCTTTGTATAAGTGACGGAAAGTGTTTCATTATTCATAGCTGTTAATAAATTTTGATGTGCATTTTCACTTAAAATAAGTTCTCCAGTATCTGCTAAGAAATAAGCATCATTATTAGTAGGACTATAAATATCTTGTATTACATTTCCATTTTCATCTTTATAAACTCCCTGTGCATCTGCTGTCACCCGCTTTATAGTAATACCTGCAGGAGGATTGCCCTGAGAATCAGTAATTTGACATGTACCAGAAGATAATTTCTCATAAGATAATCTAATTCTATAGACTTCATGCATATCTGGATTATCTGTAAGAGGAATATTCGTTACAGTATCTACAGATACTAGATTTTTAATCTTTGTGACAGTATCTATAGAATCCATCGTAATATTTTCTGTTATATCATATCTTTGTTCTGTATCAGTACGAAAGGTCATATCTGTATCTGTTTTAAAACCAGCAAATACTCTTCTCCCTGCATAATCTGCATTGGCGTCTTGAAAGATTTGCTCTTTATACTGCTGTAAAGTTTCAGCAATATCCTTTCTATTTTTCTCATTATAAGTATCATTTGCCGCTTGATCTAAATATTTCTGCATACTCTGCATCAGATCACTCACACCTGTTAGCGCATCCTCTGTGACATTCATCCATGATTCTGCATCTGATATATTTTTATCCAAATATTGAGTCAGCTCTGTCAACTGACTTCTAAAACGCAATGCACGTACTGCGATAATTGGATCATCAGAAGGTTTCTGAATTTTCTTTCCAGTAGATTGTTGTGTAGACCATTTATCTACATTTAACTTATTTACATTAATATTCGCCAATGAATTATTAATCATCATACCATTAGTAATACGCATTTAATCGCCTCCACTTATCTGTCTATTTGTTTATATATTTAACTGTTTTCTAGTTAGTCTTATACTCCTGTTTCATTGATTAATTTATCATATAATTGATTCATAACATTAATCACTTTAGAAGCTAAATCATAAGCTCTTTGAAACTTCACTAAATCTACTCCTTCTTCTTCTTTATCCACACCAGAGATCATAAGGCGCTGATTTATAATAGATTTAGAGTTATTGTTGAAATTTGTTTGTGCACTTTTGGCAGCGGAAGCATTGACAGATGATACTGCTACTAAGCTCTTTATCGCATCTTCTGCGATTCTGCCCTTAAAAATCTTCTGATTTCTTAAATCATTCATAGCAAGTATCACGTCATTTCCGTCCACACCATCTACCACCTGTGTCGCTGTTGCCATCAAATCATTATTCGCTATGATATCTGGATTCACACATGCATTTCCTGCTGTAATATTTTGGCTGATATATTCTATAATTTGATCTGACGTAACGTCATCTTTTGTTATATCTGTATTATTTGCATCTGCATTATTGGCATCCACAATCGCTTGTTTGATCTCATCTGTGGTCATATCTTTGATTGTAAAAAATGGAATGTCTGCTGTACTTGTTCCATCTAAACCCTCTGCTGTTCCTTTGACGCCTTTCATTTGCAGCTTATTAAACTCCTCTGTATAAGCCTTTACAAACTCATTCAGTTGTTTTTCATAGTAAGGAATTCCTTTATATACTCTTCCTTCTGCTGTTTCAGGATAATTAGGCTTTACTAAATTACTGCCATCGCGAATATCAATATATCCTCTTAATGCACCAGATAAACTAGGATCTTCCACATCAAAACTCAATCCATTATCCCAACTGAGTTCATATAGATCTTCTACATCTGTATCAAATTTCTTTTTATCTCTGGTTGTTAATTCTATTGTATGATAACTGGTTCCTGATACTAATTCCTGATTGCCAATTTTTATATAAACAGAACTTCCTGTAGGAGAAACTGTTTCGTCTAGTGTAATTCCCACCAACTGAGATAATTCATCTACGGAATTATTTCTCTCATCTCTCAAATCATTCGCCATTCCGCCGTTCATTTCCAAAGTAGCGATTTGAAGGTTTAAAGATGCTATATTCTGTGATAATGTATTAATACGATTCACAGTAGTTCTTATCTGTAAATTAGCTTCATCTTGATAAGTTCTTAAATTTGTAGAAATATTATTGAAATATTCCATAAAAGTTTGACCTGCATTGATGGCGGCATTTCTAGTAGGTCCGTCAGCTGGATTATGGGACAGTTCATCTAATGCATTAGCGAAATTGCCATAATAAGGAGTGAAGCCTACATCTTCTAACTCATTATAAAATTGATCTTGAATCTGATCCATATAATAAAATTTTGAACTCGCCTCTCCTAACTTACACTGATTGCTCCAATATTTTTTATCATAATAAGAATCTCGAATTTGCTGTATATCTGTAACAACAACACCACTTCCCATCATTCCATAACTAGAATATGCTCGAAGTGCATCATCTGCTTGTTGAATAGCTTGTTGTCTGCTATATCCTTTTGTTTCAATGTTAGAAATATTATGTCCAGTTGTATTAATCGCTACATGAGCGGCATTAAGACCGCTGGAAGCTATTGTTAACCCAAAAAATGTAGAAGGCATTTTATCACCACTTTCTTTTCTTTGATCTTTTATAATCTAGTCACTAAATGTTCCATCATCTGATCTACGACCGTAATATATCTGGAAGCTGCATTATAAGCCGCATGAAATTTAATTAAATTTGTCAGCTCTTCGTCAGAAGAAACTCCACATATCCCCTGTCTTCCTCCATCAATTTCATTTGTCAGAGTTTCTTGATGATTTATCATATTTTCATATAAACTTCCTGCATTGGCAACCTGATCCACTAACTCCGTATAATAATCCATAAAAGACTTCTGATTGTTATGATTAGGAGTCAGTTTCAAAGAAGCATCATTCCAAGCATCTACTAATGCCTCTGCTCTGGAACGGAACTCTCCTCCCTCACTATTGCTAAGAGGCAGTAAAGTATCATCATGTAACATATCTTCATTGATTTTTAAATTGCTTAATGTATAAAGGGATTCTGAACCAAACGCATTTTTCTCATTATAAACATAATAAATAGTTCCATCATTTCCTGTCACTTTTGTATAACGTTCTACATCTTTTCTAGAAAATAATTCTGTTCCCTGCACATCACTATTCTCAGAATATCCATATCCTGCATTTTCTGTATCTAAAATAAGACTTCCTTTTGTTATCGTAACAACATTTCCATTCTCATCTGTTCCTGTGATATCCGCTGCCACCTCTTTATTCGGGCATAAAATATCATTAAACTTAGTGACCATTTCATTCACTAACTGATCGAGTTCTGCCATTACTGTACGAACTGTAGATTGGCTTAATTGTTTATCATAAACTTCTAAATCCCTCTTATAAGCTGCACTGTCTTTTCCTCCCATATAATCAGTTGCAATGGGATTCAACCCTGCTGCCTGTGCCCGCTTGAAAGCTATACTGTTCGCACCATCTTTATAATCATCTGAATTGGGAATATCTGTATAATCTGCTATTTTATCTCCTCGTGCTAAAAGAACGCCTTTTAATGCTCCTAAATCGTTCTCCTTTGTTGTGGAAATTGTCACATTTAGATTAAACACTTCTTTATCTCTCAAATGTGGCCATACAGGAGTTAATAATCCAGAATCCTCTGGTGTATGCAATGCCTCTACTGACATATGTTTTACATTTATTTCAGAGATAAATTCCACTCCCTCTGCTTTCACTGTCACAACACCATTAATATCTTCATCATATTGAATATTGATAATGGAACTCAGCTCATCTAATGCATTATCCCTTTGATCTCGAAAATCATTTGCAGCTTCCATATCTGCTGCCTCAACAGAACTGATTTTTTTATTTAACGCATAAATCGTATCCCCTAACTGGTTGATTCGATTCACCATATTGACTACTTGTTCATTCAGCAAGTCTTGATAATCTTTTAATCCATCATAAATTTTTACTGCCTCGTTAATAAAATTCGCTGCACTCTGAATCATCGCAGAACGCTGTGTCATTCCTTGAGGTTCTTTTGCCACTTCCTGCATAGCAGAACGAAAATCTTCCATAAAATTCGCAAATGTGACATTATTAAACTCTCCAAACAGTTCCTGTATCTCCTCTGTTGCGAGATATTGTTTTTCATAAAAAGCCTGCCTGCTCACTTCCTGACGGTATGCCTTATCCAATAAAATATCTCTCACTCTGCGGACTTCCTGTACACTAACACCCATTCCAGATTGGTTTGTATAAACACCACCTACCCCCAGATTAATATAAGAGGTATCAGAAAAAACAATCTGTTGTCTTACATAACCTTTTGTATTTACATTCGCCAGATTATGTGCTGTAGTATTAATCGCGTTTTGACTCGACTTTAGTCCAGAAACTCCTATAGTCAAACCTGTCATTCCACCCATATCATTTTTCCTTTCTATATTCGCTCTTGTTCCAACTCACTCATAATAAAAAAACAAACGCCAAGCTCATTGTAATAAACATGTCACGCTTTGCGCTCCAGCCTATTATAACAAGATAATACTACATTGGCGTTGTGATTCCTTTCACTTTGTTTGGCAATCCATCTCTTTACTTTAGAGATGAAAGAACTTCCTGTTCTTAAACATAAAACTACTAACCGCGAAATCTTTCTTCATATTTTTTTAGTAATTTTTCAGCGAAGCTCTCATTATCTACAGAGTAAGCTCCTTCTTTTATCTGTGTTTTAATTGTATTCACTCTATCCTCTCGGATGTCCGGTGAGGAAGCTACTGCACGTTTTGCAATTTGATAATCTCTTCCTGAAGAGGAGATAAGCACTTGGTCTTTTGAATCTGTCTTCTTGATATCTTGCTTTTTTACTGTCTTTTTTGTGCTATATATTTGACTAATTTGATTATAACCATCTACGCGCATACGATAACCCCCTTTTTACTGCTTTGTGTCAAATGCACCTCTGCTTTCCATACGAGTTTCTGTGTTATAAGCTGATTTATTATAATTTGCTGTTAAAGGCGCTTGTTTTAAATTGTTCAATAAATTAATATCGAAATTCACTAAATCTAAAGCTTCCTGAAGAAGACCCTTATTCATCTCATTTACCTTCGTCATCTGAGTCATCGTATCATGCAATTTATCATGAAGTTCCGCCAATCGCTTTTTCACTTTCGGCTGCCCTTCCATCAATTCCATAAGCCTTGTGATAGTCAATGTTTCCGGTTTGCGATTTATAACTGTAGCAATATCATTGGTACACTCCACCCTTTTTTTATCTAAGGGAGTTATTCTTCCAACGACTGCCTGTTCTTCTTCTATAATCTTAGAAAGCTCTTGAATATCATTTTTAATGATAACTCCTGTCTTTACCTTAGAAATTTCTAAAAGTTTTTGATATTCTTCATTTTCTCTTTCTAAGATATTCATTAACTCCTCAATCAGACCAGCCATAGCTTTCTCCTAACCTTATTCTTTTCTTCCTGCTCCATCCCTATAGGGAAATCATCTATCATGAATACAATAGAAATAAAATTATCTTCTAATAATTTATCGGTTAAATCAATAATAATATTAGAGGAAGAGCTGATTTTTTACAAATGTTCCCATACAAAATCTATTATTTCCTAAATTACAAAAATATTTCTTTATAAATGTTATCATATTTCTCAATCTAATTTACTGACTGCTAGTTTGTACCATAAATCAATTTGTTTAATCCACGCTTGATAACTTTATAAAATGCAACAACATTTTACGATTATAAACGTTGCTTTTATATCAAAAAGAATATAGCAATTTCTTCCCCACCCACCTAATATTATCATAATATACTGTTTTTGCAATTCATACTTCTAGGGGGATTTCTTGCTATTTTGTGTTAAAAAAGCAGCCCTATTCCATACTTTCTAAAATAGTCTGCTTTTTCATCTTATAATCTCTCTTCCTATTCTCTTCCTAAATAGCGCATTTTAGCTCCGCCTTCTTTGCGCTGTTCCTTTTCTCTTACAGGTGTTTCTTTACGATAGAGTTCATTAAAAGAATGTGCCATCTTATCTTTACACTTATCACAATATTTCCCTGTTGTAATTGCTTCTCCACATGAAATACAGTAAATATCAGCTCCTTCTGAATTCGTAAATTCTAATCTCTCTTCTCGAATCCACTGTTTTATCTGTTCAACACTGACATCATTTTCTGTAGAAACTTCCATGATTGTAGTATCTGGATGTTCTCTTATGTAACCTTTTACTTCATTGAACTTTTCTTCTAACTCTCTCAAACATTCTGGGCAAAGCTTTTTAGAAGTAACCCTTTGAAATAGTTTGCCACATCTTTTACAGTTTATTACATCTATTGCCATATCCCTCTACCTCCTTAAAACCCTTTCCCTATACATAAGCACAATGCATAGACTCTACCAATTCCATTATTTTTTAACACTCTTGTACATGATTCTATCGTACTGCCACTTGTAAAAATATCATCTACAAGGATTACTCTATTATATTGTACTACATTTTTTTCTATCTGAAAAGCATCTTGAAGATTTTTTATCCGTTCTTTCTCATTTAATTCCTTTTGCGGTATTGTATTTTTACACCGATATAGTACTTTTTTATCAGTTTCTAACCCTAACGCTTTTCCAAATGCCTCCGCTAATACTTCTGCCTGATTAAAACCTCTTTTTCTCCTCTTCCTAGCATGTACTGGTACAGGAATCAATACCTCTGCTTTCCACATATACACTAATTTTTTTAGATGCTTTTCCACCTCCTCTGCATAAAAATCAACATACTCCCTTTTATTTTTAAATTTAAATCTTTCTACCGATTCCCTCATTACAGCATTATATTCAAATAAGGCAAGTCCTGCATCAAAGCTTCTATTTCTTTTTTTACAGTCTTCACAATATTCTTGTTCCATTATTCTTAACTGTTTTCCACATTTTTTACATCGTGGTTCTTTAATATAAGGCAGTTTGCTTCTGCAAGAAAAGCATATTTTCTCCCCTCTTGGCAATACAATTTCCTCACAAATCGGACATCTGCGCGGATATAAAATACGAATCCATTCTTCCTTTTTCACTGATCCTCTCTTTCCTCACTTATTAATTCACAAATACATTCCTTTAATCCAGAATATCGTAATTGTTCCTTTTGATTGTCCACCATACTATAAAAAGTATCTGGGCTTCCAACTAAACATACACATTTTCTCGCCCTTGTAATCGCAGTATATAAAAGATTTCGATTCATCAACATCTGTGGTCCTGTCAGCAATGGAACAATCACTGCTGGATATTCACTCCCCTGTGATTTGTGAATCGTAATCGCATATGCCAATTCTAATTCCTCTAATTGTTTAAATGTATAAGTAACAAATTTATTTTCATCAAACTCTACACACATTGTTTCTGCAAATTCATTAATCTCACAGATGATCCCAGTATCTCCATTGAATACCCCCATGCCTTTTTCCAATATAATCCCGTTCAAACCTTTCCATTCCCATTCCATCTGATAATTATTTTTTGTTTGCATCACTTTATCTCCTTCTCGAAATAATCCAGAGGGAACTTCTTTTTCTTTTTTAGACGGACTAGGAGGATTGAGATATTCTTGCAAAATATTATTCAGCCGTTCCACGCCCAACAATCCTTTTCTCATCGGCGTCAGCACTTGTAATTCTAATTCCTTTGCATTCACATAATGAGGAAGCTTTTTCTGTATCAAAGTAATTATCACACTAATGATAACATCTGCATTATCACGTTTTAAAAATAAAAAATCTTTGCTTTTATTTTCTAAAGATACTCTTTCTCCCCGATTAATTTTATGTGCATTTACAATAATATCACTTTGAGATGCCTGCCTAAAAATTTTAGATAAGCGCACTACTTGAAAACATTGTGCATTAATCATATCTTTTAATACATTTCCCGGTCCAACAGAAGGAAGCTGATTCACATCTCCTACTAAAATCAGTCTTGTTCCAACTAAAACCGCCTTTAATAAAGCATGAATTAAATTAATATCCACCATTGACATCTCATCTATAATAATAACATCTTTTCCTTCTACTTCATTTCCTAAAAATTCATGAGCTACAATCGGATTCTTTCCATCAACGATCACAGAATAATCCCTTCTTTTATAAAACATACCCATATCCACACCAATAACATTAGCAAAATAGACGGCTCTATTCATAGCCCCTTCATCTGGACTTATAATCATCATATGATCACTATCCATTTTTAAATCTTTCTCAGTCTCTAAAATAGTTTTTATGAATTGGTAAGAAGGATTAAAACTATCAAAACCATATAGAGGAATAGCATTTGCTACTCTTGGATCATGAGCATCGAAAGTAATAATATTAGAAACTCCCATAGCAATTAATTCTTGTAATGCTAAAGCACAATCTAATGATTCTCTTTGTGTTCGTTTATGTTGTCTACTTTCATATAAAAATGGCATAATGACTGTTACACGATGCGCTACCGCTACGGATGCTGCAATAATCCGCTTTAAATCCTGATAATGATTATCAGGTGACATATGATTTTCATAGCCGCAGACAGAATAAGTAAGACTATAATTCGTAATATCTACCATAATAAATAGATCTACACCTCGAACACTTTCTTTTATCACCCCTTTTGCTTCTCCTGTTCCAAACCGAGGGCAACTTGTTTGAAGTAAATAAGAATTTTCCACATATCCCATAAAATGCACTGCGGCTGCATTTCCAAGTTCACGACTTTTACGAAATTCTACTAGATGTTTGTCCACTTTCTCTGCCAACTCAGTACAACTTTCTAAAGCGGCTACTTTTAAAGGCGCTACAGAAAGTGTATTTTCAAATGGTTCTTTCTCTATCATATTCTCCTCCCCTATGCAATATTCTATTTTCATTATTACATTTGTTTTGTTAGAAGTCAATAGCCGTTTTGTTACAGTTCCATCTATAGTTATCGTAAAACCCTTTTTTAAAAAGTAGAAAAATCAACAACCT
>OFEY01001558.1_pt1 | contig 14586 bp, 16 predicted proteins | sample 1521251 | NCBI WGS metagenome assembly OFEY01 (sample SAMEA3504100, study PRJEB24116) | mouse gut metagenome | biome: mouse gut; feature: mouse-associated habitat; material: faeces | place: Denmark | collected 2011
AAAAAGCGTTTTTCTCCGGTGACGGAGAAAAACGCTTTTTTTGCATTGTTTAAAAATTATACGGAAACGTCCGAAACCGAAGACAACGACGGTAACGATTTGGCGTAAACTTTTTTCATCAGGGTTGAGAACGGGTAGTCGGACAGTTTTTCGATATCTACGAACCGTCCGTCGGCAACGGGCGAAGCGTTGGTATGTACAATGTATATCTTGAGGTTGAGACGTATATGGGTGAAAATATGAGAAACCGCCTCTCCGCTGTCTTCGGCATCGTTAAACCCAAGCGTGCCTTCGTCGGTCCAGGGAAACTCGTAGAGACCGGAAAGAAGCCCTTTTTCCGAACGTTTCCGAATCAAGATTTGGCCCGCGGTGTTAAAAATCAGGTAAACGCTGCCGTTTTTTTCTTTTTTGGCCGGTTTGGCGCGGTCGGGAATTTGTTCAAGTTCCGGCAGTCCGCGGGATAAACAGGCGTTTTGCCAAGGACAAAGCAGGCATTGCGGTTTTTTGGGGGTACAGATAACGGCGCCCAGATCCATAATCGCCGAAGCATAGTCGGCCGGATGTTGCGGATCAGTAAGGGCTTGCGCTTTTTCACGGATGAGCGGCAGAATCTGCTCTACCGGTTCGGTAAGATGATACAGGCGGCAGATAATGCGGATAACGTTGCCGTCAATAACGGTTTCGGGCAGGTTAAAAGCGAGGGCAAGAAAGCTGGATGCGGTATAGGCACCGATCCCTTTGAGTTTGAGCACATTTTCGCGGGTTTGCGGAAAGCGGCCGCCGAAATCTTTGACGATCGTTTGCGCCGTGGTATGCAGGGAACGTGCCCGCGTATAGTAGCCCAGTCCCTGCCAATAGCGGTAAACTTCTTCCAAATCGGCCGCGGCTAAGCTTTCGACGGTCGGAAAACGCCGCATGAAGGGGGAAAAATAATCGAGTACGGTTTTGACCGTCGTTTGCTGCAGCATAAATTCGGAAACCAGAACAACGTAAGGATCGGGATGAGCGCCGCCTTTGACCCGCCAGGGCAGGCTGCGTCCGTGATGTTGGTACCAATTGAGGAGTGATGCGGCTAAATGATATTCTGTCATGATTATAATATAAGCAAAAAAAATGCCGATGTCCATATAAATACCGTTGCCGAAACAGAAGCAGGTTTAAGTATCAAAGGCGGAAGTGTGGCTAAAAAAACGTCAATCGACGAATATAATTGCTTGACACAAAAAAACTTTTTTTGTACATTTTAGGCAGAGTTTTATTATTTTAATTACCAACAATATGGAAGTAACTGTTCAAAAAGTGAAGAGTATGTCCGAAACCAAGTGGAGCATCACCGCTGAAGACCCTACCGGCGGAATTATGCATTTCGGACTGGAGAAGAAGTATGGAAAACCCGAAGCCGGAGACGAGATTACCCTCCATTTCCTGCGCGGGATCGGAACCAAAGTGATCGGTATGGACCTTAACGGAAAATGCCTGTACCGGAAAACTGCTTCCGCCGCTTCGTGAACATGATCATAAGACAGTCAATGTCTTCTTTAAAAAAAGCCTCCCTCACCAAGGGAGGCTTTTTGCTGCAGTATTTTATCAGAAAACGGTTATAAATTCCTTTCCTTAATTCATTTTGATAAAGACATGAAGTCTGCTTCGGCAATTTGTTTAAAGAGACAGTATGTAGGAACGCGCGGCGATGCCTATTATCAGCTGAAGAAGAATCGCAATGAATTGACGGATTTGAAGAAAAGTAAAAAAATTAGATGGAAAAAATGTAGAAATATCAATGTCTAAAAACTTCAAGCTCCTGTCAAAAACAGGAGCTTGTGAAGATTGGTGCCCTGAAGAAGACTCGAACTTCCACGACCAAACCGGTCACAAGTACCTGAAACTTGCGCGTCTACCAATTCCGCCATCAGGGCAACGGATATTTTAATAACCGGATTTTTTTAATTAGTCAATAGCTTTTATATTTTTTTTTGCGGGTGGAAGAAAAAAGCTTCTTCTTCAAGGATAAAGGACTGCCATGTTTTTTGAATGTCATATTCGGGATGGCGGATGCCGCCCATATGACGATAAAAACCGGCGACCGGATTATTTTTGAGCATATACAGATAAAAAGGCCGATAACCGGCGTATTCGGCAAATTTTTCGATAAGCCGGCGTCCCAGACCGCAGCCCTGACAATCGGGCAAAACATATAAGGCATGGAGTTCGAACGGTATCGGGATTTCGGGGTTATGAGACGGAGAGCCCCACGCCAGAGCAACAATTTTTCCGTTTTCGGTTTCGCCGAGATAGAGAAAGTCTTTTTGGGCAATTCGCTGCTGCCAGTTGGCAATTCTTTGCGGGGTGACAATGTTGGCGGCAATAAATTCCGGCGGCATAAAAGCAGCATAGCAACGCCGGCGGGTGTTCATGTTGACGTCGGCAATCGCGGCAGCGTCTTCATGCCGGGCGGGGCGGATAATGAATTTTGTTTTTGTCATGTTGACATGATGGCCGTTGCAGACGAAAAAGGCAAGCAAAAAGTGAAAAAGCGCTCAGAAAACGATAAGGCAGCCTTTGAGGGCTGCCTTACGATTAAAATTAAAACGTTCCGGACCTTACTCTACGACCAATGTCAGGATTGTGACATCGGTATCGAATTTCCGGTTGAACGCTCTGGTTACGTTTTCTCCGAGCTTTTGTTCATCAAGCCGGTTCCCGGAAAATTCGGCAACAGCCTGACGAATCAGAAGTTTTAACTCGAGATCAACCGTTTCCGAAATTTCCTGCCGGTTCTGGATACCGTAGCAGATATTGAAACGATAGGCCTCGCTGTTGAAACATTGTACCGGCTCGGCACTCAGTGTGGTTATGTTGCCGGAACGGAGTTCGTGAACCGTTTTCCCGACACTTTCTGTCTGAAGAGTATTGTAGGGAATTTTCGGAACATTACAACTTCCGGCCGGAACGATGGTAAACATACCGGTGACGATAAATGCGGCACTCAGGGAAAGCAGCATAATCCAGATAATCTTTTTCATAATTATTGTGTTTTTTTAATTAATACTCGGTTTAAAAGCCATTATTTTGCATAAATTTGAAAACCGGGTCTAACTGTTGAAACATCGGTACAAAATAATTGCTAATTTAATTGAAATTACCTTAAGGGTAATATGTTTTGGACAAAAAGTCAAGTGCGTCAGTAATTGACGGCAGGGGACTTGATTTTTGGCGACGGATGTGCGAAAAAAGAAAAAAGACGGGGTGGTTAAAAATAAGACGTTGCCGGACGAACTAAAGGAAGAAACGAGATGCAAACAGAAGTAAGGGGAAAATTCAATCATGCGGTGGTAATGACCGATCAGGTTGAACAAGAATGCGTCAATCAGCTGAAAACCCTTTGTTCGCAAGAGGTTTTCAAAGATTCTAAAATTCGGATTATGCCTGATTGTCATGCCGGAAAAGGCTGTGTGGTCGGTTTTACGGCAACGGTTAAGGATAAAATTATTCCGAATTTGGTCGGGGTAGATATTTCCTGTTCGATCTCAACCTATCGGTTGAATGTGAGCGAGACAGACTTTTCGCGTCTGGATGAGGTCATTCGGGCATATGTGCCGTCGGGAAGAGCGGTGCGGGAAAATATTTCGGCGCTGGCGGATGAGCAACTTAGGGCTGACGTTGCACGGGTATGCCGAGAGATCGGCGATCTTGAACGTCTGGAACGGCATTTGTGCTCGATCGGCAGCTTGGGGGGGCGGAAACCACTTTTTGGAAATAAACCGTGATAAGAACGGTTTTTTATGGTTGTTGGTTCATTGCGGTTCGCGCAATTTCGGCAAGCAGATTTGTGAGTTTCATCAGGCGAAGGCGATAGAAACTTATAAGCAAAAAGTGGCCGAAGGGCGCGAAAAAGGTTTGAGCGAAGTGCCATCGCACCAAAAGGCAAAGTGGCTGAAGGCGTATAAGGAAAAGTGCGCGCTGCCTAAGGAGTTGTGTTATTTGGAAGGCAACGATCTTGACTTGTACGTTGAACATATGAAGGTTGCCGAAGTGTTTGCTTGTCGCAATCATGAGGTGATTGTCGATGAGATTTGTTCGCATATGGGCTGGAGAGTTGAAGAATCGATTTTTACCCATCATAATTATATTGAATTTACCGGTAAGCGGGAAATGGTTATCCGTAAAGGTGCCATTTCGGCGCAAAAAGGGGAACGGGTTATTATTCCGCTGAATATGCGGGACGGTTCGTTGATCGGGGTCGGCAAAGGCAATCCGGAATGGAACTGTTCGGCGCCGCACGGGGCCGGGCGGGTTTTGTCACGCATCCAGGCACGCAAGACTTTGGATGTGGATGAATTTAGGCAAAAAATGCAAAATGTTTGGAGTTCCTGCGTTGGGGCCGATACACTGGACGAATCTCCGATGGCCTATAAGGATATGCAGGTGATTATTGACGCCATCGGCGAAACGGTGGAAATTACCGACCGGATTGTCCCCCTCTATAACTTCAAGGCTTCGGAAGCGATCGATTAAGCTGACGCCGGGTTTAAAGTTGTCCGTAGGCGTGCAAAAGCAGTAAAACGCCCAACGCAATGCGATAAAGAACGAATGGCAGGAAAGTGTAATTTTTGAGCCATTTCATCATGATGAAGATCGCAGCGACCGAAGCAACAAACGAATAACCGATTCCGCTTAAGACGTAATGCAGGTTTGCGTAGTCACCGCTTTGGTAAATTTCCCAACCGACCAGCAAACCGGCGCCGGCAATGGCGGGAACCGACAGCAGCATGCAGAATTTGGCGGCTTCGCGGCGCTCCAGCTTCAGAAAGCGGCCGGTTGTGATGGTGATGCCCGAGCGGCTGGTGCCGGGGATCATCGCCAGACACTGCGCCAGTCCGATTAAAAAGGCGTCTTTAAAGGTCATATCGTCAATTTTGCGTACCGCCGGCGAGTGGTGGTCGGCAATCCACAATAAAATGCCAAACAACAAAATGTTCCAACCGACGATTTTGGTGCTGCGCAACCATTCCATGCCGAAATGATGCAAGGCAAGTCCGAAAATGACCGCCGGAACGGTGCCGACAACCAACAGCCAAAACAATTTGGGGTTGTAGGCGGGGAGTTGTTTTAAAATAAAATCTTTCAGCCGGGGCGTGGAAATCCGGATAAAAAGATTTTGCAATTTGGGGAAACGTTTAAACAGGTCGGCGGTCAGACCGCAGGCCATGTCATAAATGTCACGGGCAAAATAGATCATCACCGCCAGAATGGAACCGACATGGACGGCAATGTCTATTTCCAGCCCCTGATCGGGAAAAGAAGTTAATTTTGAAAGCAAAATCAGGTGCCCCGAAGAACTGACGGGCAAAAATTCGGTGAAGCCCTGCAATGCAGAAAGAATGATGATTTGTAAGTTTGTCATGTTTATTCAGCCATATCCTGACCGGAGACTTTCCGGCATGCTTTTTGATTGAGGTTTAAGAGAGAATGAGGGCGAAAACGTACGTTGTTGAGCGATGCGCCCCAATGCAGGTGCGGTCCGGTGGCGCGGCCGGTATGACCGACCAGGCCGATGATTTGCCCCTGTTTGACGGTTTGTCCCGTTTTGACTTTTGCTTCTTTCAAATGGGCGTAGATGGTTTGCAGCCCCTGACCGTGGTCGATAATTACCATGTTGCCGGTGTAAAAATAGTTCTTGCCGCTCAAAATTACCTTGCCGGCACCGGAAGCTTTGACCGGCGTCCCTTCGGGGGCGGCAATATCGGTACCGCTGTGCGGACTTTTGGGGATGCCGTTGAAAATGCGCTGATTGCCGAACTCGCCGCTGATACGTCCGTCAACCGGCAAGATGAAGCCCCGGCGCCAGTCATCGCCGGGTTGAAGGTTGGTAAGCGAACGGCGCACATCTTTTTGTTCGCGGGCGATTTCGGCGTCATGAGAAGAATCGGGAGTTACTTTTTGCTGCGAAACGCCGTTAATGCGCTGAATGTCCCATTGATAGGTTTTAACCGGGAGTTTGTAGAATACGGAAGCGTCGTGAGGGTATGAAAGTTGCAATTCGGCTTCGGCGTTTTGATCGCGGCCGAACGCGAGAATGAAGTAGCCGTCTTCGGTGATCGGATATTGTTTTTGGTTGAACGTTACCGTCGAAGCTTCGTCTTCGGTTTTGCCGATGATGATCTCACCCTGATTGAAATCTCCGCACAGTTCCAATGCGGTTGCCGGGGCTGCTGCCGCCAGCAGGCTAATTGTCAAACAGATCGCCTTGTAATTCATTTTTCCTCACTATCGGCCGGGTCTTGACCGCACCGTCGGCAAACACAATTTCCAGACTGCTGCTTTTGCGGGCCTCAGTTGCATTATAAACGGTTTTTTGCCGTTGGTTTTTAATCCAAGCAAAACCCCGTTTCAAAACCGACTCTACAGATACCGACTCCAGCCGCAGATTTAAGTTTTGCAGGTTTTCGTTTTTCTTGTCGAGTATAGTGGTAATGTAAAAAGGTTTAATTTCATTTAAACTGAGCTGGTTTTTGCGATTTTCGAGATAATTTTTAAAGCTCAGATGCAAACGGTCAATCCGGTCGTCGAGTTTTTGGATGTTTTCAGCTAAAATCTGTTCCAGGTTGGGGATGCCGCGTTTGAGCCCGTCGAGAAGGCTTCGTCGTTCTTGCAGATAGCGGTTGCCGGCGCTGGCAAGACGGCTTTGCAAGGTGAGAACCGCGGCGTTCAGTTCGCTTTTGACCGGTACCGCAAATTCGGCGGCGCCGGTCGGTGTCGGTGCGCGCAGGTCGGATACATAATCGATCAGCATGGTGTCGGTTTCGTGTCCGACGGCGGAAATTAACGGGATTGAGGAGTTGTAGACCGCCCGGATGACAATTTCCTCGTTAAAACACCACAGATCTTCCAGAGAGCCGCCGCCGCGGGCGACGATCAACAGGTCGGGCCGCGGAATCGGGCCGTTGGCAGGCAAAGCGTTAAAACCGTTGACGGCAGCGGCAATTTGTGTTGCCGCACCTTCGCCTTGGACCAAGGTCGGCCAAACGATGACACGGGACGGAAAACGGTCGGTGATGCGATGGATAATGTCGCGGATAACCGCGCCGGTGGGGCTGGTGACAACGCCGATCGTACGCGGAAGATATGGGATTTTTTTCTTATGGGCGGCGTCAAACAGGCCTTCGGCGGCAAATTTCTGTTTGCGTTCTTCCAAAAGTTTGAGCAAGGCGCCGGTTCCGGCCACTTCCAATTGCTCAATCACCAGTTGGTAACTGCTTTTGCCGGCAAAAGTGGTAATGCGGCCGGTGGCAACGACTTCCAGTCCGTCTTCCGGCCTGACCGGCAGTGAGGCGGCAATTCCTTTCCAGCAGACGGCGGAAAGGTTGGCGTTTTCGTCTTTCAAAGACAGGTAATAATGGCCGGAATCGGCGCGTTTGCAGCCGAAAATTTCACCTTTGACCCGAACGCGGGCAAAAGCGTCTTCCATCGTGCGTTTGATCGCAAAAGAGATTTCACTGACGGTAAATTCCGGTAACATTTCCTGCATTTTCTTTCCTCACGGCGAATAATTTTAATCAATAAAGCGCTTTGTTGCAAGTCTTATTGCGGCGGTTGGCAAAAATAATTTTTTTGCTTTTTTTTATCACGAAGGTAAAATGTTTTTACGAAAATTATTAATGAAAGGTCGGCGGATGAAAAAAGTGTTAAAATTGGCGGTCATAGGGGTGCTGTTGGCAGAAACGGCCGGGGCTGCGGTGGACTGTAATCAGAGTGAATGGAGCTTGGTAACGGACCGGTACGTGTGTTTGTCTTCGGAATTGAAAAAGATGAATAACGAGGTGCGCCAAGCGGAAGAAAAGCTGTCCTTTCGCATCCGAGAGGCGACTCAAAACCTGAAGGCGCTGCAAGAGAAGTCGGACGGCGGGGAAAATGATGCGGCTGTAAAAGCGGAGCGAAATAAACGTGTGGCGGAACGTCTCAAAACGGAGGCGGATTTTTTGGAACAGGTACGCGAACGCCTGAGAAGTAAACAACAGCAAATTGCCAAATGCCGCGATCAAAAATGTCTGAACGAAGGCTACGGCGCGCTTAAAGATATTTTGCAGTCTTCGCGAAGTGTTAAAGAATGCGGCAGGCTTGAAATTCCTCAAGAATGTGAGATTTATTTGTTCAGCGAAAAAGATACCGGCACCCGCAGCCGGAGTGAATCGATTTCCGACAATTATTACACTTTTGAGAGCCGGGTGAAGGTTAATCGTCCGGGAAAATGTGTTTATTTGTTTTTGTCCTCGCAGTATGCGCGGGTATGGAATCTGCTGGCGACAAAAGATACGGATTTGCGGCAGGGCTTTGTCGGTGCCGATGATTATCAGACGGTGCGTGGGTATCCGGAAAAAACGGCGGTTAAGATCGGTTTGAAAAGCGATTTGGCAAAAAATGCAGAGATGTGCTTTAATCGATATATGACAGCGGAGGAAGCCAAAGAATTTTTGGCTCGCCATCAGATAGAGGCCGGTCGGATCAATGTGGTTTACGACGGCAAGATCGGCGATAACGCGCCGCTTGATCAATATGCGGTTTCGGATCGTGCGGTTGGTGTCCGGCAAGCGCAAGGGCTGCGTCCGCGCGAGGAAGGCTGGCAACAGTTGATTGAGGCCCGCAAAGCCCGCAAATTGTCAGCGGCGGATATTGAGCGGATGAAAAACGACGGTGTGGTTAATTTGGATAATGAAAATTTTTATCTCAAATTTTCGGATTACAAATTTTTGTGGCAATATGCCGGGCAGGGACTGGACGGTTATGTGATAACCGAAAACATTGATCGTATGCCGACAGGGGCCGAGCATGAAAATGTCTTTTTGGCACCCGGCGTCATTCCGCCTTCAGATCTTAAGCTGGAACAGACATTTAAAGATATGGCAAGAAAACCGGATATGTTTTCGCGTGCTTATATGATGCTGCCGCTCAAAAAGGCACCGCAATTTGCCGATTGTAATTTTCCCGCGAATATGGCCGAAAAAGTAATTTGTGCCGATGATGAACTGCGGCAGAGAAATCAGGATCTCAAAAAAGCGGTGGCGGAAGTGAAAGAGAAGGATGAACAACGGGCAGCCGACGCCTATATCGCTTATGCCGCCTATCGTTTGCAGGGATGCACAAACCGCTGCTGTTTGCTTGATGTTTATGACAAAGCCGTACAGTGGTTTGATAAAAAGCAATATTCGGAGAAGTTTAAGGAGAAGGAGCCGGTTCGCTGCCAGTTGAAGAATATCGATGATGATTGCGAAGTTTATGCTTACAGTTCGTACAACGGAAGCAAGAAAGAGAAAGACCTGTTTATCAGTGATCAAAGTTTGACTTATTCTACCGACGTTAAAATCAATCGGCCGGGAAAATGCGTGGTTTTGCTTTTGTCTTCGAGTTATCCGATGATCTGGAACATTTATACCACCCCGCAGACCGATTTGCGGGCCGTGTTGGCCGGCGGCCATTATGAGCAGATGATCCGCGGTATGAAAGCTGGAGTGCAGACTAAAAACCGCCACGGCAATCGTATGAATGACAGCAATGACCGCTGCCTGAACTATTATTACGGGAGTGATGAAATTGTTGCTGCAGTGGAGGAACTGAACATCGGGCTCAAAAACGTGCAGGTTTTGTCTCAGCCGACGGTGGGCGAAGAAGTTGAACTATCGGCTTATGAGTACAGCCCGCAAATTGTTGACGGCGAGTTTCTGTCGTTGGGTATTCAGCCCGAAGAAGCCGGGTTGGAACAACTGATCGAAGAAGGCAAAATAAGGAAAGTCGGCAAAGAAGATATTGCGGCGATTAAAGCTGCCGGATATTCGTTTATTGATGGTGTGTCACCGCAAGAATATCGGGATCCGTTTCGATATGGCGGTATGAGAGTTTATTTGATGCTGCGGCAATTTGTCAAAATGCCGGCGGGATTGGCCGGGGCAGATCGGGTTATCCTGATGATACCGGAAGATCTGAAAATGCCGGACAACAACGGCGGACACAGCGATTATTACAACGTGAGCGGAACCGCAGATCAATGGCAAGCGCAAGAAATCGGCGGACAGAAATAATAAAGGTTGACTTTTTGTCTAATTGACGTATCATATTCACTATGAACAATTTTTAATCTTATATATTATGTTACCATGCGTATTTCAATTGAGCGAACTCGGCGAGTTGGGCTTAATCTTTAAGGAAGAGAACAAGCACCTTTTTGTGCAGCGCTTTGTGCAGTATGTCAAAGAGCTTTTACGGATGAAGGCTGCCATGGATTACACTATCAATGCCGGTTTCTGGCAGAACATCGATCCCAGCGGAACTTCCTGTTCTCTGGCGTCGGTTGTGCCTCTCAGCGATTTCCAAAAGGACTGGACGCTGCTCAAGTCGATGATCGTTTTCAGCCCTAACGACGGGATGAAAAATCTGATTCAGAAGAACATGGCTTTTCTTCAGCGCTGTCAGCAACGGGTGGACAAACTCTCGAAGCGCGGATTCTGGAACCTGCTGCGCCACTGTGGATATTATCGCATTATCCGGCGTCATTTTAATGATGCGGACATGTCGGTGACGTTCCAGGACCTTTTTTCGGCTGCGACCGCGCATTTCATGAAAAAAGGCTGGGGCAAGGCCTGGGAGTTTAAGCAGATCGTGGAAGAATTGTGATTCTCAAGTATGGCGAACAAGGAGAACGGGTTGACCGTTCTCCTTGTTGCGTTTTTAAAGCGGAATATGATTTGAGCCGGTGTCAGTTGAGATTGACAATTCCGCGTGAAAAGGCATAAAGTGCCCACAGCGCAATCACAACCAACAGGCAGGCCAGAGCCGCTTCGCCGATGGTAAAGGCTTTTTGATCCGGGGCCGATTGTTTGCGCGCCCAGATAAAGACCGGAATACCGACCGCCATGAAGACAACGGCCATTAACAGGTAGTTCAGGCCGGCGGCGTAAATCAGCCACAGGGCGTAAATCGAGCCGAGCACCGACGAGATCAGAGCGGTGGAACGCCGGATGTAGGCGTTGGCCGGATATTCGCCGTCTTCGCATATTTTCCACAAATAGGCGCAGCTTGAGAAATAGGCCGGCAGCACCATAACGCTGGTAATGCTGAGCATGGTGTTCCAGGCGTTGTTGGAAAAGTAGACCAGCAAAATGATGGCTTGCATTAAAATACTGGTGACCCACAGCGAAACCGAAGGCGACTGATATTTGTTTTCGCGGGCGAATTCGCGGGGGAAGGTTCCGTTTGCACCTGCAGCCTGCGGAATTTGTGCCGTAATCATCGTCCAAGCCAGCCAGCTGGTCAGAACCGAAATCAGCAGTCCGATGTTCATCAGCCAGGCGCCCCAAGGACCGACGATTTTTTCCAAGACGCCGGCGGTTGACGGGTTGGGAATCGTGGCCAATTCGGCCTGACTCATATAGCCGAACGGTAACAGCGAAAGCAGGACATAAATGACGAGACAGCCGATAAATCCAAGAACGGTCGCTCTGCCGACGGTTTGCGGGCTTTTGGCGTGTTTTGACATCACGACGGCGCCTTCAATACCGATGAAAGCCCATAAGGTAACCAGCATGGTGCTTTTAATCTGAGTGCTGAGGCCGCCGAGAGTACGGGTGTTTTCACCCCAGAAGTTGAAATCAAAGCGGTCGTGATGGAAAACCAACAGCGTAATCAGAATGAACAGCAGCAACGGAACGATTTTGGCTACAGTGCCGATCGCATTGATCAGCGTGGCCTGTTTGATACCGCGCAAAACCAGGAAATTGAAGCCCCAGATCAGAATCGAGCCGCCGATGATGGATGCCAAATTGTTGCCGCCGGCAAAATAGGGCGGGAAAAAGTAATTGAGCGCATCCATGGTGATAACGGCATAGCCGACGTTGCCGCAGATCTGGCACAACCAGTATGACCAGCCGATGGTGAATCCGACATAAGGGCCGAATCCGGCGCGGCTGTACATATAAATGCCGGCGGTGAGATTCGGTTTGGCTACTGACAAAGTGCGAAAGGTGTTGGCGATGAAGTAAACGCCGAATCCGGTGATGATCCATGACAGCAGTACCGCACCGGCCGAGGCGCCGGCCGCCATGTTTTGCGGCAGTGAATAAATGCCGCCGCCGATCATAGAGCTGACCACAATGGCCGCTAAGGCAAAAACGCCGAGACCGCCGGATGAGTTTTGCGGCGTGTCCGGATGGGAAACATGGTTGGAGGCAGCAACACTATCGTTGTGAGAGCCGTCATACAGTGTTTCGCTTCGGGAAAAGTCGTTTTTTCCGGCAGCGGCGGTGGTACGGATTCCCGAACTGCCGCACGCTGCATCCGGGTGGAAAATATTATTTTTATCAGTCATTTTTACATCCTTTTTTGTAAAATTGATTCTAACGAAAGGAGGCGAAGCAACCGGTTAAAGATTGTTCCGCCTCACGTTCGGGATCAGCTTCTCAAAACAACTGAGATCTGACAAACTCAATTGTCTTCATCAAAGCCGATTAAACCTTGGCCGGATCTGCATGTTCAAAATTCAGGAAGCCAAGGCAAGTCAGACTGTAACCAAACTGCTGGGTGATGTTCAGGTAGTTGTGGTACAGTTGAAATTCGCTGTGTTTCTGAACGCCGCGGATTTCGAGTTCGTGATTCAGCGAGCGGTTCAGCCACATTTCACAATGGGTTTTGGCGATGTCATCGTCAATATATGTATCGAAATATTCGACATATTCGGCAGCCCAGCCGCCGATCAGTTCGCCCTTGTCGTCTTTGCCCCAGCAAACGCCGATACCGGTCGCAATTGCCTTATGGTTGTCGCGGCTGGCGCCGTTGCCGGCCATAATGACTTCCAGAACCGCACCATGTTTGAACTGGTTGACGACTTTGTCGACCGGTACGATGTTACCGAACAATTCCTTCGGCAGAACCGAGGTGTAGGGGACGACGTTGAAGTTTTCGATTTTGGCCTGCAACAGAGCCGAATCGTAGCAGAAAGTTTCGAAAGGTTGCGGCGGAATTCCTTCATCAGCCTGTCCGACGCCGCCGGTTTGAAATGCCAAGGTCGGGTAACGAACGCCTTCTGTCATAGTGTTTCTCCTTTATAAAAAATTGTTTTGTGTTTTTACAGGCTATGAGGTAATTAGCGCCCCGTTTTTTTCAAGCGGCGGTTATACTAAAGATGTAAAAGCGCAGGCCTGTCCTTTATATTTTGATTTTTGCATTTAAATTGAAAAAGATTTTAATTTCGGACAAGAGGGAAAGATAATGACAAAAAAACAGTATTTGTTAATCGGCAGCCTGATCGGAACGTTTTTTGCGCATGCCGCTGCCGCTTCGGCGATCCCCGCTGCCAGTCTGCCGCGCGGAGCCCGCCAACCGGATAACGTGTCACAGCCGCGTCGGCATTTTTCGTTCAGCGATTTTGGCAAGGATTATGCCGATTTTAAGGATTATTTGAACAAAAAATATGGCTTTGACTACTCGGTCGACGTTTCTTATATGCCGCAGCGGGGCGCGCCGAACGGTCGCAAAACCGCTTATCAAACGATGATTTATCCGAGTTTTACCTGGACGACTTTTGACAACGAGTATGGAACCGGAACCCTGAATTTTGCATACAACATTGTCCGTTACGGCGGTTCTTCGGCGGCCCGGATCGGCAGTAACATCGGTGTGGTGAGTGACATTAACGACTACAGCACCAAGTCAAACGAGTTTGACGAACTTTATTACAGTTATCAGCTCGGCGGTTCATGGAAATGGCTTACCGTAGCGGCGGGGCAGTTTCCGCTGTATAACTTTGACGGCACTCAATATGATTCCAACCAGCAGGTGAACTTTATCAATTTTGCTTTGTCACAGAATGCCAGCTCAACGTATTCGACCGCCGGGGTGGGTGCCTATATGCAGGCGACTCCGAATTCGGAATGGACGTTTGCCGTCGGGGCTCAGGATGCGACGAACGTCGATGCCATCAGTGTCAGAGTCAATCATCTTGACGAAAAACATTATACCACCTTTGGTTATGTTTCCTATACCCCGACGATTAAAGGTGTCGGCGAAACTCAGATTTCGGTTTTGTTATATAATCAGCCATGGGTAAAAGAACAGCAACAGACCACGAACGGCTGGTCGCTTAACGTTAATCAGAATATCGGCGAAAAACTGGCGGTATTCGGACGCATTAACGGTGTTTCGGGGTCGGTGGCCACAATTAACCAGTCCTGGGTGCTGGGTATGGTTTACAATAATCCGCTTGATCGCAATCCGCTGGATCAGATCGGATTGGCTTTTGCCTATAACAAAATTGACGAAGCCGCCGTGGGCGATAAAATTTATCACAGCAGCGAAAAGGTGGTGGAAGCCTATTGGGCCTGGGGAATATCGAAATGGATGACTTTGACGCCGGATGTTCAGTTTTACATTGATCCGGCTCTTAACCGAAAATCGGATTATGATACCGTGGTCAGTCTGCGTGCCAGTTTCTTTTTCTGAGACGGAAAAGGGCAATGTGTCAAAGAGAGCCCCGGCAATGCCGGGGCTTTGAACTTGTTTATATTTCCCACCCGTTCCGGCGTGCGGTGTAGGAACGGCGGG
>OFEY01001567.1_pt1 | contig 14549 bp, 10 predicted proteins | sample 1521251 | NCBI WGS metagenome assembly OFEY01 (sample SAMEA3504100, study PRJEB24116) | mouse gut metagenome | biome: mouse gut; feature: mouse-associated habitat; material: faeces | place: Denmark | collected 2011
TGACAAGATCTTGTGGCTGAGCAAAATAAGTGCTAACAAGATGTGGTGGGGAAACACTGCTCTGTATTTTTGCCGGCCCTGTTCAGGCAGAATGCTTGAACAGGGAATAGGTTTCGGTAAATGAAAAGCGTGATTTATATTTAAATGCTTAACGTATAATAAATGCAGCATGTTCAAACGGCTTATTTGGATTTCCGATGTTCTGGCTGCTGCCGGATCTGGCTGTACTAGTCTTTATGGCTGAATCGTTAGAAGGCTTTGTTTCAGCCCAGAAGACTTCTTCTTTTTTTGTTTCTGGTCTGGATGTCTTTTTATCGTTTTCATTATTTCTGGATTTATTTAAATCAGATATAGCTGCTGTGGCCGTTGTTGTTTTTTGGCCGATTCCTCTTGTGAGGCGGTCAATCTTTTTTTGATATGCAGCTTTTTCTTCTTCGGTCTCAGCAGTACGCTGTCTGCCCTCTAATTGCGTGCGGAGCCTTACCATGCCTTCCATATGTTCTTTTGTGCCGGAAAGCGTAATCATTACACCGGTTTCTATGTCACTGAAGCCGGAGTCGTCTAAGCCGGGATCAGCAGCTTCATTTTCTATATTTTTAAATGTCTGTTTAATAGCTTCTTGTTTTTTTGCAGCTTCTTCCTGCCTCTTTTGGATCTGGTGCTGTCTCAATGCATTGTTTAGATTTTGAATCTGTTCCTGTGCTGCCTGCTTTTCTTTTGTTTTCTGCTCATCAGATTTGTCTTCGTCGTTTGAAATGCTTTCCATTTTTTCTTGAAGAGCTGCGATCTGTTTACGAATATTATTTTCGTACTGGTCTTGTGAGGACTGCCTCACGGCCATGCTGTCTTGTGCAGGTAAGCTTATTCCTGATACGCCCATGTCATTCCTCCTTGATCTATATTTGAAATCCGTTTCTTATTTTGCAAAAGATATATTGCAGCTCGTATTCACGCCGTCTTTATCTGGAGTGAAAAGCGACAATCATGCTATTACTATATACATATCGGAAAAACAAGAGGATTTCTTAATAGAATTGTTGAAATATGAGATGGAAATTTTACAATTGATTATTATTTTTTCTGAAAGTATGGAATGATTGTAAAATTTTTGGAGAAAAATATTGACGCACAAGTAAATTCGTGCTATTCTAAGTGGGCGATGGAAGTAGGTCTTTTTTTTATGCCTAAAATTAGAAATTAAGTGGAGGTGGAAGTTGTGCGCACTAGAATTACACTGGCATGTACGGAATGTAAGCAACGTAACTATAACATGACCAAAGATAAGAAGGCTCATCCAGACAGAATGGAGACTAAGAAGTATTGTCGGTTCTGCAGGAAACATACGCCACACAAAGAAACCAAGTAACAAGAGAGCGAAGGAAGTGAAAGGCTGAACAAGATGTTCACCCATCCCTGGTTTTCGGGTGCGAAAGCGTGCCATAGGAGGTAAATATGGGAGAAAGTAAGACAGAGAAAGCTCCAAAGACGAGCTGGTTCACCGGTCTTAAGGCTGAATTTGACAAAATTATTTGGCCAGACAAAAAATCACTTAGCAGACAGACTGCGGCAGTTGTAGCTGTTTCTATTGTCTTGGGTCTTATCATTGCCGTATTAGATGTCATTATCAGATATGGCGTAGATACCCTGGTAGGTTTATAGGAGGCATAGGTGATTTATGGCAGAGGCAAACTGGTATGTAGTTCATACCTATTCCGGTTATGAAAACAAAGTGAAGGAGAATATTGATAAGACTATCAAGAATCGTCATCTTGAAGATCAGATCCTCGAGGTTAGGGTTCCGATGCAGAGTGTCGTGGAAATGAAAAACGGCGTAAAGAAAACGGTTGAAAAGAAGTTGTTTCCAGGCTATGTTCTTATCAATATGGTTATGAATGACGACATATGGTATGTGGTTCGAAATACCAGAGGCGTTACCGGGTTTGTAGGACCGGGCTCCAAGCCCGTACCACTCACTGAAGCTGAAATGAGACCGTTGGGTATTCAGGTTGACGATGTGGTTGTGGATTTTGAGGAGGGAGATTCCATCTGCGTAATCGGAGGTGTCTGGAAAGACACGGTTGGAATTATCCAGACGATGAACCATGGCAAACAGATTGTGACCATCAATGTCGACCTGTTCGGCCGTGAAACGCCGGTTGAAATAAGTTTCACAGATATTCGCAAGTTATAAGATGCACAGCTGCAGGAATTTCTCAAAAGCGCCTGCAGACAAGTATTAAAGGAGGATTTTCCAAATGGCAAAGAAAGTAGAAGGATATATCAAATTACAGATCCCTGCTGGAAAGGCTACGCCTGCGCCACCAGTCGGACCTGCGCTTGGACAGCATGGCGTCAATATCGTTGAATTTACAAAACAGTTCAATGCAAGAACTGCTGACCAGGGCGATTTAATCATTCCGGTTGTGATCACCGTATATTCAGATAGAAGCTTTAGCTTCGTGACAAAGACCCCGCCTGCCCCAGTATTGATTAAGAAAGCATGTAATATCAAGTCTGGCTCTGCAGTACCAAACAAGACGAAAGTAGCGACTATTTCCAAAGCAAAGCTTCAGGAAATTGCAGAACTGAAAATGCCGGATCTGAATGCAGCGTCATTGGAAGCGGCAATGAGCATGATCGCAGGAACGGCAAGAAGCATGGGCGTTACTGTTGAAGAATAGGCAATGCTTGCTCAGCGAGGCAAGTCGGGATTTGAGCGAATGACGTTCTATTCGCTTGAAAGACAGAATTGCCGTGCGTTATTTGGCGAAACGTGGGAGGGAAGACTCCCGATATTACCACTAGGAGGTTATTTAGAATGAAACGAGGAAAGAAATATGTAGAAGCTGCAAAAGCCATCAACAGGGCAACGCAGTATGATGCAGCAGAAGCAATCAGCCTGGCTAAAAAGACAGCGGTTGCAAAATTTGACGAGACAATCGAAGCTCATATCAGAACCGGCTGTGACGGACGTCATGCAGAGCAGCAGATTCGTGGCGCAGTTGTATTGCCTCACGGAACAGGCAAGGCTGTGAAGGTTTTGGTTTTTGCAAAGGGTGACAAGGTAGACGAGGCATTGGCGGCGGGAGCTGACCATGTTGGCGGAGATGAGTTGATTCCAAAGATCCAGAATGACGGATGGCTGGATTTTGACGTCGTAGTTGCCACTCCCGATATGATGGGCGTTGTAGGACGCCTGGGACGTGTCCTTGGACCGAAGGGCTTAATGCCGAACCCCAAAGCAGGAACTGTTACAATGGACGTTACCAAAGCGATCAACGATATCAAGGCTGGTAAGATTGAGTATAGGTTAGACAAGACCAATATTATCCATGTGCCAATTGGAAAAGCATCTTTTACAGAAGAACAGTTAGCGGACAACTTCCAGACCCTTATGGATGCCATCATCAAAGCAAAGCCGGCAGCGTTAAAAGGACAGTATTTGAAAAGCGTTACCTTGTCTCCTACCATGGGGCCAGGCGTAAGAATCAACACTGCAAAGTTTGTTTAAGCTTGATGTTGACATCTGAAATAGACAGTGCTATAATATATAAGCATATTGCCGAAGACAGCAGGTGCCTTAGGGCGTAACAGTATGACCTGCCGAGGAACATTATTGGACAACTTTGTCTGATAAGAATGAAAGAATATTTCAAGCCTCTTTGTCTCGGACAAAGGGGCTTTTAAATTACCAAACGGTTGTGTTTGTGATTTAAAAGCTCAGATAAAACGATTGTTTAAAGGAGGTGCACAATTCGTGGCAAAAGTAGAATTAAAGCAGCCTATCGTACAGGAGATAGCGGAACAGGTCAAGGATGCACAGTGCGTTGTGTTGGTAGATTACCGTGGGTTGACTGTAGAGGAAGATACACAGTTGCGTAAACAGTTGAGAGAAGCTGGCGTTACTTACAAAGTCTACAAGAATACATTGATGAATTTTGCATTCAAGGGAACAGACTTTGAGAGCATGTCTTCTTTGCTGAAAGGACCAAGCGCTATTGCGGTGTCCAAAGATGATGCGACTGCGCCGGCAAGAATCCTTGCAAAGTTTGCAAAGGCTGCACCGGCGTTAGAGTTAAAAGCAGGCGTTGTAGAGGGAACGTTCTATGATGCGGACGGAATTAAAACCATCGCTTCTGTTCCATCAAGGGAAGAGCTGCTCTCCAAATTCCTTGGAAGCATTCAGTCTCCGATTACCAACCTCGCCCGTGTTCTTAATCAGATCGCAGAGCAGGGCGGCGGAGAAGCTGCGGCAGCGTCAGCAGCAGATGCGCCAGCAGAAGAAGCTCCTGCTGAGGCGTAAGCGTGACGCAGAGGCGGGCTTCTTGAGAGAACATGAAAAAGTTTCTTAGATATTCTTAGAAAATTATAATGACAAATGGAGGTATATCATAATGGCAAAATTAACAACAGCAGAATTTATCGAAGCTATTAAAGAGCTGAGCGTATTAGAATTAAATGAGTTAGTAAAAGCATGTGAAGAAGAATTCGGCGTATCCGCAGCAGCAGGCGTCGTAGTTGCAGCAGCAGGCGGAGATGGAGCAGCAGCGGCTGAAGAGAAGACGGACTTCAATGTAGAGCTGACAGAGGTTGGACCGAACAAGGTTAAGGTTATCAAGGTTGTTCGTGAAGTAACTGGATTAGGACTGAAAGAAGCAAAGGAAGTAGTTGACGGAGCTCCTAAGGTAGTGAAAGAAGGCGCTGAGAAAGCAGAAGCAGAAGATATTAAAGCTAAGCTGGAAGCAGAAGGCGCAAAGGTTACATTGAAATAATTTTATTTTGGATCATGAAAAAAGTGAAGCAGGGCGGCAGTTCTAGAGAGGAATTGCCGCCTCGTTTTATGCAAAAGATACATGCCGCTAAAGTGGCGCATGGGTGGCGCGGCGGGTGGGCGAAGCAATCTTCCCAGTTCGATTGCCATAGTAAAAAATGGAAAGAAAAGTATTGACATGTATTGATGAATTATGCTATCATATAGGATGCACTATTGTGGTGACGTGTACTTATTGCCAAGCAGCTATATCAGAGGAGGAAAATTCTCTGATATAGCTTTCAGTGGATTGCAGGAGCATTCTTGAAAATATAAAAACGAGAGGTGAAACGTCAATGGAGAAAAACAGAATACGTCCGATTCAAGCAGGAAAAAGCGTTCGTATGAGTTACTCGCGACAAAAGGAAGTATTGGAAATGCCGAACCTCATTGAGGTTCAGAAGAATTCTTACAACTGGTTTATCAATGAAGGGTTGAAAGAGGTATTTGCTGATATTTCTCCCATCGCAGATTACAGCGGACAGTTAAGTCTGGAATTCGTTGGTTTTACATTATGTGAAAAAGATGTAAAATATTCAATTGCGGAATGTAAAGAACGAGATGCAACTTATGCCGCACCGTTAAAAGTAAAAGTTAGATTTTACAATAAAGAAGCAGTTGAAGAAGTAAAAGATTATGAGATCTTCATGGGCGATTTACCACTTATGACTGAGACGGGAACTTTCGTCATCAACGGCGCAGAACGTGTTATTGTCAGCCAGCTGGTGCGTTCCCCCGGTATTTATTATGGGATTGCACACGATAAAGTGGGCAAGACCTTGTATTCCTGCACTGTAATTCCGAACCGTGGTGCATGGCTGGAGTATGAGACGGATTCCAACGATGTATTTTATGTGCGGGTGGACAGGACCAGGAAGGTTCCGGTTACCGTATTGATCCGTGCCCTTGGCATTGGCACGAACCAAGAGATCATTGATCTGTTTGGGGAGGAGCCCAAGATCATTGCAAGTTTTGGCAAGGATGTTGCGACCAATTATCATGAGGGCTTGCTAGAGTTGTATAAGAAGATTCGTCCAGGCGAGCCTCTTACCGTGGAGAGTGCGGAGAGCTTGATCAATGCAATGTTCTTTGACCCCAGGCGGTATGATTTGGCAAAGGTAGGAAGATACAAATTTAACAAAAAGCTTGCCCTCAAGAACCGCATAAGCGGACAGGTCCTGGCAGAAGACGTCATGGACGCTTCTACTGGAGAGATTATTGCGGAGCGGGGCGTTACCGTGGATCGTGATCTTGCGGACCGTATCCAGAATGCGGCAGTTGCCTATGTATGGATTCAGGGAGAGGAACGCAACATCAAAGTATTATCCAACCTTATGGTAGATGTGACCAATTATGTAGATATTGACAAGCAAGAGGCAAGAAGCTTAGGTATCACAGAATTAGTATATTACCCTGTTCTGGATAAAATATTAGAAGAAAATGATACTATAGAGGAAATAAAGGAAGCGCTTCACAGGAATGCGGCGGATTTGATTCCAAAGCATATTACCAGGGAAGATATTTTAGCTTCTATTAATTATAACATGCATTTGGAATATGGGCTGGGGAACAGTGATGATATTGATCATTTGGGGAACCGCCGCATTCGCGCAGTAGGAGAATTACTCCAGAATCAGTACCGGATCGGGCTTTCTAGGATGGAGCGCGTGGTTCGTGAGCGAATGACAACTCAGGATCTGCAGGGAATTTCACCGCAGAGCTTGATCAATATTAAGCCAGTGACGGCTGCAGTCAAAGAATTCTTTGGTTCTTCCCAGCTTTCTCAGTTCATGGACCAGAACAATCCTCTGGGCGAGCTGACGCATAAAAGGCGTTTGTCCGCCCTGGGACCAGGCGGCTTGTCCAGGGACCGTGCCGGATTTGAGGTTCGTGACGTGCATTATTCGCATTATGGGAGAATGTGCCCCATTGAGACGCCTGAGGGACCTAACATTGGTTTGATTAATTCCCTTGCTACTTATGCAAGGATTAATGAATATGGCTTTGTGGAAGCGCCTTATCGTAAAATAGACAAATCAGACCCTAAAAATCCCAGGGTCACAGATGAAGTTGTCTATATGACGGCAGATGAAGAGGATAATTATCATGTAGCGCAAGCGAACGAGGCGTTGGACGCAGAAGGGCATTTTGTACGAAATTCCGTATCCGGCCGGTATCGTGAGGAGACCCAGGAATATGAGAAAGCGATGTTCGATTACATGGACGTGTCTCCGAAGATGGTGTTTTCCGTAGCTACGGCGCTGATTCCGTTTTTGGAGAATGACGACGCCAATCGTGCATTGATGGGTTCTAACATGCAGCGTCAGGCAGTGCCTCTTTTGACCACGGAGCCGCCGGCAGTGGGCACGGGAATGGAGACCAAAGCTGCGGTGGACTCTGGCGTATGCGTGGTAGCGAAACATGCCGGAGTTGTCGAGCGTTCCGTGTCAAATGAGATCACGGTTAAGACAGAAGACGGCAAGCGTGACGTATATAAGCTGACCAAATTCTCGCGAAGCAACCAGTCCAACTGCTATAATCAGAGACCTATTGTGTATAAAGGCGACAAGATAGAAAAAGGACAGGTGATTGCAGACGGACCGTCTACTTCTAACGGAGAACTTGCATTGGGTAAGAATCCGCTGATCGGCTTTATGACTTGGGAAGGCTACAATTATGAGGACGCCGTCCTTTTGAGTGAACGGCTGGTACAGGAGGACGTATATACTTCTGTTCATATTGAAGAGTACGAGGCGGAAGCGAGGGATACCAAGCTGGGGCCAGAGGAAATTACGAGGGATGTTCCCGGAGTGGGCGATGATGCCTTGAAAGATTTAGATGAGAGAGGCATTATCCGCATCGGTGCGGAAGTTCGCGCGGGCGACATCTTGGTTGGCAAGGTGACGCCGAAAGGAGAGACAGAGCTGACTGCGGAAGAACGGCTACTGCGGGCTATTTTTGGAGAGAAGGCAAGAGAAGTCAGGGATACTTCCTTGAAAGTACCCCATGGTGAATATGGCATCGTAGTGGACGCCAAGGTATTTACCCGGGATAACGGAGATGAGCTTTCTCCAGGCGTCAATCAGGCGGTGCGTATCTATATTGCCCAGAAACGTAAAATTTCTGTAGGTGACAAGATGGCGGGACGTCATGGCAACAAGGGCGTGGTTTCCAGGGTGCTTCCCGTGGAAGATATGCCGTTCTTGCCGAATGGGCGACCTTTGGATATCGTATTGAACCCTCTGGGCGTGCCGTCCCGTATGAATATCGGCCAGGTATTGGAAATTCATTTAAGCCTGGCGGCAAAAGCACTTGGATTTAACATAGCGACGCCTGTTTTTGACGGCGCTAATGAGATTGACATTATGGATACGCTGGATTTGGCGAATGATTACGTGAACCTTTCCTGGGAAGAATTTGAAACAAAGTATCAGCAAGAGCTGCTTCCAGAAGTGATCGAGTATCTTTCAGAGAATCGTGATCACAGGGAAGTTTGGAAAGGCGTGCCTTTGTCCAGAGATGGAAAAGTAAGACTTAGAGATGGAAGGACTGGAGAGTATTTCGACAGTCCGGTTACCATTGGGCATATGCATTACCTGAAGCTCCATCATTTGGTAGATGACAAGATTCATGCGCGTTCTACGGGACCATATTCCTTAGTAACGCAGCAGCCTTTGGGCGGCAAGGCGCAGTTCGGCGGGCAGCGTTTTGGCGAGATGGAGGTATGGGCGTTGGAAGCATACGGGGCGTCTTATACCTTGCAGGAGATCCTGACTGTGAAGTCTGACGACGTGATTGGTCGTGTGAAGACGTATGAGGCGATTATTAAGGGTGATAATATTCCCAAGCCAGGCATTCCAGAATCTTTCAAAGTATTGCTGAAAGAGCTTCAGTCTCTGGGACTGGATGTGAAAGTTCTCGACGAGAACAGAGAAGAGATAGAGCTTATGGAAACCAGTGAATACGGCAATACGGATTTGAACTCCATTATTGCAGGAGATCGGAACTTTGCTTTTGAAGAGGAAGAATCTTTTGGAGCGATGGGCTTTAGCAAACAGGAATTTAATGAGAGCGAAGAGCTGGTTGACATTGAAGAAGATGATGAGGAAGAAGCATTAGAACTAGAGGACGATTTCGCTGACTTTGACGATGTTCTTCAATAGGAAATGATTTTGCATTTTCTATGGCAGAATGCTCTGTGAGAGAGGTAGAAGAAGGGAGAATCATAATGCCAGAAGCAATGAATAAAGAGAAATACCAGCCAATCACCTTTGATGCCATTAAGATTGGCCTGGCGTCGCCAGAGAAGATCCGTGAATGGTCCAGGGGCGAAGTGAAGAAGCCGGAGACGATTAATTATAGAACCTTGAAACCAGAGAAAGACGGCTTGTTCTGCGAGAAGATATTTGGCCCCAGCAAGGATTGGGAATGCCATTGCGGGAAATACAAAAAGATTCGTTATAAAGGCGTTGTCTGTGACCGTTGCGGTGTTGAGATAACGAAAGCCAGCGTCCGCAGAGAACGCATGGGACATATAGAGCTTGCCGCGCCAGTATCTCATATCTGGTATTTTAAGGGGATCCCAAGCCGCATGGGATTGATCTTGGATTTGTCTCCAAGAACCCTGGAGAAAGTATTGTATTTCGCATCTTATATCGTATTGGATAAAGGCGGCAGCGATCTGCAGTATAAGCAGGTTTTATCTGAGACGGAATATCAGGAAGCAAGAGAGAAATTTGGCAATGATTTCTCCGTGGGGATGGGAGCGGAATCCATCAAGGAACTGTTAGAGGCTATTGACCTGGAAAAGGATTCGGAAGAATTAAAGACTGCGCTGAAAGATGCTACAGGACAGAAGCGTGCCCGGATTATCAAGCGTCTGGAAGTGGTAGAAGCATTCCGGGGGTCTGGAAACAAGCCAGAATGGATGATTATGGACGTGATTCCGGTGATTCCCCCAGATCTTCGTCCTATGGTACAGTTGGACGGCGGACGTTTTGCAACTTCTGACTTGAATGACTTGTACCGCCGGATCATTAACCGCAATAACCGTCTGCGCAGGCTATTGGAACTGGGAGCGCCGGATATTATTGTAAGAAATGAGAAGCGGATGTTGCAAGAGGCAGTGGATGCCTTGATTGATAATGGGCGCAGAGGACGCCCGGTGACTGGACCCGGAAACCGCGCCCTGAAGTCACTGTCTGACATGCTGAAAGGAAAATCAGGACGATTCCGTCAGAATCTTCTGGGCAAGCGCGTGGATTATTCTGGACGTTCCGTTATCGTGGTGGGGCCAGAACTGAAGATTTACCAATGCGGACTGCCAAAAGAAATGGCAATTGAATTGTTCAAGCCTTTTGTGATGAAAGAACTGGTATGCAACGGCACGGCTCACAACATTAAGAGCGCCAAGAAGATGGTGGAACGTCTTCAGTCAGAGGTTTGGGATGTTCTAGAGGAAGTTATCAAGGAGCACCCAGTGATGCTTAACCGCGCGCCTACGCTGCATAGGCTGGGAATCCAGGCGTTTGAGCCAATACTGGTAGAAGGAAAGGCCATTAAGCTACATCCTTTGGTATGTACGGCGTTTAATGCAGATTTTGACGGCGACCAAATGGCAGTGCATCTTCCGCTGTCAGTGGAAGCGCAGTCCGAGTGCCGCTTCTTATTGTTGTCTCCCAATAACCTTCTAAAGCCCTCCGATGGAGGTCCGGTGGCAGTTCCTTCTCAGGACATGGTTCTTGGCATATATTATTTGACCCAGGAGCGCGCAGGGGCTCTGGGAGAGGGTAAATTCTTTAAGAACGTAAATGAGGCGATTCTCGCATATGAGAACGATGCTTTGACACTGCACTCCAGAATTACGGCGCGTATGAGCCGTACGCTGCCAGACGGCCAGGTGGTAACTGGAAATGTGGAATCCACCCTGGGACGCTTTATCTTTAACGAGATACTGCCGCAGGACTTGGGATTCGTGGACCGAAGCAAACCGGAAGATCAGCTAAAACTGGAAGTTGATTTCCATGTGGGTAAAAAAGGCCTGAAGCAGATTTTGGAGAAAGTAATCAATATTCATGGCGCTACGAAGACGGCAGAAGTGCTGGATGATATTAAGTCCATGGGTTATAAGTATTCTACCCGTGCAGCCATGACGGTATCTATCTCTGATATGACAGTGCCTGCAAAGAAGCCAGAGCTGATCAAGCATGCCCAAGACACTGTGGATAAAATTACTAGAAACTACAAGCGCGGCTTGATTACAGAGGAAGAGCGTTATAAGGAAGTAGTCGAAACATGGAAAGAAACGGACGACGTGCTGACGCACGAGCTCTTGAGCGGTCTTGATAAATATAACAATATTTACATGATGGCGGATTCTGGAGCCCGTGGTTCCGATAAGCAGATTAAGCAGCTTGCGGGTATGCGTGGTTTGATGGCGGATACGACAGGGCGTACGATTGAGTTGCCGATCAAGTCTAATTTCCGTGAAGGTCTTGACGTATTGGAATATTTCATGTCGGCGCATGGAGCCCGAAAAGGACTTTCCGATACTGCTTTGCGCACGGCGGACTCCGGGTACCTTACCAGACGTTTGGTGGATGTTTCCCAGGAGCTGATTATTCGGGATATTGACTGCTGTGAAGGAAAGCCTGCTCCGGGCATGTATGTCAAAGCATTTATGGATGGCAAGGAAGAGATAGAAAGTCTTCAGGAAAGAATTACTGGACGTTTTTCTTGCGATACGATTTACGACGCAGAGGGCAATGTGCTGGTAAAGGCAAACCATATGATTACGCCAAGGAGGGCGGCGCTTGTGATGAGCAAGGGCGTCAATGATAAGGGAGAACCGCTTGCCAAAGTCAAGATCCGTACGGTATTGACTTGCCGTTCCCATAATGGCATTTGTGCGAAATGCTACGGCGCCAACATGGCTACTGGCCAGGCAGTGCAGGTGGGAGAATCCGTAGGAATCATTGCGGCGCAATCCATTGGTGAGCCTGGCACGCAGCTTACCATGCGTACTTTCCATACTGGAGGCGTTGCAGGAAATGACATTACGCAAGGTCTTCCCCGTGTGGAGGAGCTGTTTGAAGCCCGTAAGCCGAAAGGGCTTGCAATTATTACGGAGTTTGCTGGCATTGCCACGATCAAAGACACCAAGAAGAAACGTGAGATTATTGTTACGAACGAAGAAACCGGAGAAACAAAGGCATACCTGATCCCATATGGTTCCCGTATCAAGATTTTGGACGGCGCCGTACTAGAGGCAGGAGATGAATTGACAGAAGGAAGCGTCAATCCCCATGACATTTTAAAGATCAAAGGCGTGCGCGCCGTCCAGGATTATATGATTCAAGAGGTACAGCGCGTATACCGTCTTCAAGGCGTGGAAATCAATGATAAGCACATTGAGGTCATCGTGCGACAGATGCTGAAAAAGATTCGCATTGAGAATAATGGGGATTCTGAGTTCCTTCCAGGAACATTGGTGGATATTTTGGACTATGAAGACGCAAATGAAAAACTGGAGGAAGAAGGACTGGAGCTAGCAGAGGGCAAACAAGTGATGCTGGGAATTACCAAAGCTTCTCTTGCCACCAATTCTTTCCTCTCAGCAGCGTCGTTCCAGGAGACCACTAAGGTTTTAACTGAGGCTGCAATCAAGGGCAAGGTGGATCCGCTGATTGGACTGAAAGAAAATGTCCTGATTGGCAAGCTGATTCCCGCAGGTACAGGCATGAAGCGCTATAACAGCATCAAACTGTCTACAGATGTCGAAGAGACGGATGGTATTAGTTTTGAGGAGGAAATGCTGGATTTCAGCTACAAGCCAGAAGAAGAAAATCTGGACGAGATAGAGGAGCTTCAGCCTGAATCAGAGATGGAAACGGAGGAAGCAGTGGCGGCAGAGTAGGGGATTTTCGGCGGTGCGAGCGGACAATTCGATGACCGCTGCTTGACAATAAAGTTTCTGAAGCAGGAATAGTAATAGAATCATGGCACAGTATTTAGGGAGGGCAGGCAGTATTGCTTGTCCTCCGGTTTTCTGCGGCCATAATGGGATGCGATGCCTTAGAGGGTATAAATTATGATGGGAGCATGATAGTGCTGCAGCACTGGAATATGCTGATGCTCAGAAAGGGATGTCTGATGAAAACGATAAAAAACCTATGGGATGGCTCTTTTTTTGACCGTTATTTTTTTGGGATTTTACTTGCAATTGAACTTTTAATGTCGTTCACTTTTTTGGGGTATATTCATATACCTCCGATTTCTGTAACGATTGCCTATGTTCCAATTTTGGTGGCAGGATGCCTATATGGTCCTGAGCAGTCTGTAGTGCTTGGGATTGTCTTTGGAACCGCCAGCATGTATAAAGCATCTGCTTCTTATGTTCTCCCAGCAGATGCCGCATTCTCTCCGGTTTTAAGCGGTTCCCCAATCAGCAGCCTTTTACTGGGCGTGGGGACAAGAGCGCTGTTTGGCTTTATCGTTGGAATGGCATTTCATTTTGTACGGGAAAGGAAGCACTATCGTCTGTGGATCGGGATGATTTCAGGGATTGCGCCTAAAATACATTCACTCCTTGTCTATACGGCGATGGGGATTTTATTTCCAGAACTTGGGTATCGGTATGATTCAGCATTTCATTGGGATTTCAATAATACAGTTTATATGATTATCTGTATCGTGGTTGTTGAACTGTTTTGGACAATATACCACAGCGATACCTTGCAAGATGTTAAGCTTTGCATCGACCAGTCAGTAAATAATCCTTATGCGCCAAAGAAAATGAATTTGTTTTTTGCTGCGTTTGAATTTTTTGTACTTTGCATGTCAGTGTTTGCTGCGATCTATTTTTCTCAGAGGGAATCGTATACGCTGGAACAGCATGGCGTGATGGTATCTGACCAGATTTCCAGTGATCTATTGCTTTTGCAAATACAATTTTTAATCGCCTCGTTATCGTTAAATGCAATCTCTGTGATTTTGCTGGTTTCAACTTATAAATATATGTCATACAAGGAATACCAGGGAGAGATAGATGAGGTGACGGGGGTCATGGGCAGGAAGATATTTCTTTATCATTGTGAAAAAGCACAGAAAGCCAACGGCTCGAAATCAGAAAGAACGGGCTGGTTTTTGTTTGTGGATGCGGATTATTTTAAGGAAATTAATGATACTTTCGGACATTCTGCCGGCGATAAGGTATTAAGGGAAATTGCATCGAACTTACAAGACATTTTTGACAATGACGGCAAGGTAGGGAGAATCGGCGGAGATGAATTTGCCGTCATGATTGAGAAACCAATGACTGGGCAAGAGCTGAAGCGGCGGCTGGAACGATTTCTTGAGTCTATTTCTGGCGCGCTGCCTGATAAAAAAGTAACCTGTAGCATCGGCGCATATCAATTTGTTTTTCCACAGAGCGTGAAACATTTATTATTGGAGACGGATACTATGTTATATGAAGCAAAGGAGAACGGCAGGGCTTGTTATAGGGTGAAAGAGTTAAACAATTAGAGAATTCTTTTCCTGGCATTCTGTTTGTGCAAAAAGGTGCGTGTTTTTCAGTGAAGTTTTGGGTGTTTATTTGAAAAAGTTTGAGTTTCCACATTTTGTAATTTTATAGCATGAAAAGGAGGGTGTCGCACGAATGTACTTACCTGTTTAAAAGGTTTACATTGCAAAGCAATGCAAACAAAATGCACAAAGATTATCTTGGGAAGCTAGCTTC
>OFEY01001593.1_pt1 | contig 14341 bp, 14 predicted proteins | sample 1521251 | NCBI WGS metagenome assembly OFEY01 (sample SAMEA3504100, study PRJEB24116) | mouse gut metagenome | biome: mouse gut; feature: mouse-associated habitat; material: faeces | place: Denmark | collected 2011
CAACTCGGCATCCGGGCGCAGGTGCAGCACCTCAAAGCCTACGCCTCCACCGAGCCATTGAAGGGCGAGTGCATCGACCCCCGGTTCAAGTATGTGGTGCGGGGCTGTGCCGAGGCGGTGGAGTGGCTGGGCCAGAAGGAGAACCCCCAGGGCAAGGGCTGGGCTACCGGCGCGGGCTACGGGGAGAAAATCGTCACCATTCTCAATACTATCCTCGCCACCGCTGGCGGAGCTGCTTCGGCTCCTGCTGCCGTTCCCTTCAAGGTGAGGGTGTCCATCTCCGACCTGCGAATCCGCACCGGCCCCGGCACCGATACCGCCAAGACCGGGAAGTTCACCGGAGCTGGCGTGTTCACCATCACTGAGGTGAAAGATGGTCTCGGAGCCATCAAGGGCTGGGGCAGGCTGAAATCCGGCGCGGGCTGGATTTCGCTTGATTATACTGTGAGAATTTAATATTGCAAACTGCTAATAAGCCCGTGTACGGCTGGTTTTTGAGAACCTGGCTGTACACGGGCTTTTTGCTTTATGGTTCCTCCACTAAAAGCTATGGCTTTTGTCCTTTCAGAAATAGAAGGGCTAATTCCGTAACAATTGGAGGAATTTCAATGACAGATATTCAGAAATTGAAGATTTTGTCCTTACGAGATTTGGGACATGGCTATGCCGATATTGCTACAAAACTCGGTATCTCTAAGGACACTGTGAAGAGTTTCTGCCGCCGGAACGGTGCGGCTGGTATCCGGGCCGCAAAGCAGACAGAACGGCAGGACCACTGCCCCCAGTGTGGGAAAAAGCTGATCCAAGCGGAAAAGCAAAAACCCCGGCGGTTCTGCTCTGACCAGTGTAGACAGGCGTGGTGGAACGCCCACCCGGAGATGGTCAAACAAAGAGCGGTTTACAGCTTTGTCTGCCCCACTTGTGGAAAGCCGTTCACCGCCTACGGCAACAGCCGCCGCAAATACTGCTCCCACCAGTGCTATGTGCAGGCCCGGTTCCAAGGGGGTACGGTGACATGACGAAGGAGCAACTCCACCGGGAAATCCTCTACCACGTCAGCCTCGCGCCATTCCGCCAACTGTTGGAAGATGGGCACGTCTCCCGGTCGGATTACGATAAAATCGATACAATCTTAGCACAAAAGTACCGCCCGATCTTTGTGAACATTATGCCGCAGAATTGAGTGGATAACCGGGGAAAACAGAGGTAATATGCTACCTACCGAAGGAGGTGTCCCATGAACAAGCACATTTTTGACATCACACCAACGCCAAAAGAGAGCATCCGAAAACGGCGGGTAGCAGCCTATGCCAGGGTGTCCTGCGGCAAGGACGCCATGCTCCATTCCCTGGCGGCGCAAATTGACTATTACCGCGATTTCATTCGCAACAATCCAGACTGGGACTTCGCCGGGGTCTATGCGGACGAGGCCAAGACAGGTACGAAAGAGGATCGGGAGCAGTTCCAGCGGCTGCTGACAGACTGCCGCGCCGGGGCCATCGACATGGTGGTCACCAAGAGCATTTCCCGCTTCGCTCGGAACACTGTCACCCTGCTGGAAACCGCGCGTGAACTGAAAACTCTGGGTGTGGAAGTCTGGTTTGAAGAACAGAATATCTACACATTCAGCGCCGATGGCGAGATGGCGCTCACCCTTCTGGCATCCTTCGCCCAGGCGGAGAGCCTGTCCTGCAGCGACAACTGCAAGTGGCGCATTCGCAAGGGCTTTGAGGCGGGCCGGGCCAGTAGCTGCACCATGCTGGGCTACCGTCTTGTGGACGGTGTGTTCACCCTCGTGCCGGAGGAGGCGGAGACGGTCAGGCGGATTTTCGACCTCTATCTCTCCGGGCTGGGAACACAGAAGATTTGTAAAATCCTCAATGAAGATGGCGTTCCTACCCGGCTGGGCCGCGAATGGCATCCCAGCGCCATTCGGACGATTTTGGAAAATGAGAAGTACGCGGGGGACTTGCTCCTGCAAAAGACTTTCCGCTTGGACCACCTGTCCAAGAAACAGATGGACAACACCGGGCAGCTCCCCCAGTTCTATGTAGAGGATGACCACGAGGCCATCATCAGCCGGGAAGATTTCTCGGCGGCACAGGCGGAACTGGCCCGGCGGAGATCGCTCCACACAGGAGAGCGGGGCACGTCAAGCGTGTTCACCGGGCTGATCCGCTGCTCCGGCTGCGGCAAGAACTACCGCCGGAAAACCACCGCCAGCGGCGTGGTCTGGTGCTGTTCCACCTACAACACCAGGGGCAAGCGGTACTGCCCCACCTCCAAGGCTATCCCGGAGGGGACACTGAAAGTGGCCTGCGCCCAGGCGCTGGGGCTACATTCGTTTGAAAAAGAGGCAATTTCCGCCGCGATCACAGCCATAGATGCCTGCCCGGAAAACTTTCTGCGGTTCCACTTCCGGGACGGTCACACAGAGGAGTACCGCTGGCAGGACCGCTCCCGCCGGGAAAGCTGGACGACGGAGATGCGGGAAACGGCGCGGCAGAGAGCGCTGGCGGGGAGGTGAACAGCATGGCGGAAAAGAAAGTGCGGAAAATCGAGGCAACTGCCCCTTTGCGGACGGCGCAAGCCTTCACCCCGGTAAAAAAGCGCCGGGTGGCGGCTTATGCCCGTGTGTCTACCGACAAGGACGAGCAGCAGAACAGCTACGAAGCCCAAGTGGACTACTACACCACCCATATCCAAGGCAACCCGGAGTGGATCTTCGCCGGGGTTTATTCTGACGCCGGGATCACCGGCACCAGCATGAAAAAGCGGGACGGGTTCAATCAGATGGTGGCGGACGCCCTCGCCGGGAAAATTGATCTGATCCTTACCAAATCGGTGAGCCGCTTTGCCCGGAACACGGTGGACAGCCTGACCACCGTCCGAAAGCTGAAGGAAAAGGGCGTGGAGGTTTACTTCGAGAAGGAAAATATTTACACATTGGACTCCAAGGGCGAACTGCTCATCACCATCATGTCCAGCCTTGCCCAGGAGGAGGCCCGGAACATCAGTGACAACACCGCATGGGGCCAGCGCAAACGGTTCGCGGACGGCAAAATGAGTCTGGGCTACTCCCACTTCCTTGGCTACAAAAAGGGCGCGGCAGACGGCGAGATGGAGATCGTAGAGGAGGAAGCGGTGGTTGTCCGGCGCATCTACGCAGAATTTCTGGCGGGAAAATCTACCTATGACATCGCCGCCCGTCTCACGGAGGACGGCATCCCCACCCCGGCGAAAAAGACCACCTGGCACTCCAGCACGGTGGAGAGCATCCTTCACAATGAGAAATATAAGGGGGACGCGATCTTACAAAAACGGTTTACAGTGGATTTTTTGTCCAAGAAAACGAAGAAAAATGAGGGCGAGTACCCCCAATACTACATCGAGAATAATCATCCCGCCATCATCCGCCCGGAGGTGTTCGAGATGGTGCAGGAGGAGTTCCACAGGCGTCAAGCGGCGGGTGGCCACGCCCAGTGCAAGACTCCGTTTTCCGGCAGGATCGTCTGCGCTGACTGCGGCGGATTCTATGGCAGAAAGGTCTGGCACGCCGGGAGCAAGTACGCCAAAGTCCACTGGCACTGTAACAACAAATTCCAGAAGCGGCAGCACTGCTCTACGCCCACCCTCAAGGAAGATAGCATCGAGGAGTGCTTTGTGGCGGCGTTCAACGGCCTGCTGGCCCGGAAAGCGGAGATCGCGGAAAACTACGCCCTCTGCCTGGACGCCATCGCCGACACCTCCGCATATCAGGCGCGGCTGGACGCCATCAACCGGGAGTGTGGGGAGTTGTCCACTCTCATCAACGCCCTGCTCCAAAAGGGCAGCAAGCAGAGCGGTTCCCTCCAGGAAATCAATCGCCAGTATGAAGAATATGTGGCCCGGTATGACGCGCTCCAGCAGGAGAAGCAGGATGTCAGCGCCCAGATTGCCCTCTGCGCCGCCAAGCGGGTGCAGGTGGGCGCGTTCCTCGCCGAACTGGAAAAGCGAAAAACGCCGCTGACCAAGTTCGACCCGCTGGTCTGGCAGGCCACCCTCAACTATATGAAGGTGCATCCAGACTGCACCGTGACCTTTGTGTTCCGGGACGGGACAGAAGTCTCCCGGCCCATTGAGCCTGGGGTGCGGCAGTACAAAAAGCGCAAGGGAACGGAGGAAAGTCACGATGCCGACTGAGAAAACAATCACGCCCATCTACCAGACACTGCCGGAGAAAGGCCCGCTGCGGGTCGCGGCCTACTGCCGGGTGTCCAGTAGCCAGGATGAGCAGCTCCACAGCCTTGCCGCCCAGATCAGCCACTACACACAAGTCCTCTCCGGGGATGCGTCCTGCCAGTTTGTTGGCATCTACGCCGACAGGGGCATTTCCGGCACCCAGGTGAAAAACCGGGCGGAGTTCCTGCGGCTCATGGAGGACTGCCGTGCGGGGCTGGTGGATCAGGTCATTACCAAGAGCGTGTCCCGGTTTGGACGCAACACCGTGGACACGCTCCTCTATACCCGCGAACTGCGGAACTTGGGCATTGATGTCTACTTTGAAAAGGAACATCTGCATTCCTGCTCGGCGGAGGGTGAACTGATGCTGACCCTCATGGCGGCGCTGGCGGAGTCCGAAGCGGAGAATATGTCCGAGAACATCAAGTGGGGCAAGCGGCGCAGGTACGAAAAGGGCTGCGTGGAGAGTCTCGCCCTCGCCAACCTCTACGGCTATCGCAAGGACGGCGATGCGCTGGATATGGTCCCAGAGGAAGCGGCGGTCATCCGGCGTATCTACTCCGAGTTTCTGGATGGCCTGAACTATGAGCAGATTTCCCAAGGACTGAATGCGGACGGCATCCCCACCCGGCGGGGCAATGATGTGTGGTTCAACCGCACCGTGATGAATGTACTCATCAATGAGAAATACATGGGGGACTGCCTGTTTCAAAAGACATTTCATATTGATCCGATTTCCCACAAAAAAGTTCCCAACAAGGGCCAGTTGCCCCAATACTATCTGGAGGACTGCGTTCCGGCCATCGTCTCCAAGGAAGTCTGGAAGCTCGCGCAGTTAGAGATACAGCGCCGTCAGACCTGGAAACCCATGTCCTCTGTGGAGCTGCCCTTCAAAAACCGGATCATCTGCGGCTCCTGCGGGAGCGGCGTGGTGCAGTATTATGCCAAGCGCAAGAGTGGCACCCTTGAAACCATGTGGCGCTGCGGGCGCTGGCGCAGGGAGAAAGCCAAAGGCACGGGCCTTCCGCCCTGCGCACAGACAAAGCTCCCGCTGGATACCCCGGAGAAAGCCTTCGTCCGGGCGTGGAACCTGGTGGTCAGCAAGAAACTGCAATACGGCGCGGCTCTGCGCCGAAAAGCGGAAACCGCCAGGGACGCACTCATCCGCTACCGGGCAAAGGAGATGCTCCGGCTGCTGGACGAGATGGGCAAGCTGGCAGTGTTCGACTACAACTTCTCGCTAAAGGTGCTGGATCACATGGAACTGATGCCGGACGGGAAACTGGCGGTGGTGTTCCTGTCCGGGATTCGGCTGACGGTCTGACAGTGCTCAGCGCGGGAGCAGGACCACCGGCACTCCGCACCGCCTTGCGTATTCTATGGTGTTCCGCGTCCCACTGGGCTGGCCATTGTAGACGGCAATCACCCGTGCCGAGCGGTTCACCATCCACTGGTTCCGCCGCTGGAAGCAGTCCCCGCTGTATCCGGGACAGATGAACCGCATCAGGTCAGCCCGATCCATCACCCGGCGATACCGCTCCTGCCACTCCCGGCTCCAGCGGCTCTCAAATCCCCGGTAGGGGCTGGCGCAAATCAGCCGAACTGCCGCCCCCTCGTCCCGGAGGGCCAGCACGATCTCCGCCGCCCAGAGATCGACTCCTCTCGCCATCCCCGATATGAATGTCTGAAATCCGTCAGCAATCGCTGTGCGGATTTCTTCTTTTAGACCGAAAATGACATCCGACTCTGGCATTCCCAGCCGTTCCGGCCTATGCCCGGTGAAACAGCACCGATGCCGCCGCAGCTCCTGTTCTAACATTTTACCGTCCTCCTCCACGTGTTAATACAGTTTAATATAACGGTATAGTCCGTACAAGTCAACTGTATAAAACCGTTTAAGTGAACGGTAAAATATTGATAAGAGGGAGGTGGCATCATGGACACACATTCCAGGCTGCGGCAACTGATGGCGGAGCGAGGCTGGACGGCCTACCGTTTGGCGAAAGAGAGCGGCCTTTCCGAGTCCACGCTGGCGAATATCTTCAAACGAAACACGGTTCCTTCCATCGGGACCTTGGAGTCCGTCTGCTCCGCCTTTGGCATCTCCCTGGCCCAGTTCTTCGCCGAGAGCGAGATGGTGGAACTGACCCCGGAACTGAAGGAACTGTTCGATAATTGGGTGTCGCTCACCCCGGAGCAGAAACAGGCGGCGTTGCAGATGATCCGGGCGATGAATACTAAATAAAAATCAGTGCCGGGGATGATAGCGGGTTATCACCTTCGGCACTGGTTTTTTCTTTTATTCTCTTGGCGGTTTAACCGTTGCGGCAATCGCATCCAATTGTTCGGCGATGCGTGTAAAATCACAGTCCAGGTTTAGCGTTTTCACACTAATCGTGTTCCCGCTGATTTGATAGTCATTGTCCGGCTGGATCTCATCGTCTGTTCCGGCATACAGCAACATTCCAGCTACGCTCTCGTCAGGGGCGGTGGGCCAGTTTTTGACGTAGGCAAAGATTTGATACAAGTTGCCGGAGTGGACTGTCCTGATCCCATAGGGCATTTTCATCTGCATATTGTGGGAGTAATATTTCGCGTCGATGATCAGCGTTTTCCTGGTATCCCTACTTGATAGCACAATGTCCGTCTGCATGGCGGGGAGTTGTGCGCGGTTGCCGTCAGTGACAGCCCAATCGATCTGTGGAGCGTATGCTTTGAGTTCCGGGTGTTCTTTCTGATAGTAGCCAAGAATGAACTTCTCGTACAACTTTGCCATGCTCTGGTCATCCAGATACTCCATCATCTTGACGGCCCCACCAGATTCTGTCTGGAGCATCCCTTTTAGGATCAACTGACAGACGGCAAGAATCATGCGGTAGGTCTGATTGTTCCGGTCATATGGGATATTCCAGTAAATGGTGTGGATATCCAGAAGGGAAACCCCGTCGAAAAAAATCAGCAGTTTGCGCAATTCCTTTTTTCTGGCCTTGGACAGATTTGAGCGAAGTAGCACTGAAATTGTTGTCTTAATGATCCGGTTGGGGTAGGCATCAACGGAAAATTCATCGTAGGCGCACACAAGCTGTTTCTTTCGGATAACCAGCGTCTTGACAGAGTCGTTAACTTCAATTTTTCCTCTTGGGGAAGAAAGCGCCTCTTCCCTCGTGAGGTATTGACGGCCCAGACCACGCTTGATCTGAATTGAAACGCCCCGGCAGAGAATGGCCGACAGCAGCTCCAGCCCGTTCTCGAATTCCTCCGCCGCCACGTCTCTGTAGCCGTTTTCGTGAAGGACTTGGAATGCGTAGGCCAGCATATAGTAGATGTTCTGAACCCGGCGGATCATTTGACGGCCTCCCACAGCGCGTGGCTCCAGTCCTTGATTTTTGCCGGTTCATCAAACCAGTATTCTTTGAGCAGAGGGATCAACTCAAATTCCACAACCGAGCGCAGCCACTCATCGCTGATGTTGAGGTTCGTGCAAAAATAGCTATGGCCGATGCGGAAGCCCTCGCCCAAAGAGTCATCCTCAGTAATCTCTTTATTCAGCCGTTCCACCGTCTCAATCAGCCGGTCAAACTTGATATTGTTGATTCTCGCCTTGTACGCCTGAAAGCCGGAGGAGGTAAAGGCCGGGGGCATTTCAAAGAACGCGAAACGGCGGCGCAGGGCGTAATCCAACATAGCGAGACTGCGGTCCGCTGTGTTCATCATGCCGATAATATGGACGTTTCCAGGGATGGAGAACTGTTCGTCCGCATAGAGAAGCTGCAGCTCGACACCTCGTTTGTCGCTCTCAATCAGCATGAACAGTTCCCCGAAAATTTTGCTCAGATTGCCCCGGTTGATCTCATCAATGATAAAGAAATAGGGGCGCTCATCGTCCTTCTCCGCTTTTCGGCAAAACTCATAGAACACGCCTTTTTTCAGTGCAAAGCCCGTCTCAGTGGGCCGGAACCCCATGATAAAATCCTCATAGCTGTAGCTCTGGTGGAACTGCACCATCTGAACGCGGGAGGCGTCCTTTTCCCCCATGATGGAGTAGGTCAGCCGCTTGGCGGCGAAGGTCTTTCCCACACCGGGAGCGCCCTGGAGGATCACATTCTTTTTGGTCGGCACAAGGGCTTTGAGGGTTTGATAACGCTCCGCGTCCATGTAGACATCCTGCAGGAAATCCTCGGCAGTGTAGGGATCGTAAGCGGTTGTTTCTTCCCCGGAATCAAGGGACTCTTCTGGTTTGCCCTCGTCAAACAAAGCCTGCATTTTCTTCAAAAAGTCTGTATAGGGGGTCATATCGGTGAGAGTTTTCATTACATATTGATCAGGATGTTCCCACTCGCCTTTGTCCGTCCAACGGACTTTATGGGTATGGCAAAACTCTCCCCGCTGTTCGTCATAAGCATATTCACCCTCAACAATACCACGTCCCACGACCTTTTTCAAACCCTTTTTGACAAAGACCACATCGCCGGGTTTGATTTCATTGGCAAACTGCCAGGTAGCCAGCACCTGGTTTCGGTAGGAGCCGGTGCCGCCGTACAGCTCACGCATTTTGGCGCGCATCTCCTCTTTAGAGCCGTAGGCTGACAAGTCGCCCATCCCCGGCCAGCCAATCGCCATGATGCCCTCGGCATAGTCGCTTTCCCAGTTGGCAGAGCCGTCTCCGGCGGCGTAGAGCCAATATCGGATGGCAGCGGTGTCTACAGCCAGCACGGCATCACTGGAGTCCTTGGGAATAATGCCGTCAAAAATATCATCCCCAAAAGAGATGGATATGCCGTACTGCTCCGCAATCCTGCGGCAGCTACGGCGGATGCTTGTGGACTTATTGCCGGTCTGCCCATAGTAATATTTGATATTTTCAAGTGTTGCCTGCAATGCGTTGACCAGTTTATCCCGCCCATAGTCCTCACCAATGTGTGCGATAAAAAAGGAGGTCAGTTCCGTGTTGGCTTTCCATGTATAGACTTTTCCGTTCATCATGGCGGAGAACAATGTCCCAACAGTAAATTTATGACTTCCCTCTCCAAAACACGGAACTTTTGCACACAGTTTCTTTACCGCATCCTTGACATCCACCTCGCCATCATATACCCGTTTGGCATATTGATAAATCGTGACCTCACAGTCATACTCATAGCCGATGTACTGCCGCACTCCACCCTTGGAATCAATGAATTCTTTGAGCATGGTCAAATCTTTATAGTATCCTTTGGCCCGCTCCCTGGCCCGATCAGATATAACCTCATTGGTGAAGTAATCGAGCAGATCCTGTTGGGCTGCCGCCATAGAGCCATCGTCTGCAAAGCATTTCCAGAAGGACAGGGCAATGGTGTTCTGGTACAGATAGAAAGCATCGGAGACGTGGGTGCTTACTGTACTGTCTGCCCAGTCAGGGTGTGTCTGTCGCAAATAGTCCTTATATTCTCCTTTGACTCTGGTAATCGTGCTTTGAATATCCATTACGTATACCTCCGAAAACGGTGATTATTCCTTATGACTGATTTTATTTTATCACAGTGGACGCCTATCTGGTAGTGGGTTACACAAATTTTCCAGGCAAAGAAGTATAGTTACACCTCCGGAATTTTTGCGCTATTTTAAATTTCACATACCACGGGATTGATACAATTTTTAAGGTGGAAAAGAAAGTCACATCCGGCTTTTGAGACGAGTGAGTTACCTCATTTTTCGCCGACTGAGCAATACCGCATTTCGCATTTGCAGTTTTCTATAGATACAATTCCGCCTTAAAAGTATTGGAAAAGTCCCATATTCAGCGGATTTTTGCCCGTTGCACCCTCCCTAAGAAATTTGAACCCCTTTGCGCCCCGACTTGGAGGAAAAATTGAATTGTATTGGTGATTGGGTCATAACGCAAAAGACCTATGTCACCGATTGCATCAGCAAAAAGGTAGTGAAAAATAACGGAAACCTGCCCATGTACTACATTGAAAACCACCATGAGGGGATTATCACCCGAGAGCTGTTCCAGCGGGTGCAGGAGGAGATGGCCCGGAGGACCAGCAAGCGGAAGGTGATGCAGAAAACTGGAAAAACCGAACAGGGAAAATATTCTGCAAAATACGCCCTGTCTGAGCTGCTGGTCTGCGGGGAGTGCGGAACACCTTACAAGCGGTGTACCTGGTCCAGGAACGGCAAAAAGCGGATTGTCTGGCGGTGTGTCTCCCGGCTGGAGTTCGGCACGAAATACTGTCACAAATCTCCAACTTTGGATGAGGATAAAATCCATAACGCCATTGTGACCGCACTGAACCAGTACGGCGCTAGCCGGGCCAATGTGATAGCAGATGCCCTGGAAATAGCCGAGATCGTTCAAAGCCACTGCGGTGAGGACGGTGTGAGCATGCTGGCCCTGCAAAATCGGCTGAAGGAACTGTCAGCGGAACAAGATATCCTGGTAGACAAGGTGCTGGAGGACATGGGCAATCTGGAGCTGAATGCCCAGCTCAAGGCGTTGGCTGAGGAAAAGCAGAGCATTCTGGACCAGATGGCGACGCACCAGCAGGCTGAGGAAAAGCAGGCGCTCCAGGCAGCCAGGCAGCGGGAGAGAGACGAGTGGCTGGAACAGCGGGCTTTGAAATTCACTCAGTATGAGGATATCATCATTCGGAGCTTTGTGGAAAAGATTACAGTGGTAGATGCTGAAACTGTACTGATAAAAATCCGGGACGATGATGTGGAAATTGAACAGAGTTTGTGCTAAAATCAAGAATGGAAAGCGAGGATATTATGGCTATATTCATAACAGGCGACACCCATGGAAATTTCAGGCGGTTTGAAAGCTCTATTTTCTATGAACAGTCCAAACTGACCAAGAAAGACTGCATGATTATTTGTGGCGACTTTGGGGGTGTCTGGGATGGCGGCCCCGAGGAACAGCGCCAGTTGGACTGGCTGGAGCAAAAACCTTACACCACGCTGTTCGTCTCAGGTAACCATGAAAACTATGACCTTCTGGCCAAGTACCCTGTGGAGGAGTGGAGCGGCGGACAGGTACAGCGCATTTGCCCCACAGTAATCCACTTGATGCGGGGACAGGTTTACGACATCCAGGGAAAGAAATTCTTCACAATGGGCGGAGCCAGCAGCCACGACATCGACGGCGGCATCCTTGAACCGGACGATCCACAGCTTGAGGAGAAGCAAAAGAAGCTGGAGAACAGTCAGGCCCTGTACCGGATCAACCATGAATCCTGGTGGAAGGAAGAATTGCCAAGTGAGGAGGAGTACGAGGTTGCATGGGCCAACCTGGAGAAGTGCGATTGGAAGGTGGATTACATTATCACTCATTGCTGCTCCACTTCGGTGCAGGATGAGTTAAGCGGCGGATTTTATAAAAGCGATACCTTAACGGATTTTCTCGATGAGGTTACTCAGCGATGTCAATTTGAATACCACTTTTTTGGACACTATCACACAAATAAAATTATCCAAGATAAATTCGTCCTGCTGTATGAGCAGATCATTCGTTTAAAACCGTGAATAGAAAAAGATGCCCAGGGATTGATGAAAAGTTGATTCCTGGGCATCTTTTTCTATTTACAGAATTTCTTCATTTTCAAAATTCTCTTTACAGTGAGACACTTTTATGTTATAGTATCATTAAGTAACGAAGCGTGCTCATTTGATGAAAAACGATGTGATAAAGCAAGGAAACCGTTGTAGCACAAAGGTTTCAAAGATGCATCTTTTTTGGCGACACATGACAAAGTAGACAAAATCTGTGTGTAACGATAGTTATACGCAGGTTTTGCTTTTTTTGGTAAAATTGCATTAAAACTGATGCTAGGAACTGGCTATAATTACATATCATAAGTGTCAGCAAGCAGATTTAAAGAGATTCGTTCTCTCTTAAACCTGCTTTTATTTATGTTAAAGAAAGTGAGGCAATTATGAAACTTCCATATGGCTATGTTTTAGACGATGAGGTAATCGTCATTCATGAGGAGAGGGCAGATGTTGTCCGCAGCATATTTGAGTATTATCTTGCTGGAGCAAGCTTAGGAAAAATTGTTGATATGCTCTTTGCAAAAGGTGTCCTCTCCCCGACAGGGAATTCTAAGTGGACCAGAGCGGCTGTAGATAAGCTCCTGACCAATAAGAAATATATCCCTATTGTCGGTGTAAGCGAGTATATGGATGCTCAATTCGAAAAGGCTCACCGCTGTAATGTGGATTATGACAAGGTCGGACATCCGAGGAAAACGACCAGATATCAGTCTCCTTCCCTCGAAATGGAATAAAGCTGTACAAACCCTGTCCTTTCTGATATACTTGTAGAAAAAGGGAGAATGGGGTCATGACAGAGAAAGAAATCGGCGAACTCTACGCACGCTTGGCGTTTCAGTATGAGTCCTCGATTGATTCGCTTTTAGAGAGACGAATCATAGATATAGACCTTGCTGCTACATCGAGAGAAAAGTTTTATGATTCGCTGAATGAAGAAAAACTTCGAACATCTAAAAAGATTAGGGACTACCATGAAACTATGCGCCTATACATGAGGCTGATGACCTGCAAGGATATGGTGTCATTGACTCAGTTGGTAAGGCAATATTCTGAAGAATCTTCCGGCTATATCATTCAAAGCTGGATGCGCAGCCGCAATACATTGGAGTTTCTCCGTCAATGGGAAAATGACATGAATGGAGAGTTTGATGATACAGCCTGTGAGGAACTGATCCACCAGGGACATACAACATCGCTTACTATTACGCCATCTTTGTGGATTCGAAGGACTTATGCTGTTGGGATGCGTGTAAAACAGGGCAAAGGCGGAGGTGTGAGTGCTTACCCTGAAATTGCTGCGGACTTTCATCTATGGTTAGACCCAAAGGCGCGGTTGGCAATTGTTAGAAAGCATATGTAGCCTCATCAAATAAAAATACACAGAAGATGTAGAATAGAAATCAGATTATCTCAAACATAAAGCATTTATGGGGGGAAATTACACATGGAGCTTCCTGGCGTGTTTAATCTGGCTGAGAATTTGGAAAACTATACTGTAAATGGATGGCATATTAAATCTAAAATTCCAAATAAGCCTTCGACTGGCGGCAATTTTTCTGTTGGCTATATTGTTGAAAATGAAGTTGGCATAAAAGGATTCCTAAAAGCATTAGATTATTCAAAGGCAATGTTCAGCCCAACTGCGGCACGCGATCTTCAAGCTATGACTACTGCTTACAATTTTGAACGTCAGTTATTAGAAAAATGTAATACCCACCGTTTGCGGTATGTTGTTAGAATTATTGATGCAGGTCACTTTTCACTATCTCAAAGTGAATATCCAAATGGGATTGTCCTTGCCACTGAGTTAGATTATCTTGTTCTTGAACAAGCAGATACTTCTGCCAGAACTATGATAGATTTAAGCCAAACATTTGATTATGCATGGGCCCTCCATTCTCTACATAATGTAGCAGTTGGTATCAATGAAATGCATAATATCCAGATAGCCCATCAAGATATCAAACCATCCAATATTCTCATTTTTAATTCTCAAAATACTTCAAAACTTGGTGATGTTGGTCGATCCTCGTCGCTAAATATGCCTGCCTCACATGACGATTGCAGATGGGTTGGAGATTTTAATTATTCTCCATTTGAACAATTATACGGTGAAAACCATTCAGACTGGAGAACAAGACGGTTTAGTTGTGATATGTTTATGTTTGGAAATCTTATTATGACATATTTTAATAATGTTTCCATTACAACAGCTGTACTAAATAAACTACCTGCAAATATGCATCCTAAATACTGGACCGATTCTTATCAAGCTATCCTTCCCCCAATTCAAAAGGCATTTGCAGAATGTATAGAACAGTTTAATAAAAATATTGATGATGAGCTCAGAACAGAATTAATGTTAATGATTCAGCAGATGTGTAATCCTGATATGTCTATGCGTGGGCGGCTTATGAATTCCCATCTTGGAACTCAGCAATATTCTCTTGAATATTATATTTCGAGATTGGACTATTGGACAAAAAAATACGAATATAAATTAAAACAGGTGATTCGATGATTCAATCTGGCGAAGTTTATGAACGGCATATAATTCCAAGATGGACCCCCATTAAAACATCAAATG
>OFEY01001594.1_pt1 | contig 14315 bp, 12 predicted proteins | sample 1521251 | NCBI WGS metagenome assembly OFEY01 (sample SAMEA3504100, study PRJEB24116) | mouse gut metagenome | biome: mouse gut; feature: mouse-associated habitat; material: faeces | place: Denmark | collected 2011
GTTATTTTTTGCACAGAAAAGGAGCTGCGCACTAATCACTTAGTGCGACAGCCCCAAACAAACTATTCTTTTATACATTATATATATTATGTATTTATTTATATCCCTGCCCTTTTGGTTGCCATGTGGCGGAACAAAACAAGAATTCCGCCACTGCAACGGGAGTACAGGTATTGTCTAATTGGAATGCTCCAAATTAAACCTGAGTAAATTGGTTCTGTATGCTTTCTTAACCCTTTACTGCTCCGGCTACTACACCTTCAATGATGTATTTCTGGCAGGATAAGTAGAAGATAATAATCGGTATAATGGAAAGCACCAGCATTGCCATAAGTGCACCCATATCTTTATTTCCGTTTGAGCCAACCAGCATCTGTACTACAACAGGAATTGTCTTATACTTTGTGCTGATACCAATTACCAGATAAGGAAGCAGGAAATCATTCCAAATCCACATTGCTTCCAGAATCGCTACGGTAATTGCTGTAGGCTTAAGAATGGGGAACACTACTTTAAAGTAGTTCTGCAGGGGAGTGCAGCCATCAATCATGGCCGCCTCTTCAATGTCGATAGGTACCGATTTGATAAACCCTGCAAACATGAATACTGCCTGACCGGCACCAAATCCAAGATAAAGCACACACATACCAACCGGATTTTTCAGATGGAATGTATCAGCCAGGGACGACATAGTGAACATTACCATCTGGAAGGGCACGATCATGGAAAAAACAAACATATAGTAAAGGCCCTGGGTAAGCCTGCCTTTTACTCTGGTAATATAATAGGCTGTCATGGAAGTAAATAAAATAATCAGTATTACCGATAAAATAGTAATAAAGAAAGACCAGCCAATTGCAGATAAAAGTCCTGTTTTAATCAAACCATTTACATAGTTTGTAATTCCTGAAAATGTTTCTGATGTAGGTAAGGAAAAAGGATCTTTACTGATAAAGAATTTTCCTTTAAAGGAGTTATTTAATATGAAAAATAACGGATATAATACAGCAAGTGCAACTACAACAAGTATTAAGGCTATAATACCGTTTGTGGTTTTGGTTTGTTTATTTTGTATCATTATTGTTCCACCTCCCTACTTCTGGTTGCAGTAAGCTGAATAAGTGCAACAGCTGCAACAATGATAAAGAATACAACAGCTTTCGCCTGACCAACTCCTTCATAACCTGTCTTTCCGTAGAAAGTATCGTAAATATTCAGCGCAAGCATCTGAGTTTTATTCATAGGCGCACCATTTGTCAGGGCCTTGTTCTGATCGAACAGCTTAAAGCTGTTTGACAAGGTAAGGAACATACAAATTGTAATGGAAGACATTACCATTGGAAGCTTTACCTTAATCAGTGTCTGCCATGAAGTTGCTCCGTCAATCTTGGCTGCTTCTATCAATTCAGTGGGTACATTCTGAAGTCCTGCTATGTAAATAATCATCATATACCCCATCATTTGCCAATTCATTAAGATAACCAATCCCCAAAAACCATATTTGGCATTGGAAACGATCGTTGTTTCAAATTGATATAAGATCGCATTGATCATCTGCTGCCATGTATAACCAAGAACAATACCGCCGATTAAGTTTGGCATAAAGAATACTGTTCTGAAAATGTTAGTTCCTTTGATCTTTCTGGTCAAAGCCAGGGCCAGCGTAAACGCCAGCAGATTAATGGAAATAACTGCTATAATTGTAAATCCTACTGTAAAAAGCAAGGCACTGGTAAATCCCTGATTCTCCGCAAATGCCAGCTTATAGTTTTCAAGTCCTACCCATTTTGCATTTTTTACGGTGGTAAAATTACAAAATGAGAGATACAATCCCTGTGCAAAAGGGATGATAAATGCAAATGCAAATGCAATAATAGTTGGAACTGTAAAAATAACAAAATATCTTTTTAATGTTTTCTCCATACCTGCAACTCCCTCTTAAAACATCAAATGCCAGATTTCACCGGACATCCTTAAGTTATAAAGGGCGTTCCAATAAAAGCAATTATTCACTTATTGGAACACCCTTCTTTAACAATCTTTAAAATTCAATTAACAATTATTGTGCTGTTGCGGCCTTTTCTTCAGCCCATCTTGTAACTACAGTGTTAGCAACATCTTCCCATGTCATATTGCCATTGCAGTACTCAAGCAATGCTGCACCAAAGTCATCCTTGAAATCCTGGCTGGGGAAGATTGTGAAGTTCCAGCTTACTGCTGTCTTTCCACCTTCCATATATGCATACATTTCCTTAGCAAGAGGATCCTGAGGCTTCTCGTCATCACCAAATGTTGAGAAAGGAGCTGCGTTTCCTAAAGAATTAACCATGTAATCCTTACCTGCATCAGAGGAAATCATCCAGTTTACAAAGTCAAGAGTAGCTTTCTGGTTTGCTTCAGATGTCTGACTGTTTACACACCAGAAATTTTCTGTACCTGTACATAATCCCTGGTTTTCTTCACCTTGGACACCAACATAGATAGGCATAAACTTAACGTTTTCTTCTGTCACAACATTTCCTTCAACACCTGAGATCTGTCCCCATCCCCAGTTACCATTCTGAACCATTGCACACTGTCCAAGTGCAAATTCAGCCATAGAATCGGTTACAGACTTGCTTCCTAATAAAGTAGGAGCACATGTGGAATTGTTAATATACAGATCAAAAATGTTCTTGAAGTTTTCACCATATGTGAATTCAAGCTCAGCAACATCACTTGCACCCTTGTCCTTAAGTTCATAGTATACAGGGATGTTTGCAAGATGTGTCTGCCATCTCCAGTCTTCACCGGGAAGTAAAGAAGTGGAAGCAAATACACCGTCAATACCAAGGTCATCTTTCTTAGCCTGCATATCTTCAACAACTGCCTTTAATGTATCAAAGCTGTTAATTTCATCTACGCTCTTTGCTACTGCACCATCCATTGCAAAATATGCCTGCATGATTGCATCATTGTAAATAATACCATAAGCTTCAACTGTGTAAGGAATACCATAAACACCGCCATCTGCTGCAATAGCAAGGCTCTTGTCTGATAAATTGTTGTAAAGATCTGTGTTTGACAAATCCATGCAGTAATCTTTCCATGCATTATATCCAACAGGTCCGTTAATCTGGAATAATGTAGGTGCATCAGAACCTGCAATTTCAGATTTTAATACTTCTTCATAAGTTCCGCTTGCTGCTGTAACAACTTTTACAGGTACACCTGTCTCTGCTGTATAAGCTGCTGCGATCTCCTGCCACTGTGCATCAACTTCAGGCTTGAAGTTAAGATAGTATACAGAACCGCCTTCTGCGCTTGCTTCTGTGGTATCAGCTGTTTCTTCTGTAGCTGTCTCAGTCTCAGTTTCAGTTTCTGTCTGTGTTTCAGCTTCTGCAGCAGGTGCTTCAGCTTCTTTGCTTCCGCAGCCGAACAACATGCTGGAAACCATTGTTGCACAAAGTAATGCGCTAATTACTTTCTTTTTCATAATACCTTTCCTCTCCTTTTTTTGGTTAATATGATTGTCTGAAAACTTCCAACATTAATATCAATTCCAGTAACGTTTCCGGTACCGGTATCGTTGTCGGTATCGTTTCCGATTACATTAATAATGTAACACCTACTGCAAAATAATGCAATAGGTGTTGACAACTTTCAGCACTTTCGCAAATTTTCGCTGCTTTCTTTTGTACATTTTGTATATAAAATCCGCTTATTCCGTTCTCTCATTCCCCCAAAAGAACAATGCTACCGTTCCAGGCCCGGTATGGCTTCCAATCGTAGTGCCCACATAGTAAATTTCCACTTTACCATTTAACCTGGGAAAACGTGCTTCAATTAAATCTGCCACTGCTCTCGCGTCCTCATAACAGTGGGAATGACTAATATAGCATTTTCCTGAATAATCCAGGCCATCCTGCGCATATTCTTCCATTTTATTTGCAATTGCCTGAATCACTTTTTTCTTTGTCCTGATCTTAAATCTTGGTATCAGTCTTCCTAAATTATCTATATTAAGAAGCGGGCACAGTTCCAGAACTGATCCAACAAATCCGGCAGTTTTTGAAATACGCCCGCCTTTCACGTAAAAACTTAAGTCAGTGGAAAAAAACCAATGATGGAGTTTTAATTTATTTTCCTGCACCCATTTGTAGACTTCCTCTATGCCCATTCCCTGATCTCTTAAATCCGCCAGTTTATCCATAAGAAGGCCATAGCCTGATGAGGCGCCAAGTGAATCTACAATATAAATCTTTCTGTCAGGAAATTTATCCTCTAATTCCGTTTTGGCAATATTAGCTGAATTCAGTACCCCGGATATCCCTGAAGATAAAGTCAGATGAAGAATATCCTTCCCTTCATTCAAAAAGGGTGTAAAATACTCTACGAATTCTTCCGCATTAATCTGTGAAGTCCTTGTTTCAGCCCCATTTGCCATAGCATCATAAAAATCGGGAAAGGCAATAGATCTTCCAAGATTATCCTCATATTCCTTTCCATCCAGCTCAAAGTGAAAACAGATATAATGAATATCCCTTTTATCAAAATGCTCCTGTGTCAGATCCGCTGTGGAACAGCAGCTTAAAATATAATTACTCATTTCTCCATCCTTTCTTATATTGAATCTTTCTTTTACCAATTCTTTATGTTTATCCTTTATTTGTCACAGGATTATTGACCTGTGCCACATCAATTAATGTAAATTGGTCATTTGCATTTTCCAGGCTGGTTACCAGTGCTTTTGCAGTGTCCATTGCGGTAATGCAGTTTACACCAGTTTCAATAGCAGTCCTTCTGATCAGGAATCCGTCCCTTGATTTGTCTCTTCCCTGGGTAGGGGTATCAATGACCAGATCAATCCTGTGCCCTAAAATCAAATCCATAACTGTAGGTGACTCCTGGGAAATCTTATTTACTTTACGTGCTTTGACTCCTGCTTCATTTAACACCGCTGCTGTACTTCTGGTAGCATAAATTGTATAACCCAGCTTTTCAAATCTGCGTCCAATCTCAACAGCTTCCCCTTTATCCGCATCTTTCACCGTAATAATCACCTGCTTATGCCTGGGCAGATCAATACCTGCCCCTAAAAATGCCTTGTATAGCGCCTCATTAAAGGTCTTTGCAATCCCCAGACATTCTCCGGTGGATTTCATTTCAGGCCCAAGGCTGATTTCAGCTCCTCTGATCTTTTCAAATGAAAATACCGGCATTTTAATGGCAAAATAGTCAGCTTCAGGTTGAAGCCCAGGCTTATAGCCAAGCTCTTTGATACTCTTTCCAATAATTACCTCAGCAGCCAAATCCACAATAGGAATTCCTGTTACCTTGCTGATATAAGGTACTGTACGGGAAGAACGAGGATTCACTTCAATCACATATACCTCTTCGTCGATGGCAATAAACTGAATGTTAATCAATCCCTTTACATGCAAAGCTTTGGCAAGCCTTCCTGTATAATCCGTAATTTTTTCCTTTACCGCATCTGAAATGGTAGGCGCCGGATAAACGGAAATACTGTCTCCGGAATGAACGCCGGTTCTCTCAATATGCTCCATGATGCCCGGTATTAAAATATCCGTCCCGTCACAAACTGCATCCACTTCAATTTCTTTTCCCTGCAGATATTTATCTACAAGAATAGGATGGTCCTGTGCAATCCGATTGATAATATCCATAAATTCTTCTATTTCTTCATCAGAAATAGCTATCTGCATTCCCTGACCGCCAAGCACATAAGAAGGCCTCACCAAAACCGGATAACCTAAACGGTTTGCCACCTCCTTAGCCTGTTCTGCGGTATAAACAGTGCCTCCTGCTGCTCTTGGAATCTGGGTTTCTTCCAGAATTTTATCAAACAACTCCCTATCTTCTGCCGCATCCACGTCCTCAGCCTTTGTACCAAGAATAGGCACACCCATCTTCATCAGGCTTTCTGTCAGCTTAATAGCAGTCTGCCCTCCGAACTGTACCACCGCTCCGTCCGGTTTTTCCAAATCAACAATGCTTTCCACATCTTCCGGAGTCAAAGGCTCAAAATACAATTTATCCGCAATATCAAAGTCCGTACTTACTGTTTCCGGATTGTTATTAATAATAATGGTTTCATAACCTGCTTTTGAAAAAGCCCATGTAGCATGAACGGAACAGTAATCAAATTCGATTCCCTGACCGATTCGGATAGGGCCGGAGCCAAGCACCAGCACCTTTTTGGGAGGATTGGTTTCCACCGCTTCATTTTCGCAGCCATACACAGAATAGTAATAAGGAGTGCTGGCTTCAAATTCTGCAGCACATGTATCCACCATTTTGTAGGCTGCCACTATTCCATTCTCATAGCGCAGTTTCTTAATCTCTTCTTCTGCCATATCTGTTAGTCTGGCAATCACATTATCAGGAAATTCAATCCTCTTTGCTTCTTTTAATAATGGAATGGTAAGCGGTCCTTTCCTAAGCGCCTGCTCCATCTCCACCAAAATGGCGATTTTATCGATAAACCAATGATCAATCATAGTGATTTCATGAATGGTTCCATAGTCAATTCCCTTACGTATCGCTTCCGCAATCACATAAATCCGCTGATCATCCACCACCTTTAGTCTTTCCATTAAATCCTCTGCTGAAAGATCTGAAAAGTCACAACTGAGTAAACAGTCCACATGCTGCTCTAAAGAACGAATCGCCTTCATAAGGGCGCCTTCAAAATTGCCGCAGATGCTCATTACCTCTCCAGTCGCCTTCATCTGGGTGGTAAGGGTTCTTTTGGCAGTGATAAACTTATCGAAAGGAAGCCTTGGAAGCTTTACCACACAGTAATCCAATGTGGGTTCAAAGCTGGCATATGTCTTGCCTGTAATGGCGTTTTTGATTTCATCTAAGGTATAGCCCAGCGCAATCTTAGCCGCCACCTTTGCAATTGGATAGCCGGTAGCCTTACTTGCCAGCGCAGAAGACCGGCTCACCCTGGGATTTACCTCAATCACACAGTACTCAAAGCTGGTGGGGTGAAGGGCAAACTGCACATTACACCCGCCGGTGATCTGAAGCTCATTGATAATATTAAGGGCTGCCGATCTCAGCATCTGATACTCTTTATCCCCCAAAGTCTGGGAAGGGGCAACCACAATACTGTCACCGGTATGCACGCCTACCGGATCAATATTTTCCATATTACAAACAGTAATGCAGTTGCCTGCACTATCCCGCATTACTTCATACTCAATTTCCTTCCAGCCTGCAATACAGCGTTCCACCAAAACCTGCCCCACTCTGGAAAGCCGGAGGCCATTTTCCAAAATACTTTCAAGCTCCTCCTGATTGTGGGCAATTCCACCACCGGAGCCTCCTAATGTATAAGCCGGGCGAAGCACCACCGGATAGCCGATGGTATTCGTAAATGCAACACCATTCTCCACAGTTTCTACCACTGTAGACGCTGCGCAGGGCTCCCCTATCTTTTCCATAGTATCCTTAAATTCCTGCCTGTCCTCCGCCTTTTTAATAGTTGCAGCAGTGGTTCCCAAAAGCTTTACATGATGAGAAGCTAAGAAACCGGATTCCTCAAGCTCCATGCCAAGATTTAAGCCTGCCTGTCCGCCCAGCGTAGGCAGAATGCTGTCAGGCTTTTCTTTCTCAATAATCTGTTCTAAAACCTTTGCTGTTAAAGGCTCAATATACACTTTATCCGCAATGTTTTTATCTGTCATAATGGTGGCAGGATTTGAATTTACCAAAATCACCTCCACGCCCTCTTCCTTCAAAGAGCGGCATGCCTGTGTCCCTGCGTAGTCAAATTCCGCAGCCTGTCCGATTACGATAGGGCCGGAGCCAATCACCATGACTCTCTTTACATTTGGATTCTTAGGCATTTTTCCCCACCTCCATCATCTTGATAAATCTGTCAAACAAATAACCGGAGTCCTGGGGGCCGGGACATGCCTCCGGATGATACTGTACCGTAAATATATTTTTTCCGGTGTAGGAAAGTCCCTCGTTGGTACCATCATTTACATTAATAAATGCCGGAACTGCAATCTTCGGGTCCAGCTTGTCCATATCTACCACATAACCATGATTCTGGGAGGAAATATAAACCCTTCCGGTTTCAAGATCCTTCACCGGATGGTTGCCTCCCCGGTGTCCGTACTTCATTTTGTAAGTATCCGCACCAGTTGCCAGCGCCATAAGCTGGTGCCCTAAGCAGATGGCAAAAATGGGAATATCCGTACTGTACAGCTTCTTAATTTCTGCAATAATGCCGACACATTCTTTGGGATCGCCGGGGCCATTGCTTAACATAATCCCATCAGGCCCATCAGCAATCATCTCCTCTGCTTTGGTGAACGCCGGATATACCGTTATGTCACATCCCCGCCGCGCCAAAGATAACGCAATGTTATTTTTAGCTCCCAGGTCAAGCAGCGCAACCTTTTTTCCAGACCCGCCCTTTATTTCATATTTGGAAGGACAGGTTACTTTTTCCACCACATTTCCAGTGGTATATTTTTTTAATTCAGGAAGGATTTCATCAAGATCAAATTTTTCATTTGTAGTGATCATACCATTCATGGTACCTTTTTCACGAAGAATTTTCGTAAGTGCGCGGGTGTCAATTCCTGCAATGCCCGGAATCCCCTGCTCTTCAAGAAATGTCTGAATTGTGATATCTTTTCGGAAATTGCTGGCTATGCGGGAAAGCTCTCTTACGATAAATCCATCCGGCCATGCCTGCCTCGATTCCGCATCTAACCTGCACACGCCATAGTTTCCAATAAGCGGATACGTCATACATACTGCCTGTCCTGCATAGGACGGATCCGTAAGTACCTCCAGGTAACCGCTCATGGAAGTGTTAAATACAATTTCACTGATAATTTCTTTATTGGCCCCGATATGCGCCCCGGTAAATATGGTGCCGTCTTCCAGAATTAAAAATGCTTTCATGTAGTCCCTGCTCCCTTTCTTATGTATTTTTCCAAATCGTTTCATTATAGCACAAGAAAGTTCTCTCTTCAACAAAAAACTCTTATCACACTTTTACTCAAAAATTTTTTATCTAAAATGCACAACATCTTTCCTCTTTATAAATCCCTTCTTTCCTGCTAAGATGTATTATGAAAATTTTGAAAGGAGTTGCCATGCGTGCAAAATTACTTCTGAAAAACAGCTTTGTCATATTATTTTCCACACTGTTCTGCTATTTGGCCGATTTCCTGTGCCGGACAGTTCTTGTACATACATTATCTATGGAATATGTAGGCGTAACAGGGCTTTTTTCCAATATCTTATCCGTACTTTCCTTATCTGAACTTGGATTTGGAACTGTTTTAGTCTACAGTATGTACGTTCCTTTCGCACAAAATGATGAAGAAAAGCTGCTTGCACTTACAAACTTTTATAAAAAAGCCTATCTGACCGTTTCTTTGCTGATCGGCTCAATCGGCCTTCTTCTTACTCCTTTTTTACCATACATAATCAATGATAGTCCCGACATCCCCAAATTATCGGTTTATTATCTGCTTTACCTTGGAAATACGGTACTTTCCTATTCTTTTGTATACCGCCAGTCTCTGTTTGCCGCAGATCAAAAGCTGTACATTACAAAATTATATTCCAATCTGCTTCGCACAATCAGAACCGTCCTGCAGATCATAATTTTGGTAACTACTCATGACTTTTTCTTGTATCTGGCAGTCATGCTGCCCTTTACGCTCTTTACCAACCTGTTTTTATCATGGAAGGCAAAAAAAGCATATCCATTCTTAAATTCAGACCATCATCCCACCCTTGAAAAGGAGGAACGAAAGACTATCTTTAAGAATGTATATGCCATGTTTAATCATCATGTGGGAGCTACTGTGCTGAGTTCCACAGATAATCTTCTGATCAGTTTTTTTCTTGGACTTAAGGCGGTTTCCCGCAATGACAGCTATGCCCTGATTCAGATGCTTCTCCGTTCCATCTTCGGCACATTGTTTAATTCTTTAAATGCAAGCGTGGGCAATTACCATGCCACCAAGACAGAAGAAGAAACCCACACCCTGTTTGAAGCCCTTCACTTTGCAGGCTTCTGGTTTTATACTTTTTGCACTGCCAGTTTTTTCCTGCTGGTAAATCCATTTATCACACTGGTCTGGGGTGAGAAATTTCTTTTTTCCATTCCTGTCGTTCTTTTGATATCAGTTAATTTCTATATCTATGGAATCCGCCAGATTTCCATTACTTTTAAAGAGGCTTTAGGGCTTCTTTATCAGGACAGGTACTTTTATCAGTATGGTTTCCACTTCCCTGTGGGTGGAGCCTTATGTTCTGCTGCATTATGGTTTTCACCGCTCCACCAAAGGCTTTTGGCTTAAAAATATAAAATATCTTTTGACAGGTATTCTTGCCATCGGCTTAACCTGGCTGTGCGCAGCCCCCTTTGAGCTGCCTCTGATTGCTACTATGGGAGTGCGTATTCTTTTATGCCTGATCATTCCCAATGTGGTATTCTTACTGTTTTCCTTTAAAAGTCCGGAATTTCATTTGATGGCGAATATGTTAAAGTCCACATTAAAGCGATAGATTTACTGCTCCTTCATCCACTCTTCCATGTAATTTTCAATGATATAAAATGGTGCCGGTCCTGTTTCCAATAAAAATTTATGGAATTCTTTTGTATCAAAATGCCTGCCCAGTTCTTTCCGGGCCATATCCCTTAGTTCAACAAATTGCAGATAGCCTACAAAATAGCTTAAGTAATTGGCCGGTTCCTCTACCAGAGCATTAAATACATCATCTACAACATCCTCACCCTCAATTCCAAATTCCGCCAGATAGTCCGCCAAATCATCTCTGTCCCATCCGTCATAATGGACGCCCATATCCGCATAAGCATAAAGTCCTAATGAAAGTGCGGTATTGGTGGATGCCACGTCCGCCAGTCCCTCACTCATTCCCATATAATCATAGGAATATTCAAACTCCACATAAGTTGCCCATCCTTCTGAGTAGCCATTATAAGACATAAGGCTGCGTATCAGGGGCATATCGCCGGAATTGGTGTAGGCGTTCTGATACAAATGTCCCGGATATCCTTCATGGGCAAGGGTGGAATATAAATTCGTATCTTCCGTGTTTTTCTGAGCGTTAATGTAAATAAGATTATTCTGCAAATCATCAATAGGCGTGGTCAGATAAAATGCCGGGCTCATATGTTCTTCCATAGAAGGATGCACATATTTAATGGTGTAATCAACAGCCGGGGGCTTGGGAAAATCTTCTTCAATCTTGTCTTTTAAGTCCTCCACGATTTCTTTCGGATCTCTCATCTCATACTCATAATCCACAAAATCATAGTAAATCATGGGATCTTTCATGATCACATCCTGTATCAATCTCATACGGTCATTCATAAAAGAATCTACTTTTCTCTGTAATCTCTTGACGGACTCGTCAGAACCTGTTTTCACACGGACTAAATATTCATAATATTCCCTGCCATCCTCATAATAGCACAGCCCCAGTTCATTGGTTCCGGTTCCTTTCAAGCTGGTAAGACCGTCAATCAGGGTTTGATATCCCTCTACCACCTGGGTTGTTATAATTTCATAATTTTCCTGAATGTATTCTTCCTTCTTTTCTTTGGTAAGTCCTTCAAACTCTTCAATCTTGTCCTCAAAAATTTCCAGCATATAATTTTCTTCAGGATCGGCAATGAATTCCTCACACTGGGCAATTACTTCGTCAGCCACATAGTCCGCCATAAAAAGCCCGGCTTCCGATTTCTTTTCTTCAAATACAATAACTTCTTCATACATTTCATCGATCTGTGAAATCAGTTCCAAATAATCCTGAATATCCTTTTCCGTGCGGAAGGTATATTCTGCAAGGATAACCGGAAGCTGTGCCTGATATCCGCTGATCACGCCAAGCCACTCATCATAATAGGTCAAATCTGTAACGGAAAGTGATAGCTCTATCGAATCTAAAAGAATATCATAGGTAAGCCGCTGTTCATCTGTAAGCTTTTCGCGGTCAAACTTAAGAAGTTCTTTCCTCATCGCCTCAAGCTCCTTGTAAGACTCACCCTCATCATCTGTAGAATAATCGCCCAGCGTCACTTCATAATCCGTAATTCCATAATCTTCCGGACGGGCCAATGTATAGTGAAGGTTGATGGTATTCCCCACCACATCTTCCATAAACAAGTTATCTATATACGCCTCAAACCGTTCCGAATCTGATGCCTTGTTTCCGATTAAAAGTATCGCTCCTACCGCGCACAATATCATAATGCAAACCAGGCCTGCGATCAGGGCTATAACCTTGACATTTGATTTTTTTGTTTCGTTTTCCATTCCTTAAGAATCCTCCTGTCCCACATTTTCCCTTTTACTGCTGTAAATCTCATTAAGTACTATGTTAGCATAGCTGTCCTGCAGTTTCCAATAGAAAATCTGATAAGTGCAGGATTTTTATTCCGTTAATATTTCCTGATGCAAGTTCATCCAGCGTGACAATATATTGGGGATAATGATCTTTGATCTCAGGCATGGCAGCTGCCGCTTTGGGGTTAAACCCCATAACACAATACTTAAGCGAAGCATCAAATTCATAATCTTGCAGCAAGAATATTGCAAACAAAAAATCACAGTTCATGATAATACGGACATATATCTTCATATTGCCCATCTTTCGTACGAAATCCCCTGGGTATCGTCCCTAAGGGCACGAATCCAAGCCTTTCATAAAGATGCCTTGCATGAATATTAGAAGCTACTACAGCGTTAAACTGAAGTATACCAAAACCATGCTTTTTTCCCTGTATCAGACAATCAGTCACCAGTTTTTCACCAATATGCAGTCCTCTGTACCTTTTGTCAACCGCATAGCTGGCATTGCAAATATGGCCGCACCGTCCTACATTGTTAGGATGCAGTATGTAGCATCCACAGATCGTTCCATCTTCCGTATTAATGGCAACAGCATTATATGTCTGCTCCGCAAAAAAAAGTTTTCCTGTTTCATAAGTCAACAGTTCTTCCTGTGGAAAGGCAATCCCATCCTCTACAATTTCATTCCATATCCGGATCATTTCGGGCAGATCCTTTTCCTTATAAGCCCGCACTATAATGTTCATAGCATTCCGTACCTTCCTTTTCATCCTTTATCCTACATATATCTTTTTATCACTCCAAATATGAACCTCTATATATGTTCAGGATCATATTTCCCATCATTATTCCAATCCTATGGATACCCGTATTTCGCTATAATCCCTAATATTTCATCATATGTATAAAGTTTTTTACGATATTCTTTACCATCATTTACTTTTGGGCTGAAAGTCGGGTGGGAATCTCCATATGTGAAAAAATAGTACTTTTATCAAATTTATCTATATCAATTTTAATGAATGCACTGTTTTCAAACCAAGAAGCCAGCCAAGGACTGTGTTCAACCACCATGTAATGCGGCGATTGTCTTTGAATATTGCCACCTTTTTTCATAAACTCACATCTTAGGATATCTTCATAATGATGCCTTAATTCCATATATCCAGTTGTTCCTTTGGCACATTGGGTATCGGGCTTTTTTGAAGCAATATCCTTTAATATTTTTCTCGCTTCTTCAATAGAAACATCTGATATATTTTGGAATGGCCTCATGGAAGCGTCATAAAAGTGGTATAAATATATTTTTAATTTTCTCCAAATCAGGCATAGAATCATTTTATCACATATTGTGGCAAAAAACACTTCACAGTATTTTTACTTATCTGTTGTACCTGATGCTTTGCCATTTTCTGTTAATGATTCTGTAACCGTTCATGTACACTTTCTTATTTCAATTCCTGTGCATTTTCTCCATAAACTTTTTCCTGCTTGTCAACTTTGCCCTGATACTCGACATAAACCTCTTTAGAGGAATCATAGGCTTTATAGAAATCATGTACTGTATAAAATCCATATCGTTTTGTAATTCCCGATAATCCGATTTTCAAGAGGTCTATTTCCTCATTCTTGCGGTCAATCCTGCTTTGCATGGCTGGATATACTTGAAATATTGTTACTTTTAAAAATACTAATAGAAAGGGACATTCTGACACATCATCTTCGTAGTGTAACCAAAGTGTTGAATACCGTATAATACAAATAAATCTATGGAAAGTTATAGTAAAGGACGTTAATTCTTTCTGTTTGACGTTGTGAAAAAGAGCATAGAGTAGCAAGCTTGTCATTTGGCTTCTGAAAAGTTGAAAACCAATCATCAAGAGGTAGTGTAAAATACTTTGGATCTTTGTCAAGTTAGTTGAATAACCTGTTTTATTATGTTATCATAAAATG
>OFEY01001596.1_pt1 | contig 14310 bp, 9 predicted proteins | sample 1521251 | NCBI WGS metagenome assembly OFEY01 (sample SAMEA3504100, study PRJEB24116) | mouse gut metagenome | biome: mouse gut; feature: mouse-associated habitat; material: faeces | place: Denmark | collected 2011
CTCTCTTTTCGTAGAGAGTGCCACGAGACGATGGGGTGTAGCCAAGTGGTAAGGCACGGGACTTTGACTCCCGCATTCGCTGGTTCGAGTCCAGCCATCCCAGCCAAATATGACCCAGTAGCTCAGTTGGTAGAGCAACGCCCTTTTAAGGCGAAGGTCCGGGGTTCGAGTCCCCGCTGGGTCACCATAACGCGCAGATACGAACACTGTTTGTAGTGAGAAATGTATTTGCGGTTGAAACGAAGAACGAGCCAAGGTTGTGAGACCTTGGCTCGTTCTCTGCTTATTGCTCCATAAAATTTTTAATGGTTTCTACTAACTGATCTTTTTGTTTAGCTTTAATTTCACATTGCCATATCACTAAAAATGTCCATCCAATTTTTGATAGCTCTTCATAGTTTTGTTGGTCGCGCATAATATTCCTCTGTATTTTCGTTGCCCAAAAATCATGATTGGTTTCAGGCAAATGTCCTCGCTTACAGCTATGCCCATGCCAGAAGCAGCCATTAACAAAAATAGCTTTCTTTTTACCTGGAAAGATGATATCGGGTCGACATGGCAAAAGGCGGCTTTTTAGTCGATAGCGATTATATCCCATTTCACAAAGTAGCTTTCGGATAAATAGTTCTGGAGTTGTATTTTTACTTTTGACCATACTCATTATTTTTGAGCGTTTGCCTGAGTCAAAAACATCGGCCATAAACACACCATCCAAATGTTCCGTTATATTATCAGCCTGTATTTTGCAGAAAGCTGGAGGAAGTGCATTCCCAATCATCAAAGCTATAGCGGATCGGGATAGATTAGTAGGGAAAATGTAATTCTGTGGAAATGTCTGCAACATCGCAGCTTCTCTGGCCGAAATGCACCGATTCTGTTCGGGATGCAGGAATCTTCCTTTGGAAGGATTTAGGCATCCACCAGTAATTGTTGATGAAACTTTGTCCCAAGCCAATCTTCCATAAACATCTTTAAAACCTATTCCCTCTTTACGATGGCACGGAAGAATGTATTCTTCCGGTAAATCCAGGCGGCTTCCACCATCGTGAGGGGTCAATCTAATTTGCTCTTGAATATGTGCGGTGTGTTGGGGAAATATCTGGTGTAAGGGATCATTGCTGTCTTGCGGCAACGGCATTTTTCCAATAGCATCTCTAACTGTTATAGTTCGATTGTTACCCGCTGCAGGTTCAATTGTACCCAACAGAGACCCGACTAGAACCAATCTCTTTCTTCTCTGAGGCACGCCATATCGAGCGACATCTACGACTTTATAGGTAATAGTATATCCCAAGCGTTTCATCTGTGTAACAGCTTTTTTAAATTCTGTATATTCAGCTAGTGCTGGTACATTTTCAAGCATAATGGTAATTGGCATCAAAGCCGTAACAAACCTAACATATTCCCATATTAATCGATTCCTTACATCTCTCTTTGATCCACGTTTATTTTTCCTGCGTATGGTTGAGAAGCCTTGGCAGGGGGGACATCCAGCTAGCAAATGTAACGGTTCATCGCCCAATAACTCTTCAATAACGTGAGGATTCACTTGCCTAATGTCTTTTTCATATAGAACCACGCCTCGCTGTTCATTATTTGCTCTATATGCTTGAGCAGCATTGTGATCTATTTCAATGGCAGCAACCACTCTATATCCTGCAGTGAACAACCCTTCAGTCATGCCACCACATCCGGCAAAGAGATCGACTGCGTTATATGCCATAGCAGTAGTACCTCCACTCATTAAGGCCAAGCACTATAAAAGCCAACTTCCGGGTGTTCAAAAGTTCCTACCACAACTCCACGGTCTAAAAAAATGTTGAACTCTTCACAGCTGGTTTCCGGCAACAGTAGACAAGTATGACATGCAGCAAGATTAAGTGCATCTCGACCTTGCCCTTCACTTGATATACAGACTGGATCATTGGAGCAAATACGTCCGCTTTCGATTGCCTGGCGAAACACTCTGGGAAACGAATCTTTATAACCTTGCCGAACAAGTCCTCCGAGTGTTCCCTCAGAGTCTCCGCTGGCTGTATAAATTAAAATACCTGCCATTGGATTTGTCTCTGATTCACTAGAATAGATACGCTCTCTCAAAGATGCTGCAGAGTAGCCGCATTCAAAACTGAGTTGCCGAATAAGCAGATGTGCAAGGGAGTGAAGAAACAAGAATTGAGGCGTTATTTTTCCTCCTCTTGTTTCACTCATAGGTGTTGTCGCATAGTTGTCGGTTATTTGTCTTGCACGTTTATATACTTCTGTATTTCCGACAAGCCACTTGGACAGCGTTTCACGGTCAAATTCTATAAAAATGCCTTCGCCACGCACTTCATAGGCTGGATACCATGTAGTTTCCGGCTTCTTTATGGATACAAACCTGAGCTCGCCTTTTCCCCGATCTGAGGAACCAGGAGGGTTGAGTCGTGTGAACCCGGTGAGGGCGCGAACCTCACGAACTTTATGGATCAACGCAATAGACTTTAAACCTGGTATCCCATAAGAACTAATGTCAATGCCTTCACGAATAAAGTCATCTGATTTAGTAAAATCAGATAATTCCCCAGTAAGGGCAAGGAATTCTTCCAGACGGTAGTGCTCGCTATTTGTCGTATACTCTTCAGGTGGGGCTTCCAGCCATTTGCGGGTCAAAATCGCTTTTATAATCTCAAAATCAATCGCTGTTTGAAGAGCAATACTTTTGGCCCATTCATCAAGTCGTTTTTTTATACGATCATCGCGTTCATCTTCGTCAAAGTCTTCTAGCCTAATCAGACATTTTTTATATTCAGTAGATTGTTCAATTTTTGTATTGATTCGATCAGAGTAGGGGGGGATGACCAAGGAACTAACAATTTTGGGGAAATATGCTGACGAAGCACCGCGCTGTATTGCCCTAGGAAATTCCGTGCAGGCTTCGTGTTCACCTTTCCAAGGATGGTGCCCGGTACACCTATACCCAGACGATCCCAATCGTTCCATGGCGGTGCGGCCTTCTTCCTTGTCAAATGCACCAAAAAGGGAGGCGTGTGCCCTGCAGGTATCACAGATGACCTCGAGGCCCTCCAAGCCAGCGGAGGACACAGTCCCTGTTTGAAATTTCAGTTTTGGATCCTTGCAAATATCTTTGCGGCCTCCCTTGTTCTTTTCGTGAACCCATTCGACCCAAGGAAAATCATCAATATGGCCATGATTACACGCAACCACAATACGGGTAACAACAAGATCCTGAGAACACTGCATACATTTCGGGTGTTTCATGTATCCATCGTATGAGAGAGCCCGTGCAGTCGCCTTTCTTCGATACTCTTTGACCCATTGTTTTATTGGCTGGAAACGCCGACACTTGGGGCAAAAATACCACTGTGGAAAGCGCACATAAGAGATTCCCTCCGGAAATTCATTTTTTCCTCCAGGCATCCCAAATTTTGTGACTTGCAAAGCTTTTTCCAGGCGTTCATCATGGATAAAAACAACCTTATTGTCCCAGTATTCGGGAGCGGCCGTCATAAGGGTTTGGTCTGGAAAATCAATCATTGCTCCTACGCCATACTGCAAGACAGCTTGGGCAGCTCGGATAGTGTGAGTGACTCGATTCAATGGGATCCGAGTTTTAGGCTCATCCAACATCATCACCCCATAAAATAATATTTGATGCAATGCTTTGATCGACGTTGCGCATAGAGGTGGGAGTGTCAATTGCTTGATCGTGTCCGCTGCCAAAAGATTTGATGAGTCGTCGTGCATCTCCCGTGGGAGGTGTCATAATATATCGATATCCAAACCGAAAGTTTTCTTCACCCGCTATAACAAGATCTTCGACCCATTTCTCCCAGAAATTAGTTAGTTCCTGCTCGATTGCAGGTGTTTCGTCAGAAAGAGAAAAGTCCATGCGATCATTGATTTCCCTTGCACGCTGGAGAATATAATCTTGGATTTCCTTAACTGCTGGAGCATCCTTGTCAAACATTGCAGCACTTTCATCTGTGGTGAAGCCATAGGCTAATCTCATCAAAGAAATCGCTACTGCATGCATAGCCCGATCTCGCGCAGGTTTAGAGAATGGCGTTAAGCCTGTCGGTTCTACATATTTGTAAAAAGAGTTATGGTATGCGTCAAATTGTTCATAGTGAGATCTGTCACGGCTTTTAGAACCGTCATAAAGAACAATGGCCATTCCAGGATAAGTCCGTCCAACGCGGCTTGAAGCTTGGATATACTCACTCGTGAGCTTTGGCTGACCGACTAAAAGCATGATATTAAGTCGGTCAACATCTACACCGACCGAAATCATATTTGTGGCAAGGAGCACACCAATAGCATATTTTCGCTTTTCTTGGTTCTCTTTGGAATATGTTAGATGTTCAAGTCGATCCAATGTGTCATTCAGCTGTGTTGTGGAGACACGACTGGTTAATTCGCTAGCTGCACCTGTTGGACGAGCGCCGCTCCTCCGGCCAAACCGATACGCCATTCTTCGTATATTATCTTTAACGTCATCATCAACCAATGTAGAACATTTTCCCAAGTCTCGAAGGCTGTTAAAATATGCCGTAAGGGTCCAAAACTTGTCTTTGACTTCATCGCTAAAAGGCATCATATGCACACGTTGCAGGATAGTTGAAATAAGCCGCACTTCCATCATGGCCTTCGTTTTTCCGGCTGGCATGACACCCACATATATTCTTCCAGGTTTTTTATCTAATGGCGCCTCGCGGGAGAAATATGAATCTTCGGCATCTAATCCGGGGGGCGGGAATTGCCTGACTTCACGGTTGTATAGCGACGCACATTGATCCTTTGCACGACGAATTGTCGCGGTTGATGCCACTATTTTGGGACGAACGCCTTTTTTAGAGCACAGTCTGTCAATAGCCGCCTCATAAAGTCCTACCATGGTGCCAAGAGGACCGGAAATCAAATGAAGCTCATCCTGGATAATTAGCTCCGGAGTCCGGTTTTCACTATAGCTGCCAAAAAAAGATGCTACCGCTCCATTCCAGGCCATCATGGCAAACTTATCAACCGTCCCAAACAACAGCGTTGGGGGGTGTTCATATAGCTCTTCGTCCACTACTTGAATGGGCAATTTTGACTCAAACAGGCATCTTTCTTGGGGACAGTGCATAAAGAAATGCTTACCATCTTTCATTGCATATCCCCATTGCCCCACGAGCTTTTTCCCTGTTGGGTCAACTTCCTTAACCAATTTAGTCCCGCACCAAGGGCACTTCAAAATTTGAAACTTATTGTGTCTATCTTTTGCATCTCTAAGGCTCCTCGCACTTGCTTTATTGAGTTCTTCCAAGTGCTCCTGTGCGCATCCTTGACTCCCCATGTTTCTATTAGGCGTGTGTGTTCCACCAATCCAAAGTCCTATGGAAATTGGCTCTGTGCCCAAATCATATGAAGGATATTTTTTCTTCCCCGCGCTATCTTTTCGAATGGCCTCACAGGCGCAAATGAGCGTTCCTGCGCGCACAAACTGCTGTGACGCAAGTAGCCTCAAGGTATAGCGCATGATGACGGTCGTTCCGCCTGATTTAGTCGGATACGCCATTCGACGGTAAAAAATAGTAAAAGCACTAAGCCCTAAATAAGCTTCGGTTTTACCGCCGCCCGTGGGAAACCAAATTAAGTCCACAAGATCGCGCTCAGGTAGCTCTGGATTCACAATAGAGTTTACACTCATGAGCAAAAATGCAAGCTGAAAAGGCCGCCATGCTGGTTCCATACTCCTAGGATAGTATGTTTCTGCATGATAGTAGTCAAGATTGGCCATATACGCTTGTAGTTCAAAATTATCGGGAAGGCATTCCTGTGATTGTATGCCCATGTGAATGCGTTGCATCAGCATTGCCCTGTTTGAGAGGAGAAATGCTGCATAAGCCTTATCGTTTTCGAAAAGCGTTTGGATACCGTCCTTCATCCGCTGGTATGCCTCTTTGCATTGTGCAATATGGTGAGCAGATGCTCCGCTATGACAGTTAGGTAAAGTCGTTGCAATCTGCTCTATCCCTGGAGCATCAGGATTATCAGGGTTGGTTATCCATCGCCCATATGACTCAACTATTTCATTTAAGGCCGCAAGCTTGTCGGCCTTTTCTGTAGTATCCAAATCGGATAAATACTTCATTTGGAAGGCTTTATTTGGCACTCGGGCATCGTGATTGTCAAAATCCGTTTGAGCAACCGTATGCACCGGCATATAGTCGCTCTTAATGATACCGTGGCCGTCTATGATCTCCCAGGATACAGATACACCATGCCCGGTAGCATACGTGTGTTTATTGCGATACAAAAGGGCCAGTGCAGCGGCTTCTTGATCGTTTGACGAGCCAAAGGCACTCTGCGTATATTCTACAAACTCGTTTCCCAAACATGCGCTATCTATTGCTATCTCGGGCTGAAAAATTGAATTGAGACCATTATATTTTCCTGTTGCCCCATTAACCAGCAGTATCGTTACAGAGAAAAATCCTCCTTCTGTCCTTTTTTTAATAGCGGTTAGCTTTAGTTTGGTTCCATCAATATCCATACAGCCAGCTACATTTCCAGAAAAAGCAAGTTTTATCGGCAGAGAATGCGGCATTCGAATAAAGCCGCTTCGCCCAAGCTGATTGCACAACCGAAATGCGGCATCAATTAAGCGAAGATCCTCCACTTGATCGGTGTTCTTTATTCTATATACATCGCTACGCGTTAACTGGGTCTTTAGGCGCAACACAGAGCATTCTTTATCAAATTCAATATACGGTTCAAATAACGGAGGAATGGAATAATTTTCATAGGTAGGAGTAAACGGTAGGCAACAATCCCTTACCCGTGTCTTTTTATAAGTACCGAAAGACAATGAAACTTCCAGTTCAGATGGATCATGACGAAGGAAAAAAGTCAACCCCATTGAGGATGGCAGATTTTGCGTAGATAAACCTATTTCGTCATTCAGTGACGAAGTTTCATGCTCATCCACTGCATTTTCGCCATGAATAACCTCCGAAACGGAGTCATCATTTGTCCACAATTGATTTGTCTGATCGGTATGTGTCTCTATCAAATCCAAATTTTCTTCCTGCGCAGAGAAATTATCCGACACATCATTATCTAACCCAATCGGATTTCGCTGTGGATACAAAATGCCAACACTATACCGAACTTCAGGCAAGTCGGTAATGATTTCATGTTCCGCATCTGGATATGAAATCTCCGATCCCGGACCAAGAAGTTCTTTTCGAAATTGCTCGATAAGATAAGCACGCGCACCCTGCAATTCAAAAACATCCATTTCTATCTCTCCCTCGGCGCATTCTGTAACCGATTAGACATATGCGTTGGAATAATCAGCTTTTGCGGTGTTAGGATTTTATCAACTCTGACGATTCGAACTCCTTGGGAAATATCACCAACTGTGTCGGAAAATATGAATTCAACTTTCTTGCGTTTTTGCCCCAACATATTAAGCATTGTCAGACCCAAATATTTCAGTATTCTAACTCGGGTTTCTCGAACAAAATTACATGCATTCCAACAAACGTCAGGATCAAAGCTACCGGCACCAATAATTTCAGTAATTGCGACATAGGATTCTCTGTCCCGAGGTCCTACAATATGGGACTCGGGGTCTAACCAAGTCCGAATAGTCACATAATGCCGTGAGTGTCCCATGGCGGTCATTGAGGAGGATATATCGCGAACAGTCATTCCACTTTTCTCCATATAGTGTTTAAGTGCATCCTTCCACTCTTTGGAATGTTTATAGGCAGCAGCCAGCCGTCCAGAGGAATCTTTGCGGGCCGCAATCTTTTGGAGCAGATCGTCTACAATATCGGCAGTTTCATTGCCATAATTATTAAAAACAAGATAGTCTCCAATTTGGATATCTTCTATGCCTTTTTCAGTAACAGACTCCGTTTCTTCATCAAGACAATATGCAATATAATTCTTTGTCAAAAACGCAGACTCTTCTGTTTCAAACACTATGATTTTAGGAATTTCTACTGTAGCCTGTGACCCAGCCCCCATACTTGAAAGAGGTTCTATTGCTCTGTGTATTGTGGCGGCATTTACATACTCTTCTAATTCGCCATCAAATGCGCTCGTATTATCAGATGTTGCTGAAAACTCGGGATCAATGAAGCTCTTAAACTCTTGTGGGTTTCGGCGGTCATAAAAATGTTCCAACTTCTGTGTGCAGTTCGTCACATAATCAAAACTTGGTAATTCGAAGTCATATAGCAAGACTAAACTTGATTTTGCTACATTGATACAACGAGCCATATCACTCGCCTTTATAGCCCCACAAAACACTACTTGACCGCAGCGATTTTCCGTGTTTAAAAACTGTGTCGGTGTATAGCCTGTAATGCGCCTTGCAAACAATTTGTTTTTCTCAGCAAAACCGATAGTAAACATTTTGCCATAACTTTCTTTGGGAGAGATTACAATAATTCTATCATCTGTGCCTGAATCCATTAGCATTTGAAATAGAACATTAGCTTTTTTGTTTTCATATTGAAGTGCGGCATAAAAATCAGTTAGCCCTTGAATCACATGGGACATCTGCTCCCAAAGTACTCCGGTCACACCGATAGAAAGCTCACGCAATTTGTCGATTTGATCTTTCGGTGATCGTCTGGAAAGTATCCCTTTAGAAATCTGCCGTTCCAAAAGCTGCATCGTTGCAGTCGAGTAAACAAATAGTTTCAACAAAGAAAATCCAATTAAGACAAATAATTCGTTGTCTACACCAGGGTAGTCGGCCTTAGAAATTGCCCACAGGCTTTTCCGAATGGCATTATACTCGTCACAGGGAATAGGGGTGTCCAGTACTTGCTTACTGATGGTTCGGTGTAGCATGGCCTCAAGCATTAGGACAAGTTGGGTGCTCAAGCTGCTTCCGCTATAGGTTTTCGCTTCTAGATGGTGACGGATTAACTTATGAGTCCAGGCAAACAAGGCAAAATCTTCATTTTGCTGCAAAAACGAATCATCTGTAGTATACTCTATTAGTCCGAGTACAGCAACATGTGGCAGAGAGTGACGCAAAAACAGGCCGTTTAACTCTGTTCCGGAAATCTTTGAAATATCTTTTGTATATACGACTAAACCACAAGTATCTCTATCGGAATCACCTATAATGAGTTCTCTTGCCGTAGAGGTGCGCCCAGTAAATTTTAAAATGGGTTCAACTCTAGTTGTATTCCCAGGGTAAGCATAGCATTTGTCCTCAGAATAATATGCACTAGGGAACAATTCTCCAATGCGGATACTTGTACCTGAAGGTAGTTTGAGTTGTGTATATTTCATGATTGCATCTGTAGATGTGCGATCAGAAATGATCACCACGGAACCAGGTACTCTAATTGGAATATTCTTATCGTCTATTTGTAGTAGTTCTTTGAAGAAAGCTTTTTCTCGCAGCTGGGGGTTCTTCACGCCTCGTTTGTCCAATGCAGTAGCATCGCCGTAGTAAGGCGTGATTTGATGAAATCTGGCTGGATGAACAGTGCTTTTGATGGAACCATTTCCCTTCTTTCCCGGTTGCTCAATAATAGCGTAACCGTCCTTGGTCAGGCCCTTATAGAGAGCACGCCCTCCTTCAAAAATGACATGGGTATCTTCAGAAAGTGCAGGAATTACCTTATCAGCAGTTTCCTTGCTTCGAACAACGCAATATAGTCCCAATGCCACAGCTGCAATAATTGGAGTCAACAGTGTTGGCGCTGTAAGGCTTACTGTGCGACTTCTATCCTGTTCAAATGACTTTAGGAGAAAGTCCGAATTAGCACGCAAAATATTGGGGAGCGGACACTCTTGTTCGTTAAACACAATGGTACACCGACTGAAGATGCTTCCTAAGTCCATGTGCTAACCCCCCTAAATAAATTTTTATAAATAAATGCTATTTAAGTAATATCAAGTGTGTAAATAGAGCCTATACGACTCTTTATGAACAAAGTATACCATATTTACTTTGCATCGGCAAGGTTAGGCAGAAATATGTTTTTATTCGGCTAAACATCATGCGAAGCACCAGTCGAAGTCGAAATAAAGGCATCAATAGATGCCCAAAAAATGAGGTGTCGGGTTTAGAGTCTCAAAAACTTGTGCTGGGGCACCAACCTGAAAATACGGCGGTCGCATTTCTCGCAAAGACGATTGATGTCGACGGCGTTCAATTGGGTACAGCACTCAGAAACAAAGCGCTTGGGATGAAGGCAGTAAAAAGCATTGGAGGTGGTATCGTCACCGTGACCTTCGAAGGTATTTGACAAAAGGTTTCAGCTTCCGGGGGCCATCAACAGAGTTTTCTGAGCATCGGGACAGCTCAGATAGCTGGAACCAGCACTCCTGATTGATAATGCCGGAAATGGCTTTACTATTTGGCGAATTGCTATCCGCAGCCTATTCCTGCGGGGCTAATTTACCCCTGGCAATCATCGTTTTTTTGCCTATATTTGTGCAAAACTGCCTTTGAAAAAATGTGCAAATTCATGATAAACTGTTGTCAGACTTAGAAAGGAGCACCCAAACATGAAAAGAATCAAAGCTGCCTGTCTCATGCAGACCATCTGTTTCCAGTCCGGTGACGGCAACTCCTCTCAGTATGGCAGGGAACAGGTTCAGAAGGAGTACGAGCTGTACAAAGAGCGGATGGCCCAACGGGGGACGGCGTTCAAAGTCCTGGAAGAAAGCACCCAGCCTGACGGCTCCATTCTCGTGAAGCTGAAAAAGCAGAACAATCAACAGCCTGTGGGGGACTACTTTGACTGACATCCCGCAGGCGAAAATACGGCCAGACAGTCCAAGAGCTGTCTGGCTGTGTTCTTCTACATCCAACATCTCATACGAAGGGAGACAAAGGCGATGTTCCAAATCGGGCAGTATATCGTGTATCACAGTGCGGAGGTCTGCCAGGTAGAGGCAATCGGGCCGCTCCGCTTTGCCGGTGACCGTGACGTGGACTACTATACCCTGCGCCCGTTTGACGTGGACAGCAGCGGAAAAATCTACATCCCGGTGGATACGGCTGTGTTCATGCGGGCAGTCATCACCAAGGCGGAGGCCCTTCGCCGCCTCAAAGAGCTGGAACTGCTGAACGTGAAAATCCCCGGTGCGATGTCCCGCCCCCAACTGGCAAACTACTACCGGGAACTGCTCCTATCCCATGATCTGAGTGAGCAGCTCAAGCTGTTTAAAGAGCTTCACTGTAAAAGCAGGGCCGCGCCCCGCAGTAAGAAGGGGCTGGCGCTCACAGAACAGCGGCTCTATAAGCAGGTGGGAAAGCTGTTGAGCGGAGAGCTCTCCCTCGCCCTGCGGGAGACGCCGGAGCGGTCCATGAAGCGGCTTCGCGCGGCGGCGGAGGCCGTGCAAAAATGACCGCGAACTTGCTGTCACCAATGCGCCCGGAATGTGGACCGGGTGTTTTTTTAGACCAAATCAATAAAAGTTCTTGACAAATAGTATTTATGCATACTATAACGATATATATAAAGACGGAAAGGCTGTGCAGTCCGATTCGCCGCAACAGCTAAAACAAAGACCATTTGTACCGATAAATGGGGGTGGGTATATGAACAAGGTGGTATGGTATCTGCTGGTTATCGTTGTCACAGATACCATCCGGGAGTGGCTGTGGCAGCTATGGAATCATACGGCGGGGCGGCTGATGGGCCTGTTCGAGAAAAAAGGAGGGGACGGTTGTGGACAGTGACAGCGATGTGATCGACATACGGCATCTGACCAAACGCTATGGAAGCGGGAAAGGCGTATTTGACGTTACGCTCTGTGTTGGCCGGGGCGAGGTCTACGGCTATTTAGGCCCCAACGGGGCGGGCAAATCCACCACCATGCGGCACTTGATGGGCTTTACCAGGCCCCAGTCCGGCTTTGCCCGCATCGAGGGGCTGGACTGCTGGGAGGAACAGGACAAGATCCAGCGGCGGGGGGGGTATCTGCCGGGGAAAATCGCATTTCCCGACGATATGGCGGGGACCGCCTATTTGAAGCTGATCGCCAAAATGCGGAAGCTGCGGGACAACTCCGCCACAGAGCGGCTGTTGGAGCGGTTTGAGCTGGACCCAAGCGGGAACCTCAAGCGGATGTCCAAAGGGATGAAGCAGAAAGTGGGTATCGTGGCGGCGTTCATGCACGATCCGGACATCCTGCTCCTGGACGAACCCACCAGCGGCCTGGACCCCCTGATGCAGAACCGCTTTATTGAACTCATCCGAGAGGAAAAGGGGCGGGGAAAGGCCATCCTTCTCTCGTCCCACATTTTCGACGAGGTGGAAAAGACCTGTGACCGGGTGGGGATGATCCGCAGCGGAACACTGATCCAGGAGGCCACGGTGGACGAGCTGCGCCGCTCCCAGCAAAAAACCTATCAGATCAGATTTGACAGTGCCGCCGGTTTGGAGCTTGCGGCACGGGCCTATCCTGACGCGGTATCCCAGCGGGAGCAGAACCAAATCACCCTCTCTGTGGCCGACGGGGAACTGGACCGCATGATCTCCGTGCTGTCCCAGTGCCGGGTCAGTTCTCTGCGGGAGGAACAGCACACGCTGGAGGAATATTTCATGGGATTGTACGGGAGGGATAGAGATGTTTAGTCCGCCCTATTTCAAGCAGATCGTGAGATCGAACCTCAAATTCCTGCTGGCGTTCACGGCGGTTCTCTGCCTGTTCCTCACCGTCATGACCAATGTGTTCACCCCCGCCGCCATGAACGATCTGCAATCGGCGGTGAGCGGCACGGCCCTGGGGCACATCCTCACGGGGAACGGCACCCTGGTGGGCTTCATGTCCAACTCTTTCTACGCGCTGATGGCCATCATCTTCCCCATGGTGTACTCCATCACAGTGGGCAACCGGCTCATCGCGGAGAAGGTGGATAAGGGAACCATGGCCGGGTTTCTGTCCACCCCCGCCACGCGCCTGAAAATCGTGATCACCAGCGCGGTCTATTTCATCGCTTCCTTGGCGGTGATGTGGGGGATCGCCTCCGTGGCCGGCGTGGCGGCGGCCCACATCTTTCAACCCGGCGCGCTGGACGTGGAGATATTCTTGAATTTGAACATGGGCGCGTTCCTCTACCATTTGGTCGTCAGCGGGATCTGCTTCTGCGCCTCCTGCATCTTCAATACGTCCAGGAACTCCCTGATTTTCGGGGCCGGGATACCGCTGTTTTTCTTCGTGGTGAGCCTGTTCATCAAGCTCTCCGGCGATTTGGATTTTTTGAAATATGTGACGCTGAACACGCTGTTCAATACCCAGGATATCCTGTCCGGCGTTGGGTTCGAGGGGGCCTTCACCGCTATGCGGACCGCCGCCGTCATTCTCTACGCCGTGGCCATCCTGTGGTTCCAGGAGAAAGACCTGCCAATATAACACAACAGAGGATCAGCAAATCAGTCAATCATGAAAAGGGGGAAACCTTATGTCATCAGAAGATAAACGATTTTGGGAGGCTTGGGGTCAGGCCAACTCGCTGTACGGTTTTTGGGCCGCCTCCAATAACATCAATTACTATACGCTGTTCGTCCTGTACGCCCTGGACGGCCAGCAGCCTGTGACGCAGAAACAGGTCTGCGCGTGTACGGGGCTTTCCAAGCAGACCGTCAACAGCGTGATCCGCTCCCTGAAAAACCAGGGCTATCTGGCCCTCTCCCCCGCCGCCGGGGACCGGCGGGAAAAGCAGGTGGGCCTCACCGAGAAGGGGCTGGCCTACTCCCAGGAGCTGCTGGCCCCCCTCCACGCGCTGGAGGAACGAGTTTTTGAGCTGATGGGGGAGGACCGGGTGCGGCAGATGGTGGACGCTGTCACCCTGTTCAACACAATTTTTGAAAAGGAAATGAAACGTAGAAATGGATAATACTTTGGCAAAAAAGTTTGGGTTTGGTTCGCTGCTGTCCTTTGCGGCGCCAAATATCATCATGATGGTCATTTTGTCCATGTATATCATTGTGGACGGTATGTTTATCGCCCGTTTCGTGGGCACGACAGCGCTGTCGGCGGTCAATATGTTCTACCCGGCTCTCTGCTTCGAGATGGCTGTGGCGATCATGCTGGCCACGGGCGGAAGCGCCATCGTGGCCAGAAAGATGGGGGAGGGAAAGCAAAAGGAAGCCCAAAACAATTTGAGCTTCCTCATCACTGTGGAACTGCTGATCGGCGTGGCCGTCGCTCTGCTTGGCAATCTGTTCGCCGGGGGCCTGATGTCTCTGCTGGGGGCCAGCCCGGCGCAGACGCCGTTGACGGTCGCCTACGCCAGGATCATTTTCGCCTTCGCCCCGGCGTTTTTTCTTCAAA
>OFEY01001600.1_pt1 | contig 14278 bp, 10 predicted proteins | sample 1521251 | NCBI WGS metagenome assembly OFEY01 (sample SAMEA3504100, study PRJEB24116) | mouse gut metagenome | biome: mouse gut; feature: mouse-associated habitat; material: faeces | place: Denmark | collected 2011
TGTCAGAAAGCCAGGTCACGGTCTCAAAGTTGTCCCCGCGAGCCAGGGCCTCGGCCTCGGCGCGCTGCTGCTCACCGTGCTTTCAGGCCTCCTGTGGTTCATCCTCTGGCGGCACGGCTCGGACTTTTCCCGCGCCGCCCTTATCGTACACAAGGGCGTTGCCCCGCTCATGGCCGTCTATCTGATCGGACACGGGGGCATGGCGCTCCTCCACTTCGCGGTCTGGCAGCGCAAGACCCGGCCTTAATCCCCTTCCTGACCGTAGCGTTTCAGCTTGGTATGCAGGGTTTTGCGGGAAATCCCCAGCCGTTTGGCGGCCTCGCTCTTGTTGTCGCCCACGCAGTCGAGCATCCGCAGGATCGCCTCGCGCTCCACTTCCTCAAGCGTCGCGCCCTCCAAGGGAGAAAAAGACGTTTCCTCCGCCCGTTCCGCCGCCTGCGTCACCGCCAGAGGCAGTTCGCGCTCGGAAATATAGCTCCCGAAGAGCAGGACGACGGCGCGCTCAATGGCGTTCTCAAGCTCGCGCACGTTCCCGGGCCACGGGTATTTGACGAGCATGTCCATCGCCCGCGGGGTGAAGCCCTTGACGTCCTTGCGGTTGCGTTCCCCGAAAATCCGAAGGAAGTGTTCGGCAAGCAGGGGGATGTCCTCCCGGCGCTCCTGAAGGGACGGGACTTGCAGGCTCACCACGTTGAGGCGGTAATACAAATCCTCGCGGAAACGCCCGGCGGCCACCTCCGCGAGCAGGTCGCGGTTCGTCGCCGCCACGAGGCGTACGTCCACCTTGAGCGTGGCGTCGCCGCCCACGCGCTGGATTTCCCGCTGCTGGATGGCCCGCAGGAGCTTCACCTGCATGAGCAGGGAAATTTCCCCGATTTCATCCAGAAAGAGCGTGCCGCCGTCGGCCTGCAAAAAACGGCCGTCCCGCCGTCGATCCGCGCCGGTGAACGCGCCCTTTTCATGGCCGAAGAGTTCGGATTCCAGCAGATTCTCGCTGAGGGCCGCGCAGTTCACCGCCACCCACGGGCCGTTTTTGCGGCGGCTCTGCCGATGAATGGCGCGCGCCACCAGTTCCTTGCCCGTGCCGGACTTGCCGGTGATGAGCACCGTGGCCTCGGAAGGCGCGACCGTATGGATCATTTCGAGCATCCGCCGGATGGCCGGGCTCTCGCCCACGATGCCCTCCACCGGGGCGGGCGCGCCCGCCTCCTGCCGCCCCCGCTCCCTGTGTTCCAGCGTTTTGGTCAGCGTGTCCTTGAGCAGATCGAAGTCCAGCGGCTTGATGAGGTAGTCCACCGCCCCGGACTTCATGGCCTCGACAGCCGACTCCACGGCGGAATAGGCGGTCATGAGCACCACCGGCACGGCGGGGTTATAGGTGCGTATGGCCTTGAGCGCCGTGATCCCGTCCATGTCCGGCATACGGATGTCCATAAGCACGGCGTCGAAAGGCCGCTCGGCCACCCGCTCCACCGCCTCCCTGCCGTCGGCGGCGGACGTCACGCCAAAGCCCCAGCGCGCCAGCAGCGCCTCAAGCATCCCCCGATGGCCGGGATCGTCATCCACAACCAGAACTGTCCGCAACGTATCCACCATACATCCTTTTCTCCTCTGTCTGACGCCCATGCGGGAAGGGGGCGACCCGAGGAAAAGCCGCATCCGCGCTTCATTATCATTCGTGGGGGCGATCCCGCTTCCCCCGCCCCGCCTGAACCCTCATGCCAAGGCCGCCCGCAAAAAGCCCCTTAACCCATCAGGCATTGACCCGTAAGGCACGGCGAAGGCGAAAAGGCCACCCTTGGGATGTCCCTTTCCCCTCCTGCCGCGCGACCCTGAGAAAACAAGGCGTCGGGCTTCATGAGGGCTCTACGCCACGCTGAAGGGGAAGCGCAGCAGAAAAACGGTGCCTTCCCCGGGCGTGCTGGCCGCCTCGATGGTCCCCTCGTGGGCCTCCACGATCTTGTGGACGATGGACAGGCCGAGGCCCGTGCCGCTGGCCTTGGTGGTAAAGTAGGGGCTGAAGATGTCCGCCAGCCGTTCCGGGGCGATGCCGCAGCCCGTGTCCGCGACTTCCAGCAGGAGTTCCGAGCCCTCCGCCCGTCCGCGTACCCGGAGCATACCGCCATCGGGCATGGCCTGTACAGCGTTCAGGAAAAGATTGAGCAGCACCTGCGTCATGCGGTCACGGTCCAGCCGCACGATCAGGGGAGGCTTGGGCAGATCGGCTTCGAAACGCACGCCCCGGGCTTCCATGTCCGGGCCAATCATGCCGCGCGCCCGCTCCACCACCTCGTCGAGGGGTACGTCGCTGAGGTTGAGGGCGTCGGGGCGGGCGAAATCGAGAAGGTCGCCCACCACCTTGTCCAGCCGCAAGACCTCCTGCGTCATGATGCCCGCCATGCGGCTTTCCTCGCTTTCTCTGGGGCTCGCCTCCATGAAGAAGCGGGCCAGCCCCTTGATCGCGCTCAGAGGGTTGCGGACCTCATGGGCGATGCCCGCCGCCATGTTGCCGAGGGCCACCAGCCGGTCCCGCCGCCGCAGTTCGCTTTGCAGACGCCGGATTTCCCCCAGATCGCGCATGATGATCGCCGTGCCGATGGCCTCCCCTTCCTCGGTGACGATGCGCGAGGCGCTGATCGCCAGCGGCACCCGGCGTTTCTCCCCGAACGTGCACCATGCCTCCTGCTCGCGGGCCTCGCCTTGCGTTTCGACCACGCGCCAGACGCCGGGCAGCAGCTCACGGATGTCCCGGCCCGCCGCCTCGCGCCCGATGCCGGTGATTTCCCGCGCCGCCGGGTTGGCCGAGGTGATCCGGCCCCCCATGTCCGTGGCAATGATGCCCACGGGCAGGGTCCGCACGATTTCCGAGGAAAAGGCCGTGGTTTCCTGCACGACCTTGCGCGAGCGCCGGTAATTGGCGAGCAGGAAGAGGGTAAAGCCGCCGACCACGCCCACGAAAATCAAAATGGCGAACATGACCGCCATATGCCTTTCGTCGGCGGCCCGGGCCTCCTCCAGAGGGGAGAGATCGTAATCCACAAAGATGAACAGGGACGCGCCCTCCGCCACCTTTGCCTCAAGCAGCCCGCACGACCCGCCCATGCTGCGCATCCGATGGCCGCCGTGCCGCCGCGCTTCAGCCTGCGGCAGGAAAAAACGCTTGTAGACCTGAAAAACACGCGCCCCGTCCGGCTGTTCGGCCATGTCCCACTTGGCGCGGCGGCCCGGATCAAGCCGGGCCAGCGCCTCGGGGGAGAGAAAGGCCGTGCCGACGAGCGCCTTGTCCGCGGCCATGAGCACCTTGCCGTCCCGGTCCGTGACGACAAGCGAGGCGATGTCCGGCTGCGCGCCCACCTTATGGATGAGGTCGCGCAGCACCTCGTCGGACCAATGGTAGCCCATGCCCGTGCGCAGGGCGCCTTCCAGAGCGCTGATGAGCGCCGAACCCTTTTCCAGCGTCAATTGCGTGGTGAAGTCGGTTTCGCGCTTGGCGTTATGCAGGCCGAAAACGACGACGAGCGCCGAAAACAGCAGGGCGCACACCATGACGAGCCACGGGAACAGGGAAACCCAACGGGGCATTTTCTTGAGTGGGGAGGTCTGCACGTGTCTTTCCTTTGCGGTGGGGTCCGGAGGGGTAAAACTATCCTCTTTGGACAGCAAAAACCATTCCTTTCTTTATAGGAAAGGCGACGGGCGGCTCGGGAGGCGGCGCAAACGCCCCGCGCAACGGCGACTGTGGCATTTTTACACAGTGCGGGCCCCACGAGTGGCACCATTCTACCCACCCGGGCGGCCCTTCCGCGGAACGCCAACGCCAGCTTTTTCTTTTATTATTAAAAAACACTATGTTAACAAAAATCAAACACGTTGGCACGCCGATTGCTATACCTGAGGCAAGCCACACGGCTTTCCTTTCTTTAACCAATCAACTCTTAGGAGCAATCGTATGAAGACCCGCGCTTTTGTCGCCGCCCTCGCTTTTTCGGCCCTTATCCTCGGTACCGGCGTTTCCGCCTTCGCCTACCACGGCTACGGTCACCCCTACGGCGGCCCCAACGGTATGGCCTCCCTTCCCTCCGACAAGCAGGACGCCTACGACGCCATGATGAAGGAACATTATAACCGCGTCTCCCCGCTGCGGGACAAGCTGGAAAGCAAGCGCATCGAACTTGACGCCCTCTCCCGCAACCCCAACGCCAAGCCGGAAACCATTTCCGCGCTTGCCAACGAAATGGCGCAGTTGCGTTCCCAGATTCGCGCCGAACGGATGTCCCTCGGCGACAAGATGGAAAAGGAAATCGGCGTGCGCGCCGGGCGCGGTATGGGCGGCTACGGCGGCTATCACCACGGCGGTCGCTCCGGACACGGACACGGCGGCCACGGCGGTTATGGCAACGGCAATTGCGCCTACTAGACCCGCACATCCCAAAACGCCCGCTGTTCTCCTGAACACGGCGACCTGATCCCCCAAGGCGCTTTTCCGCCATAACGATACGCCCGGCTTTCCGATCTCGGAAGGCCGGGCGATTCTTTTCCCCCTCCCCTTTCTTCCGTAAAGGAGGGGAGGAAGCGGCTTCCCGTAGAGCTCCCGCGCGGCGCAAGGGCGTCCCCGTGCCCGGTGAGGGCACCCCTTCTCAAGCGCCCCGGTTACGCCCATGACGCAGGACGGCCTGTCCCCGGGGAAGGCGTCTGCTGCGGGAACATTGACTTTTTCATGCGACTTCGCGTGGCTAGGATGAAAAGCGATTGACGGAAAAGCCGTTTGGGGCTATCTCATGACAAATCGTCTTTATCGGCTGGGCTATGATGTTTGTCGCACGGCACCACGGTTTGCGTATCCTCAAACGCCTATGGTGGGCGCACTGGCCCTTCATATGCCTCTGGCTGCTGTGGCCCGCCGCTTTTGACGGAGCGCCCCAGACTCCGCCGGGCTTCCATGCGGTTCCCGCCGCGCCGTTCTCCTCCCTTCCGTGCCTTCCCTCCGAGCCGCCGCCGAGCGCCGAAGCCCCTCATGACGACGGCCCGCCACTGGCCGCCTCCTCATTCCGCCTTCCCCTTGCGCCTCCGGCACGTGCCGCCGCACTTCTCCCCGTCTCCTTTCCGCCCCGATCCGCCGTCATCCGGGGCCTGCTTCCCCCCGCCTTCGCGCCTCCTCCCTCCGCCAATCGTACGGCTCAGGGCCAGCCCCGCCGCTCCCCCCGCCCCTCCGGGCTCGCGGCCTCCTGAAGGCGGGGTACAAAGCCCGCCTTTCCCGCCCCGGAGTGAAGGGGACGAAGCGTTTCCGCCATCCGGTCACGGACCGTTGCGCGGCCCGCTCAGGGGAGAAAAAGGGCGTCCCTTCCACGCGCAGCCCCTTGCGAAGCCATCCCACCCCGGAATCCGCCTCGCGCAGAGACGGAACGAGGGACCGGCATCGAACAAGGGCAGGCCGCCTTGCCTTGCACAGGGAAGGCAGAGGCACGCTTCCGCAGGCCCGACGCGACCGCAAGAGAGCGGCCCATACCTCACACGTTCGAGGGCGGGACCTATCCCGCACGTAAACCCTAAAGAGACATGCCATGACCAACACGACGGAAAACCAGTCTGAAAGAAAAGAACTCAAAAAAACAATGAGCCCCGCCGAAGTCTGGGCACTGGCGGTCGGGGCCATCATCGGATGGGGCTGCTTCGTGCTGCCGGGCACGCGCTTCCTGCCCGAGGCCGGGCCGCTCGGGACCGTCATCGCCTTTGCCCTCGGCGGCGGCCTGCTCTGCTCCGTGGCCCTGTGCTACAGCATCCTCATCAAGGTCTATCCCGTGGCGGGCGGCTCCTTCACCTACGCCTACATCGGCTTCGGGACGCGGGCGGGCTTCATCTGCGGCTGGGCGCTGGCGCTCGGCTACCTCTGCGTCATCGCGGCCAACGGTACCGCGCTGGCCCTGCTCAGCCGCTTCGTCCTGCCCGGCGTCTTCGACGTGGGCTACCTCTACACGGTGGCAGGATGGGACGTCTATGCGGGCGAACTGGTCATGATGTCGGCCTTTTTCCTCTTCTTCGGCTACATGAACTTCCGGGGCATGGACATGGCGAGCAGCCTCCAGCTCATCCTCGCCTTTGCCTTGGCCGGCGGCGTGCTCGTGCTGACCGCAGGCAGCGTGGCCGCCGAAACCGCCCATGTGAAAAACCTTTTCCCCCTCTTCGCGGAAGGGCGTTCCTCGTGGGCCTGCGTCATTTCCATCCTCGCCATCACGCCGTGGCTCTTCGTGGGCTTCGACACCATCCCCCAGACCGCCGAGGAATTCGACTTCCCGCCGGAAAAATCCCGCCGCCTCATGCTCAACTCCATCGGCTGCGGCGCACTGCTCTACGCGCTCGTGCTTTTCGCCGTCGCCGTGATCATGCCCTATCCCGATCTGCTCGGCCAGAACCATAGCTGGACCACCGGCGCGGTGGCGAACATGGCCTTCGGCAAGTTCGGCGGGGCCATCCTCGCCATCCCGGTCATGGCGGGCATCTTTACGGGCATGAACGGCTTCTTCATGGCGACCACGCGCCTGCTGTTCAGCATGGGCCGCGCCAAGTTCCTGCACCCGTGGTTCGTGCGCGTCCATCCCAAATACGGCACCCCGACCAACGCCGTGCTCTTCACGCTGGCCCTGACCCTCATCGCCCCGTGGTTCGGTCGTTCGGCCCTCAACTGGATCGTCGACATGTCCGCTATGGGTACCGCACTGGCCTATCTTTTCACGTGCATGACCGCCTACCGCTACGTCTCCGCCTTCCCCGGCATCCCCGAGGCCCGCTGGGGCAAGCCCGTGGCCGTCATCGGGGGGCTGACCTCCATCTTCTGCTTCGCCATGCTCGCCCTGCCGAACTCTCCGGCGGGCATCGGCCTTGAGTCGTGGGTCATGCTCCTCGTCTGGGTGGCCCTCGGCGCGGCCTTCTACTTCAACCGCGCCCGGGAACTGAACGCCATCCCCCATATCCAGATGCAGTATCTGCTGCTCGGTACCACGGATCGGCCCCTCCTGTTCAAGGCCGCCCAAGCGACGGCGGCGGGCGTGGAGGGAAGCACCGCCGCGGCCGTGCGCGATTAACGCCCCCGGCGCGGAAGCAGACGGAAACGGCGGGCGCGTTCCCGCCGTTTCCGCGCCTTCCCGCCCGCGCCGGAAGAAACGGGAGGGGCAGTGCCGCATAGCCGCGGCCCTCCCCGCCCTGCCTGAGGAAAACAACTTCTCCCGTGTGTAAGGAAGCTTCCGTTTTCGGCCACAGCGTCGGCGGGATTCCCGTTTCTTTCCTTGTGCGCAAGAACGCCTTTCCCCGATAGGGCTTTCCCCGGCACCCCTTATCCACCGAGCGTAGAGGCGTACCATAGTAGTCGCCGCCTTCGCAGCCGTCTCCCTTGTCTCCGGCGGGCAGGAGCGGACCGCCGCCTCCTTGCGGAAAGGGCGCTGCTCTTCCGAAGGCAGAGTTCCCCACACGAGGAAACTCTCGGGGCCGACAGGCCGGGGGCGCACAGAAAGCTCCACGGCACGCACGCGGGCCGCGTCAAGTCCAATACGGCCTTTCGGAAACAAAAGGCCCTCCACAGCACGCGGGCCGCGCCCCCCCTGAAGAACAGCCCATGTATAAATATGCCCTCCACGGCACGCACGCGGGCCACGCCGCCGAGGGCCTTTCCCGAAGATGTCAGGCGCTTCCTCTACGGCCCGCACGCGGGCAAGGCCTCCCAGAAGGGTCTTCCTCCCGCACTCTCCTCTACGACCCGTACGCGGGCAACGCCTGTCCGCCTCGGCCTTGGTTCGGCAGACGACCTCCACGGCCCGGCGGGGCACCACGATTTTTCACAATCCGCCGGATTTACAGGCCGCATCTTCACGGCCCGGATGGAACAAGAAGCATCGCGGGCCGCTTTTCCGCTTTCCGGCTTCACGCACGGGAAAGGGCCGCCCCGGTTCCCGGCCTGCGGCGTGCCGAAAAAACAATTCGCCTTTTTTCCGCTTTTGCGTACCCTGCGCGAAGGCTGCCCGGCTCCCCCTCTTTTTTCTTTTCAAAAAAATGCGTAGCCGCGTAACAATCCGCCCCTCTCCGGCCCACTCTCCGTACAGGGCGTTCTTCATCCGCGCATGTCGCCCCTGCGGGTACCCCGGCGACGCCGGTATTTCAGCAAAAGGAAAGGGGAATGCGTGAAGAGGCAACGCCCGCCGCGCTGCGGGCCGTCCTGAACGGCGATACGGAAGCGTTCCGCGCCATCCTGCACGACTACGGGCCGCGCGTGGAGCGGCTCGTTTCCGCCCACGTTCTGCCGCATGAAATCCCGGAGGTCGCGCAGGAAACCTTTGTGCGCGCCTACAAAAGCCTGCGCTCCTACGACGGTCGCGGCTCCTTCGGACGCTGGCTCGCCGTGATCGCCCTGCGCTGCTGCTACGAACGGCTGCGCGAACGCTACCGGCCCGAAGGCGCCTTCGCCTCGCTCACGGCCGAAGACGGCGAGGAGGAACGCCTCACCGATCAGGCGTCATGGCGGCTCTACGAGGAGGAAAGCGAACGCCGGGACATGCGCGAACGGCTGGAAGCCGCCCTCGGCCGGCTCGAACCCCGCGACCGCATGGTCCTGACCCTGACCTTCCTTGAAGGCCGTTCCGTGGCGGAAACCGCACAGCTCATGGACATGAGCGAAATCAACGTGCGCGTGCGCGTCCACCGGAGCAAGGCGCGCCTGCGGGCCATCCTTGAACGTCTGGACGCCGAATAACCTGTTTCGACAGGAGGATCATCATGCCTCTCTTCTTGCGCCGACTGCTGCACGTTTTCCGTCCCGGCGCGTCCGGGACCACTTCCGGCGATCCGTTGCACGCCTTCCGGGGCGAATGGATCGCCGGACGCCGCCGCGCCGCCCCCTTGCTCGGGGAAGCGTGGGAGCAGAAGGTCATGCGTGCCGTGCGCCTCGCCGCCGTGGAGGAGCCCGCCGTCCCGGACTGGCTGGCCCAGCGCCTCCAGCCGCTGGCCCTGACCAACGCGGTCATCGTCCTCCTCGCCCTCGCGCTCTTCTGGCAGGCCGGGGACCCCGCCGAGGCCCTCGCTGATTATACGCAATCCGCCCTTGCCGCCTATGAGGTGATCTTCTGATGCGTACCCGAGTGAAAGGCCTGCTGGCGCTGGCCCTGACCTTCCTTGCTGGCTGCGTCATCGGCGTGCTGGCCCGCGAATGCCCCCCGGAATGGTTCTCCGCCTTCCGTACCGGGCATCAGCCCCCGCTCGAGCGGGCCATGCGGCACATGGACAGGCTGCTTGACCTCACGCCCGCCCAGGAAGAAAACATCCGGCGCATCTTCCAAAACCACCACGCCGAATTCATACAGGAAATCGAACGCGCGAAACCCTTCCGCAAAGCCTTCCTGCTCCGGCATTTCGAGGAAATGGAGCCCCTGCTCGACGAACGGCAGAAGGCCGTGGCGCGGGACTTCGTGGCGCGCCATCTGAAGGAAACGCCCCCGCCGCCCCCGGATGAGGCCGAGCCGCGCTGAAAACCTTTTCTTTGACCCCCAACCCCATCGCGTTCATGAAAAAGAAACTTTTGCTCATCATCGCGCTCGCCGCCGTCGCGGCCGCCGCAGCCTTTTTCCTCCTCCGCGCCGACAAGGGCGACGGGATAGCCTATCTGACCGAGCCGATCATCACCGGCGATCTGACCAAAAGCGTCAACGCCGCGGGCGAAGTCGGGGCCGTCCAGCTCGTCAGCGTCGGCGCGCAGGTGTCCGGCCAGATCATGAAGCTGCACGTCAAGCTCGGTCAGAACGTCAAAAAAGGCGACCTGATCGCCCAGATCGACTCCGTGCCGCAGCTTAACCAGCTTGAAAGCGACAAGGCGAAGCTCCAGTCCTACGAATCGCAGCTCGCCGCGAAAAAGGTCGCCCTCAAGATCGCCAAAATCAAATACGAGCGCGAACTCCAGCTCAAGAACCGCAACGCTTCGTCAAAAGAGAGCTATGAGGACGCGGAAAACGCCTACGCCCTCGCCAAGGCCGAAGTGACGGAAATCGAATCCCTGATCCGGCAGACGCGCATCGCCGTCAACACCGACGAGGTCAACCTCGGCTACACCCGTATCACCGCGCCCCTCGACGGGACCGTCGTTTCCGTGCCCGTGGACGAAGGCCAGACCGTCAACGCCAACCAGACCACCCCGACCATCGTCCAGATCGCGGACCTCAACCAGATGGAAATCAAGATCGAAATCTCGGAAGGCGACATCACGGCGGTCAAGCCGGGGATGCCCATCAGCTACACCATCCTGTCCGAGCCGGAGACCGTCTATCACGCCACCCTGACCTCCATCGATCCCGGCCTGACCACCCTCACGGATGGCAGCTACAAGACCACTTCCTCCACCGGGGTTTCGTCCTCCTCGTCGTCCTCAAGCTCGAACAATGCGGTCTACTATTACGGCAAGGCCCTTATCGACAACAACGGCGGTCCTTTGCGCATCGGCATGACCACCCAGAACGTCATCACGGTGGCCAGTGTCAAAAACGCCCTGCTCGCGCCCGTGGTGGCCGTAACCTCGCGGGACGGCAAGAAATACGTCCGCCTTCTCGGTCCGGACGGACGGCCCGAGGAGCGCGAAGTGACCACAGGCCTCGCGGACGGCATCCATATCCAAATCCTTTCGGGCCTCAAGGCAGGCGACCGGGTCATCACCGCCCAGCTCACGCAGCAGGAAATGGACGCGGAAACCAGCAAGCGCCGTCATCCCGGCCCCCGAGCCTAAATCATGAACATCATCGAAACCGAAAACCTCAACAAGTATTACGGGAGCGGGGAAAACCGCGTCCACGTGCTGCGCGACGTGACCTTTTCCGTGCAGGACGGCGATTTCGTCGCCATCATCGGTCAGTCCGGGTCGGGCAAGTCCACGCTCATGAACATCCTCGGCTGCCTCGACACCCAGTCCTCGGGCGTCTGCCGCATCGGGGGCGTGGACATCGGCACCCTCGGCAGCGACGAGCTGGCCGAGCTGCGGGGCAAGCGCATCGGCTTCATCTTCCAGCGCTACAACCTGCTCTCCACCCTCTCGGCCACGGAAAACGTCGCCCTGCCCGCCATCTATGCGGGCGTGGACCGCAAGACCCGGCTTGAGCGGGCGCGGCGGCTGCTCGGGAATCTGGGGCTCGATGACAAGCTCGAAAACCGCCCCAACGAGCTTTCCGGCGGCCAGCAGCAGCGCGTGAGCATCGCCCGCGCGCTCATGAACGGCGGCAGCATCATCCTCGCGGACGAGCCGACCGGCGCGCTCGACTCGAAAAGCGGCGAGAACGTCATGGACATCCTCACCGATCTCAACCGGCAGGGGCATACGATCATCGTGGTCACGCACGATCACCACATCGCCGCCTTCGCCAGCCGGATCATCGAGATCAAGGACGGCGCGATCATTTCCGATACCCGCAGCCGCGATCTCCTCCCCCAGCCGGAACGCGAGGAAACGGCCTCTTCCCGGGCCTCCTTCCTTTTCCGCAAGGACCAGTTCGTGGAGGCGTTCAAGATGTCGGTGCAGGCCATCCTCGCCCACAAGATGCGCTCCGTGCTGACCATGCTCGGGATCATCATCGGCATCGCCTCGGTGGTGTCCGTGGTGGCCCTCGGGCGGGGCTCACAGGAAAAGATCATCGCCAACATCAGCGCGATGGGCACCAACACCATCAACGTCTACCCGGGCAGCGGCTTCGGAGATCGCCGCTCGCAGCGCGTGAAAACCCTTACCGTGGCCGATTCCCACATCCTCGGCAAACAGAGCTACATCGCCAGCGCCACGCCCAACACCACCAGCACGGGGACGCTCGTCTACCGCAACATCTCGGTCAACGCGCAGCTCAGCGGCGTGGGCGAGCAGTACTTCGACGTGAAGGGCCTGAAGCCCGCCTACGGGCGCTTCTTCAACGCCGACGACGTGAAGGCCAACGCCTCCTACGTGGTCATCGACGACAACACGTGGAAAAAGCTCTTCCCGCAGGGCGGGAATCCCGTAGGGCAGATCATCCTCTTCGACCGCCAGCCGCTGGAGATCATCGCCGTGGCCCAGAAGCAGGACAGCGTTTTCGGCCCCACGGACACCCTGAACCTCTGGGCGCCCTACACCACCGTCATGAACAAGATCACCGGCCAGCGCCACATCTCGTCGATCATGGTCAAGGTGAAGGACGACGTCATGCCGCTCATGGCCGAGAAGAATCTCACGGCCCTGATCACGGCGCGGCACGGCAAGACCGACTTCTTCACCGTGAACACGGACAGCATCAAAAAGACCATCGAGAACACCACCGGGACCATGGCCCTGCTCATTTCCGGCATCGCCCTCATCTCGCTGGTGGTGGGCGGCATCGGGGTCATGAACATCATGCTCGTCTCGGTCACGGAGCGCACGCGGGAAATCGGCCTGCGCATGGCCATCGGCGCGAAGCAGGGCAACATCATGGAGCAGTTCCTCATCGAGGCCGTGCTCATCTGCATCATCGGCGGCGTGCTCGGCATCGTGGTTTCCTACCTCATCGGCGTGGTTTTCGACATGCTCGTCACCAACTTCGCCATGTCCTATTCCGCCGGGTCCATGCTGCTGGCGCTGGTCTGTTCGTCGGCCATCGGGATCGTCTTCGGTTTCGTGCCCGCGCGCAACGCCTCGCGCCTCAACCCCATCGACGCGCTTTCGAGGGAATGATGAACATCGCACGCCTTTTTCTCCCGCTCCTGCTGCTCGGCCTCGGCGCCTGCGCCACGTACCCTACGGAGGCCCTCAAAGCCGATCTGCTCCCCGCCCAAACCGTGGCCGCCCGCTACAGCCTCAATACCTCGTGGTGGACGGGCTACAACGACGCCGACCTCGACCGCCTCGTCGAAACGGCGCTGGCGCGCAACGTCAACCTCGCCCGCAGCGCCATCGCCGTAAACCGGGCGCTCTATCAGGCGCGCCTGCTCTCCGCCGATCTGGTGCCGACCTTCTCCGCCGACGCCTCGGCGCAGGCGTCCCACAACCTCGACAACGGCAACGCGGCCCGTTCCTACCAGAGCGAATTCGGGGTCAGCTACGAAGTCGACCTCTGGCAGCGGCTGCGCAACGCGGCCAACGCCCAGGAATGGGAATATCAGGCCACCATCGAGGATCGGGAAGCCGCCCGCCTCGCCCTTGTCAACAGCGTGGCCGACGCCTATTTCGATCTCAAATACCTCAATGAGGCCCTCGGCGTCATGGCCTCAAGCGTGCGGCGTTACGAGGAACTGCTGAGCCTTATCCAGACGAAGTACGATTTCGGCAAGGTCGCCTCGGTGGAGCCCCTGCAAGCCGAGCAGTCCCTCCTTTCCGCCCGCAACAGCCTCCTTGATCTGCAGGATCGCCGCAATCTCACGGAACAAACCCTGCGCGATCTGCTCAACGCCCGGCCCGGCGAGAACCCGGCCATCGGCAAGGCCGATCTCCTGAGCTATCCCACGCTTCCCGTGGACCTCGACGTCCCGGTGGCGGCCCTTGCCGCACGCCCCGACATCCGGGCCTCGGAAGCGCGGTTGCAAAGCGCCTTCAAAACGCTGCAATCCGATGAGGCGAGCTGGTATCCCACCGTAACCGTCGGCTCGACCATCAGCACCTCGTCCTCCCGCTCGGACAAGCTTCTCGACTTTCCCTTGCTCTCGGGCCTCGTCCGGCTTACCTTCCCCTTCCTGCAATGGAACACGGTACGCTGGAACATCAAGATTTCGGAAGCGGACTTCGAGACGGCCAAGCTCGACTTTACGGAAACCGTGACCGCCGCCCTGAACGAGGTGGCCGCCGCCTACTTCAGCTACGGCAATGCCCAACGCATTCTGGAAAACACCCTTGCCAAGCATGAAAAAGACGTGCGGATCGCGGACTATTACAAAATCCGCTACGATCTCGGCGCGACCGAGCTCAAGGATTATCTCGACGCCCTGAACACGGCGGACAATTCCATGCTCTCCGCCCTCGAAGCCAAGTACCTGACCATCCGTTACGAAAACCAGATTTACAAGGCGATGGGTGGCCGTTACGAGCGCCGCCCGGCCACACCAGCACAGCGTCAAACCGGGGCTCTCCCCGCCAGCGAGGTACCCTATGCTCAACGTGAAGGAAATCAGCACGAAACCCTTTGAAGACGCCGAACAGGTCTTCGAGACGGATCACCCGGAACTGCGCTATGCCGTCGTTTCCCAGCGCGCCGTGGGCTTTTACGAATCCGTGGACGACTACGACGACAACGCCGCCCTGTGGGTGGCATGGTTCGAGGGC
>OFEY01001648.1_pt1 | contig 13985 bp, 9 predicted proteins | sample 1521251 | NCBI WGS metagenome assembly OFEY01 (sample SAMEA3504100, study PRJEB24116) | mouse gut metagenome | biome: mouse gut; feature: mouse-associated habitat; material: faeces | place: Denmark | collected 2011
CTTTGTGATGGAAACCTTTTGGCGCTATGAATTGCAAAATGCGGAAACTCAAAGACAATGCATATTGATTATCACAACAAAACGCATCAATGGCGTTCTGCACGATTCAGTTTTACTTACTAACGCTCATAGATTTAAGGTCTATCAAAAAATTCTGCCAATTGATCCCTATATTTAAATTCATCTTCTTCTGTCGCTAAGTCCACTTCATAAGTAGAATCTCCGATTACCAATGCGCCGCAGCTGTCCGACACATAATAGATATCCACCATTTCACCATCATGTAATGTTGCTTTTAATCTATAGTCAAAAGGGCATCCACCAGAATAGTTTTTTATTTTTTTTACTTTATCTTTTAAAATTTCTTGAAACATATCTTTTTTTTCTTCATCAAGTGGAATCCATGAATTATCTATAAACGCTTCTAATTTATCAATTTTTTCAAGCTTACTTATATCCATACTTTTTAACCCTGCCATTTTCTTTACCAAGTCTAACAGAGATTCCGATTTTGCAGATACATAAATAACGTCCTGATTTTCTTGGTAAATATCAAAATAATGCATACCGTCGCTAAAACTTCTTATGTGCATTCTAATATAATTGCCATGACCATTTACCATAATGTTGTCCGCCTCAAATACACAATCTGCATCCAATGGCAGAGTATCTACATATTCCTTTTCCTTCTGAAACTCTAATTTTTGGATTTCCCCGAAGAAATCCTTAATTTCTTCGGGGGAACCTTCATACAAAACAATGTCATTATAAAGAGTATTGAAAAGGATTGAAAGTACATTGCATTCCGGTATTTCTATCCGGTTTTCCTCCGTAATGGCAACATATTCCATATTGTCCGCATTTGGGATTCTTATCTTTTTTGAATATGTTCCAAATTCAAAGTAGTTTTCTAAAAATTCCGGTATATCTCCCACCGGCTGTTTCTGGCTGCCTTCTTTATCTCCCTCTTTCTCTGCCAAATCTTCCTGTTTGTCTTTCCCGTCTTCTTTTTCTATTAAATCTTCCTGCCTGCCTTCCTCATTTTCTTTCGCAGGACTTATCATTTTTAAATCTTCCTGCTGCAAAGACGGATTATCCTTCCCACACGCATATATGGAAACACTCAGAATAAAAAGAACCACTAAAACCAGAGCTTTTTTTTGCACCTTCATATCTATCCTCCATAAATACTCTAATCATTACTTAAACATTCACCTGTCATGCTGTTGACCTGATAGGAACTGCCGTCTGTTAAATCAAAAATATAGGACGGTTCAAATATTCCATCATTATCACTATCACAAAACGCAACATTAACATCCAATGCCTCTGGCATTACAGCATCCTCTGCAGCAAATGTCGATATCCTCAATCCCCCGCTGCCTTTCACCTCATTTTCCAGCGCTTTTAACGCATCTTCTAAAGACAATTGCACTGTTCTTTGAGACGGAATAATCTCATATTCATTATGGTTTACCATGCTTGAAACAACGCCTGTATCATCTACAATTGCACTGTAAAAATCGCCCTTTACCGGAATACCGTCAAATGTGTACTCATATGTTACGTCATATGCCACTGTTTCTTCCACTTCATTCTGAGAATTGCCATCCAAATCCACCTCAGCCGCTACAATCTCCCGTAATTCTAAGTTACCATTATTAAAATCTGTAAAATTTACGCCTTCAAATGCCTGATTTATCCATTCAGCGGATTTATCTTCTGCCTCATCTGCTGTGATTTCCACACCCTGGTCCTTTACCTCTCCATTTAAAGTTGTTGTTCCGCCATCATCAGATAAGACCGTTACGTCCATATCTCCTTTCACACTGACATCAACATCTGTAGCCTTGATTGCATAATTCGGTATTGCAATATCTATACCATCTGTTTCTCCGCCAAGTTTTAAATTTGCTGATAAATTTCTCGGCTGTGTCACTCCATTTGGTTTTGCAGACGAAAAGCGGAGGATTGTAGTTGAACCGGCTCCAGGGCGGGAATATGTATTTCCCGGAAATCCTTCAAATCTGGAATATTGTACATTCCCTTTATGGGTTAAAACCAGATAGTTGTTATTTCCATATTTTTTATTCGCAAGAATCCATGAACTTTTGACTGACTCGCCAGTTTTAGCATATGACATAAAATTATCTACCACTGCCCCATCTTTATTTGTTCCCGCTCCAGGAGCTTTTTCATGGTAACCGCAAATCACTCTTACCGCTTTATTTCCTATCATGGCATTTGCATATTTCCCACGATTTTTATCTCCTGACAATTGGTAGCAGGCAGCCAAAAAAACAAATTCCAAATTTTTCCCTGACCATTTGAAATTTGCAATATCATGGATATTAAAATCCACGCCGCTTGCAGAACCCCATAACCGACCGGTTGAACTCCCATGACTTGCCCAATATTTTATTGCTTTTGTTTTTCCTTTAAAACTCTTTAGAGAAATCCCTGTTTTCTGTTTTAACGTACTTTTGTAAGAAGGAACCTGTTGCTTTATACCATTAACAAATTTTTTGCAATCAGACGTTCCTTCATAAGTATTGTTTTTAAAAGCCTCTACTGTCTTTCCAGCCGCATATGTCGGAATATTGCCTAATAACGAAAGGCAGATAACCATTGATAAAACACCTAAAAATCTTTTTTCTTTAGTTTCATATTCATTCATACTCCTTAAATTTAATTTTTTTAGTTGATTTTCCCATGAAAATTTATGTTCTTTTACTTACCATTTTTCCTGCTTGCGTCTGTGTATTTTTCATTATCCACTCTTTCGGCTAACAGGCTTGTCTCCTCCTAGCAAAGTAAAGGAAGGGCATCCCCCAGGTTCAGAAGAATGCCCCCTCTAAATCCTATTACCAGCTTTTTAAATTCTTTCTTCAATTCAAATTTCTATCCATATCACTCTTTATAAGAGTTTTTGTCCCATATCTGTTAATGATATAAATACTCTCTGTCTGTGATTTTAATTCAGAACCATTCAGATATAAATGAGAACCTCCTACTAAATCATACTCATATACATATCGCCCACTTCCAATATCAGTATGGGGAAACCTGGAGAAATCGTCCCATGTAATATTTTCTTTTCCTTTTACAGCAATTACAAAATCAACATACATTCTTGATGGTATTGTAATAAAAAGAATTATCATACCTAAAGAAAATGCTGATACTGACACTGCAATAATATGTTTTCTCTTGTTTCTTTTCTCCATATTACTTTCCCGTATACTTAACGATATAATATCCACACCATGTGGAATAATTCAGAGAACCGTAATTCCTATTACATGATTTTGGATCTTTAATTTTTTTATTACTTGCATCCAAATTAGTGGCTTTTCCAAAACCAGGCTTATGTGACCAATAACCATTCTTATTCTGTATATACCAATGATAATCCTTTTTAGGCGCAATGACTAAGGCTACTTTGTACTCATTTTTTCCGGGTTTTTCAGTACGATTTGCCGCTCTAATCGAACGACCACTTCCCAAAAAAGGTCCATCCGCTTTTACCGCAGTAATAATAGAAGTCTTTGTTAATGATTTATATTGTTTCCCTGCCAGACTGCAATTTGCCTTCTGTTCTTTTTAGTACATCCATTGCATAAGCGTAACAATTTGCCCGACGGATATTACCATCTTTGTTCCAGTATTTGGGATTATAGGAAGGCTCATACCCACTGGTTGGAAGTAGAGATGCTGCCCTAGACATTATACCAGTAGAATCTTCTTCCTGTCCAAGGGCATCTACTGTATCTGTCGAACTTGAGCGAATCAGTAATTTGGGGGAAAATTCCAAAGGCTCATAGCTTACCATATCCTTATTTTCATCCGATAATCCCTCATACCACTCAATCCACTCAACTGTTTCTTGTGATAGTATATCTTTTTTAAAACTTCTCCCATCATAAGTTACCATGTCTGTTTCCTTGTGTGCTGCCATTGTTGGCATAACGGATGCACTTACCGCAATAACACCACTTATAACAAACATTCCAATTCTTTTTAATATTTTATTCATGACATCCTCTCTTTCATCTTATTTCTCTACCAGAATCTATGCTTTTTACCTATTTACCACTTTTCCCGCTGCCGTTACTCCAAACCTAAGCATTTTTGCGTAGGCTTTTCCTGTTTTCTTATTGACTGCCCGGCAATTCCCTACTGCATACATTCCCGATTTATAACTTGTTCTTGATGTAACTTGGTAAGTTCCAGGTGCATTATTATAGCACCTCATGCTTGTATCCTTGCAGCGGCTTGTTTTTCCATTATACTCAAATACCCCTCTTAACACCCACTGCACATATGTCGCATTATCCTTTTTTCTGTAAATCCTGAATGTACGGCTATGTTCTACAGTGCTGACTATTGGAGCTGCTTTTTTTGAAACGGAACGTGACTCGTAGTCATTTACTTCAGCTGCAACTTCATTATCTATGTCATAAACTTTAGAAGAAACTAACTTCATTGATTTAGTCTCTTTTAATATCAATGCCATACTGTTATCCTGCATCGCGTTCCTAGTTTCTGCTGACATCTCCTGCTCGCTTTTATCTGCCACATATCCCATCTGTTCTACTGCCACTTCATCTTCTTCCTGCATATATTCTTCTACTGCCACCTCATCTCCTTCCTCCATATATTCTTCTACTGCCACTTCATCTTCTGCGGCACAATCTTCGCTATATTCTCTACCTGAATATTCCCCAGCGGATATATCTGCTGCATATGCAGGCATTGCTGCTGTTCCCATCAAAGCTGCTGTTAATAAAGACAATATAATTTTTCTAAATTTCATTGTTTACCATTCCTTTCTTTTCATGATTTTTACACCTGTAAGGTAAAATATTGTTAGATATTTTACGCGCCGAAGTGCGCATAAGTTACCATGTCACCGCGGAGCAATTCATGGTATACTAATTTTCAATGGCTGATAATGTTTCCTCCCTCCCCTCCTTATAATGCGGTTCGGCACGCGACACCTCGTGCCACCTGCCATCTCGCCAGAAGACATTCCTTATGTGTACCGGCACGCGCCGCTTTGAAAAATTTGCCATCTATATGAATAATCGTATTTTTCTTTTTTAAGTTACGCTTTTTTTCAATTTAATTAAAAATTTCTATAATTGCCCTAAATATAAATCGGCTGTCAATACACATATTTTCTGTATTGACAGCCCTAATTTCATTTTCCTATAACGGATAAACCCACAGCATTCCATTACTTCATTGATATGCTGTTTTTTATTGCAACCCTGAATTTTTGTCCTACCGGCTCCATTTTCCCATTGTCCACTTGGAAAACTTCGCTTAACTGTTCACCGGTAGAATCTGAATCCCCTGTACCTTCTTCCCATTCAAAGGGCAGGGCGTACATTTGGACATCCAGCCATTCATTCCCCATAGACGGCGGCTCACCGTCATTCTGAAACGTATATACCCCATTCTGTATATTTACTAAATAGTAAAGGAAATCTTTTCCATCCATATCCGTAATTTTAAAATAATACTGCTTTTCTTCCAGAGGAAGTTCCCCACATTCAACCTGAATGCTGCCTGCCACGCTGTTTAATGACATTTCTTTGACAACAGCCTCTATATCTCCTGTCTCTATTTTCCGGTTCAGCTCCATACGCAGTGTGTTCTTCTGCAATTCTTCTTCTGATGCTGAAAATGCAAATACAAACGCCTGCCCTTCAAAATCCTCCATATGCCTGTGCAGCACAATTTCCATCTTAATATTTACTTTCCCGGTTATCTGTAAGCTGCTGCCATAATCCCATTCGACAACATAATCGCCGCCTGTTCCTTCAATATCTTCCCTGCTGTATACTTTTGTAGAATCACATTCCTTTTCTTCCCCATTGATTTCGATGCTTTCCCCTGCGCTTATGCCTGCACCGTCATCTGCCCCCTCCACATGGACAGATGCAAGAAGGCTGTTTCCCGTCCAGATGACTTCCTTCAAAGTTATTCCTGTCCCATCCTGTCTCTGGGTTGTATTGATAATATCCGTATAGGGCGTCAGGTCATCTGACAGCCCTAAAATCTCTCCCATCATCGTCGTAAACCTGCTTATGGCTGCATAGACCTGATTATGGAACACCATACAGAAACCAAGCAGCATAATGATGAAAAGACAGGCAACCTTTTTTCCCATGTGGTACATTACATATCTTCTCGTCTGTCCTTTCCAAGGCTGCAGCGCCTGATAAATATATTCTTCATCAATCTTCCCAAAAAGCTCCAAAAATTCAAATCCATCTTCTTTCATAAGCGTCCCTCTTTTTCCAATAATTTTCTTAATTTCTTCTTGTTGCGCAGCAGATTCTGCTTTACCGCCCCCTCCGATACCCGATGCCTTGCCGCAATATTCTTCAATGGTTCCATTCCCCAATACCGCTGGACAAAAATATCCCTGTCCCGTTCTGACAGCCCCGCCAGAAAGCCATTTATAATCCCTATTAATTCTTCTTCCTCAATATGTTCCTCAAAGTTATGGATTACCGCCGCATTTAAATCTTCCACTTCTTCCTTTATTTCCACAATGTGCATATCCATCCGTTTCACTGCATATTTTTTCCTCAATGTATCTATTGCAAACCCACGCGTAATCTTACCTAAAAAAGCAGCCAGCTTTGAAGGCCTCTTGGGCGGGATATGCCTCCATGCCGCAAACCATGTGTCATTCACGCATTCTTCTGAATCCTCCCGGTTTGTGAGGATTTTCCATGCAATGGAATAACAAAAAGAGTTATACTTCTCATCCACTATCCTTATTGCATTTTCATCTCTGTTCCAAAACAAATCAATTATGTAGGCATCATTCATTACTTATTCCCCTTTTATCTATTTCTTTTGTTAAAATAATCGGCCAATCTTTTAAAACCGTTCTTAATTAATATATCGTATTTTAAATACAAAAGTTACGTTTTTACACAAACATTTTTGGATTTCCTGACCGTTATATTTCAATATGTGTTGCACTGGATATGAACCGCAGTCATAAAAGCCGTATTATCACCAAGTCTGCAAAATCAGTGTTTCTTTCCACTATGCCGAAACCAGAGAAAGCAACAGCTATCCCCGGCTCCGGCAAATCATTTCCTAAATCTTTATTATCTAGCAGGCAAACCCATATCCGGGAAATCCTGTGTCGGCACAAACCCATCCGCCTGTGCCAATACGTTCTCCTGCACTTTTGCCACCGCCCTTTCATAAGCAGCCGTCAGCATATTATTTACTTTCTCACGGAACTCCCCGGTAACCGGATAGCAGATGTCCCGGTATACTTCTTTGTTATTCTCACCTATCTGGTTTGTCTTGTAAGAAGGCATGGACACAAACATCCCATTTTTCCCCATAATAAGGCTGATATTGCTGACAGCAAAACATTCGTCCAGATAAATGCGGGCAAGCCCCCGGATACTGCTGTTTTCCTTTTCAAAAGGCGTGACCGCCACCGTAAAAGGCAGCTCCATGTCCTGCCCATCCCCCACAAGGTATTTCTTCTGCCCCGTCTGCTGCAGGTTCTCCAGTGAAAGCAAAATATTTGCCTCCAGCTCCCCATGAAAACTTTTTGTGGTCGGATAGCAGATGTCTTTCTTTTTCTTATCCTGGTTCTTGTAATGCGGCATGGAAATATACAACCGATTATTCCTGTCCGCCAGAATCGCAATATTGCTGACCTTGAAACTGTCCCCGAATACCACTGAGGCATAGCCTTTTACGCTGCTGTTCTGTGCCTGCACTTCTCCTACGGTAATCTCATACTTCATAAAATCCTCCATTTCTGCATGGCCGGCTGTGCCGGCTTTTGCCCTGCTGTAATTTACTGGTTACTTCTGTTCGCTGCCGGCATTCTCCCTTTCATGGAAATAATCCTTAACCGGGACACATTTGCAGGCAAACCTCCTTGTGCCATGCTCTGCACAGGTGAACAGGGTAAGCACTTCCGTATCGCTTTCTGCCGTTACCCATTCCTCATAAGGGTTTACCACCCGCATTTCCTCCACTGTATAACGGTGCGTCAGCCCTGCTTTCGTTGTCAGCTTTACCTCTGCCCCCATCCTGATACTTCCGAGGCCTGTAAAAAAAGTCCCGCGCCTGCTGCCGTTATGCCCGGCAAGGACGCAGTTGCCTTTTCCACATAAAGGCTCAGTGCTTTCCATATGCCCAATCCCCTCATTTAACTGCGCTGTGCCGGTCCCCTCAAATACCGGATACCTGATGTTCAGGTCCGGTATCTCCACAATCCCGGCTGCCTCCTCCGCCAGATGTGGGGAAACCTCCTTTTTATAACTGCCGGTTTTTTCACTCTCCTCATTTCCATCCTCCTCAATCTGATTGATATACCAGCCTGCCCTCTGCTGCTCCTGCATCCGCTGAAAAAAAGGGACAGCCGCTATGGCTATCCCAACCAGGATAAATGTTATTGTTTTTTTACTTATCAACGGTTCCCCTCCCTTTCTTTCCCATACCCATGTGACGGTTCCGCCGCACGGCTGACTTCCGGTTCCTGTTCTTCCTCTTTGGACGCCTGGTTCTCCAAATCCAGCAGGTTATTTAGCTCAAACTGCCTTGCCAGCTTTGCTTTCAGTTCCGCCTCATATTGGAACGGCTTTTCATATTCCAGTTTCGCCTGCTCCATGTCAAGGCGGTATTTTTCCAGCTTTTCCTCAAGAAAGCCAACGGCTGCCTGCATCCCGTTAAAAAGGTTTTCAATCTTTGTCATGCAGCCTACCGGGGAAGTGGACATGTCCGCCCTGTATTCCATCCTCCCCCGCATCACCAGACAATCCTCCCCCATGAAATTCTTTTCCACAAGGACCAAAAAGCCTTTGTACTTTGCCACTTCCGTCTTCGTGCCTGCCTTGCATTTACTGGCGGCAGACAGGAAAGCAGTTCCGCCGTCTACCCTCTCCGTAAACGTAATTCCCCCCACTTTAATGGAAAAATCCGTTTCTGCCATCAGGCATTTGTCCCGCTCCCTGACATCTTCATGGACGCGTTTCAGTTTTTCCTCTGCCTCTGCAATCAGTTTCGGGAACTTTACCATAAAACCGTCCTGCATGGCATAGTGCTGGCTGTCATACGCTGCTTTCAGCATTTTCAGACGCTGCACGTCATTGTCTGTCTGCATTTTTTCTTTTATCATCGGATTCCCGGTAGCCACAGCCTTTATCTCCGCATAGGAGAGGACTGCCTCGTCAATATCCTCACAGGTCCTTGAGATGGATTTCCCTGTCATTACCTGTGAGATAAAACGCTGCTTGTTTTCGACCAGCGCCCAACTGTATGCGTCAAAGGTCCCCTTTGTCACATAGCGGTACACGGCAACCTCATCATTCTCATTGCCCTGCCTCAGACCCCTGCCCTCACGCTGTTCTATGCTTGAGGGTTTCCATGGGCAGTCGCAATGGTGCATTGCCACAAGATACGTCTGCACGTTGACTCCGGTGCCGCATTTGTCCGTAGAGCCAATCAGCACCTTTTTTATACCGGAACGCATTTCACGGAACAGGACATCCCTCTGTGCGTCTGTTTTGGAATCGTGTATAAATGCAATTTCCTCCGCCGGGATGCCCTGTTTTACCAGTTCCGTCTTGATATAATTATACACATCAAAACTTCCTATTTCGTGCCACGGTGTGCTTAACATATCCCGGCTCCATGAACGTTTCGGCGTGCCAATATCCGAAAAAATAAGCTGTGTGCCTATTTTCCCCTCACTTTCCGCCTTACGGTATTCATATAGCACGTTTTCCACCACTTTATTTAACTTGCCATCCACGCTCCCCGGTGCATCCGGGGTTAAAAGCCTTGCGTCTGTGCCTAACAGCCTTGCCTCATGGGTAATTTTAAGAAAATTATCAACTTTCGGATTGACTTTCCCATTACGGATTGCCTCCGCCCGCTGGACAAAAGTTTCCATGACCTGCCTCACATACCAGTCCGGCTCGCTCTCCACGATGATATATTTCCCGCCCCGCAGTTCCGGGGCGTCAAGGTCCAGCATGTCCCTTGTCTGGATGTCCGCTGCCTCCCGGAAAATGTTCATCAGTTCCGGCAGATTGGTAAACTTATTAAACCTCGTCTTGAACCGGAACCCGCTGCCCTCAACAGTCAGTTCCAGTGCCGTTGTCTGCTCCCCGAAGTTAGCCGCCCAGCTGTCAAAATGGTAAATCCCAAGCTGCTCTAATGTGTCTTTCTGTAGAAACTGCTGCATGACGTACATCTCACACATAGTATTGCTGATTGGCGTCCCCGTGGCAAAGACAATCCCCCTCCCGCCGTTTATCTCATTGACATACTGGCACTTGAGGTACATGTCCATTGCCCTCTGGCTGCCGCTGCCGGTTATCCCCGACACGTTCATTTTTGAAAATACGGCGAGATTCTTAAAAATATGCGCTTCGTCCACCATGATGGAGTCAATGCCAAGTTCCTCAAAGGTTATGAGGTCGTCTTTCCTTATCTCGTCCGCCATTTCCTGCAGCTGCTCCTCCAGCCTTTTCTTATGCCCCTCCATCTGCTTGACAGTCCACTGTTCCTGGTTGCGCTCCTTCATTTCCGCAATGGCAAAACTGATGTCGTCTATCTGGCGGTTTAAAAGCATTTCCCTCCTTTCCTTTGACACCGGAATCCGCTCGAACTGCGAATGTGACATGATGATGCAGTCATAGTCCCCGGTGGCAATGCGGGAGATAAACTGCTTTCTCCTGTGTTTCTCAAAGTCCCTCTCTGCAGCCACCAGAATGTTTGCAGAGGGATAAAGGCGCAGGAACTCACTGGCAGTCTGCCCGATCAGCGGCTTTGGCACTACCATGACCGTCTTGTTAGAAAGCCCCAGACGTTTCTGTTCCATGCACGCCGCCATCATCTCAAAAGATTTCCCCGCACCCACACAATGTGCAAGCAGGGTGTTCCCTCCCATCAGAATCCTTGCAATGGCATTCCTCTGGTGCGGCTTTAGCCGGATATCCGGGTTCATGCCGGGAAACTGTAAATGGCTGCCGTCATACTCCCGCAGCCTTACATTGTTAAAAGTCTCATTATAATAACCGACATATTTATTCCTCCGTTCTGGCTCTGCAAATATCCAGTCCCGGAACGCCTCTTTTAACTGGTTCTGTTTTTCCCTTGCCAGCATGGTCTCTTTCTGGTTCGTTTCATAATGGTATTTCCCCCCTCCGTCCTCTATGCGGTCACGGACCGTGACGGTGCGCAGGTTCAGTGTATTCTCAAAAATCGTGTAGGCATCCATCCTTGACGTGCCGTAGGTTTTGGTCGCTGCCACGGAAGTTTTATCCAAAGATTTATTTTCAACAAACCATTCCATCTGGAATTTATTCAGCTGCACCTGTATCCCGGTGGCAGAATAGGCAGAGCGACGCGCCCTCGCACGCTCCGGCGTATGCAGCGTTTCATAAAGGAATTTCTCATAGTCCTCCGGCTCAATCCATGTCGTGCCAATCCTCACGTCTATCTCCCCGGCATCCAGTTCTTTCGGCTGCACCTGCTCCAGCGCCGCCACATTGTCCCCGAACAGTTCCGGATGTTCGCCTGCTGCCGCTTTTGCCACACGCAGCTTGTCCCTGACATTGCCGGACAGGTACTCACCCGCTGTCTCCCACCCCTGGTTTTTATCATGCGGAAAGTATTTCTGCGGATTCAGGAAGATAACGCCTTTCAGCTCCTCAATCAGTTTTTCCCTCTTTAATTCCCCTCCGTCAGCCACAGAAAGGGTAATTTCTTCCTGCATATCTTTCTGCCTTTCCCTGAGTTTTTCTGCATATCCGCTGATGTCCGGCTCATAAATCTGCAGCATATACGGAAGGTTGACTCCGTTGTACTCACATATGGAAAGGTTGAGGGCCTCCACCGCTGTCTCTGCATGGTCCATTTCCCTCCTTGCCCGTATGGTCTGTTTCGTAAACATATCCGCTTTGGTAACAGTGCCATTCTCCGCATCCACCATTTCCAGTGAACATAAAAGAGGGTAATCCTCGTCGTCCCGGAAGGCTCTCGAATTACCCTGTGAAGTGATATAACCGTATTTTTTTGTAAAGCTGTCATATATAGAATTTAATTCCCCCTGTGCTGCCTTCAGTTCCTTCTCACTGCACCCGTTTAACTGGATGTCTATCAGGTGTCTGGTGCATTTCCGCAGTTTATCCATTCCCCTTATGCGTCCAAACACGGTATTTCCCACTTCCTGCCGGTGCATCCGTGAATCTTTCCGGTAATACAGTGCCCCATCCACAAACGTGTAGGTGTAATTCTTTACATCCGGATCAGCCGGTATGCTCTCCTCCGGTTCCCCCTCCTGTAAGATTTCATAATCCGGCATCTGCACCAAAAGGCGGCTTACCGCCTGCTGCAATGCCCCATACAGGTCAAAATCTTCCCTGTCATTGACACATACTGTATATCCCGCATCACTGCCATACCTGCCGGTATCATACTCCATGCGGCCTAACATCATCTCCGGGTGTTCCACGAAATACGAATTGACAGGCACTCCATTTTCCGTCATGCCGAGGTGAACCCAGCCCGGCTCCGCCGATATTTTCCGTTCCCTTTTCTGGAAAAACAAAATATCACTGGTGACTTCCGTCCCTGCCTCTGCCTTGAAAGCGCTGTTCGGCAGCCTGACCGCCCCGGCAAGTTCCGCACGCTGCGCCAGATATTTACGGACACTGCTGTTTTTCTTATCCATTGTCCCTTTCGTGGTAATCACGGCAACAATGCCGCCCGGACGTACTTTGTCTATGGACTTTGCCACAAAGTAGTCGTGGATTTTGAAATTCTCTGCATTGTACTTCCTGTCGTAGACCTTAAAATCCCCGAATGGGACATTCCCCACCACAACGTCAAAAAAGTTGTCCGGGAAGTCTGTTTCCTCAAACCCTTTTATCTGTATATCTGCCCCCGGGTACAGAAGTTTTGCAATCCTGCCGCTGATGCTGTCTTTCTCCACGCCAAAAAGTCTGCTGCCCCATAGCTGCTCCGGCATGGTCCCAAAGAAATGCCCTGTCCCTACAGAGGGCTCCAGCACATTTCCTCCGGCAAAGCCAAACTGCACCAGCGCCTCTCCAACGGCAGCAGCTACCGCAGGCGGTGTGTAGAAAGCAGTCGTGACCGTTGCCCTTGCCTCCCGGTATTCCTCTGGGGTAAGGAGTTCCTTCAACTCCGCATATTCTTTCCGCCAGCTTTCGCTTTTTTCATCAAATGCCTGTGACGTGCCGCCCCACCCGGCATACCTGGCAAGGATTTCCTGCTCCTCCGGCGTGGCGTGCCCGTTTTCTGTCTCTATCTGCTTTAATGTTTTTATGGCATCCACGTTCCACTTATAGCGTGCCTTTTCCCCGCCGGTCTCCTGTTTGTGAATGTCAATGACATAATTATGGGGCTGTGGCAGCATTATATTTTCAGTTTCTGCTGCCGGAACCTGTTCTTTTTCTCTGGTGTCAGCAGACTCCGAAACTGGTTCTTTTTTCTCTTTTCCCTCCGAATCTTCATAAGCGACATGATAGTTATTTATTTTTTGCCGTTGCTCAAAACGCACGGCATCCGGCACTCCCATTTGGTCTGCCTCGTCAGGAATCGCATAGCTGTCAATCCCTGTTTCTTTATAATCAAAAAGAGAAGCCTGTCTGAAAACGGCCTCCCTTTCCGTACCAAATGAATTTAAGTCATCCTGCTCCCTGTCTAATTCTTCCTGCGTTTCTAATGAAACCTGTTTATCAGGTCGTGACGGATAATCTCCTCTGCCTCCATCATCCCCTGTTTCCGGATGCGTAACATCTCCATTGTGGATTCCGGATTCTCCGGCCTGTGGCTTTCCAGATACTTCTCCATGAGACTTTCCAACATCCGGCCTGCCTCCTCCTCCACTTCTTTCAGTTTTCGAGCTGTTGACAAACCTCTTGCCAAAAAGATTTGCATATAAGAAAATATATGTG
>OFEY01001650.1_pt1 | contig 13971 bp, 18 predicted proteins | sample 1521251 | NCBI WGS metagenome assembly OFEY01 (sample SAMEA3504100, study PRJEB24116) | mouse gut metagenome | biome: mouse gut; feature: mouse-associated habitat; material: faeces | place: Denmark | collected 2011
GAGCGGCCAGTGGGAGAAGATTGATTACGGAGATGCGGAAGCGGCAAGTGATGGGCAGACACAATCCCATGAGGCGGTGAGGCTTGGGCGGTATTTGTCAATAACTACAAATTATGGGAACATAATAGATGGCTGAAAATACAAATGCAGAAGAGGATTTACAAAGGTTGCGGGATTTGGACACTATGGACGGGGGTATGGAAATAGAGTATATTCCTGAAAAAACCAACAGTTGACATGATCTGCAATTCATTTCTTTGCATTTCAAATATCACAGATATTTTTGTAGTAGTTCAGAAAATAATAGATTGGAAAACGGGGGAATCAGAGGGAATGTGCTTACACGGCGGTTTGCGTTTGCGTTGTCTTGCGGAGCATCTGCTCCTATATTGGACTAATTTTGTGTCTTGAATTGTCGGTTCGTGCTTTGGGAGGAGGTGGGAGTTTTTGCTTAATGGGATATTTTATAAGAGAACTGACGGAGCAGTCCGGCATTCTCCCATACCTTCTTTTGAAGTCAGCATTGGCATAGACGGAAAGGTGGAAGTAAAGGGAATTGAAGATGTGGCTGTGAAGGAAAAAGTGGAGGATGTCCTGAACGGTTTACGGGCGGCAAAGTGGCACTGGCAGACGTCACAGTAGAGAATGGCAGGATAAAAGGGCTGGATGCGCCTCTTGATAAACTGCTCAATTTGTGATCCGGTAAATTATGGTGTAGAGGAACCTTTTTAATACATATCGGGAGATAAAGAAAAAATGGAGGTTTATCACTTTGTAAATCGGCTGACAGGATATGATATAAGGGAACTGGAAAACAGGGATGGAAAGTTTTATACTCCCTATGGACAAAATTTATGGGAAGTGTGTCCGGCTCGCAGAGGGCAGAAGTTCAGTTGGGTTTAGGACTGTCTGCGTAGTCCTATTGTGCTTTTCATTTCCGAAAAATAGTCATTTCATGCCATCGGATGAAAAATAGTAAACTTATATGGTATAATCCAGAGGACGTTTTTACTTTAGCAGGAACGGCTTTCTGCCGAAGTAAAAGGAAACAGCAGAAAGGGTGATATGCAGATGTATGATGTGATAGTGGTCGGTGCAGGGCCTGCAGGATGTACGGCATCTAAAGTATTAGCGGAAAAGGGCTATAAGGTTCTTCTGGTAGAGAAGTTCAAAATGCCAAGGTATAAGTCCTGTTCGGGCGTTCTGATAAAGAAATCAATGGAGCTTGTAAAGACTTATTTCGGGGAGGCGGTGCCGGAATCTGCCATGTGTACCCCGACAGAGAACAGGGGCATGATCTTCACAAATGATATGGGAAAGGAATACCGCTTCGAGCAGGAAGGGCTGAATGTATGGCGCAGCCATTTTGACGGGTGGCTTGCGGAAAAAGCAAAGGAGAGCGGCGCAGAGGTCAGGGATGGCGTGTCAGCCCTCTCATGCACGGAGCAGGACGGATTTGTGGATGTCAGTCTGTATGGGGAAAATAAGTATACGGAAAATGCAAGGTATGTTCTGGACTGTGAGGGCGTTGTCGGAACATTGAAGAGAAAGATCACCAGGGAGGTTCCCGGATACATAACTACATATCAGACATTCAACGAAGGCAGCATTGATTTAGACCCACATTACTTTTATGCATATCTGCAGCCGGAGCTTTCGGAGTATGATGCGTGGTTCAACGTGAAGGATGACCTGCTGGTATTAGGAGTTTCTGTGAAGGATATGGATAAGATCGGTCATTATTATAAACGCTTTATTTCTTACATGGAAGAAAATCATCACCTGCATATCAGCAGGCGGACGAAAGAAGAAAAGTGGCTGATGCCGCATATCCGTCCGGGATGCCATGTGGACTACGGCGTGGGGCGCATCCTTTTTGCAGGGGAGGTTGCTGGGTTCTTAAACCCGATGGGCGAGGGCATATCTGCCGGGATGGAGAGCGGGTACTGCGTTGCTGGTGCAGCCATGGAACATTTCGATAACCCGGAAACAGTCCGGGAGGCATACAGGCAAAGTACGGAAAATCTGAAATCCTATATGCAGCGCCAGTGGAGCCTTGTGGGGGGAATGGCTGGCACGTTCAGAGAGATGGAATGAACGGGTAACAATGAAAAGGCTGGAACTGTCTGGTTGATACTAAAAGCAGTGGAGAAGCCGATTGCTGGCAGAGTAAAACAAGGGAGAGAGCGGAGATGAAATTATTTATCATTGAGGACGAAGTTCCTATTCGGAAAGAGTTAACACATTTTTTTGAAAAATATGGTTTTCAATGTGAGAGCAGTGACGATTTTCATGATATAGCACAGCTTGCGCTTGCTTCCGGGGCAGACCTGATTCTGCTGGACATCAACCTGCCTTACCAGGACGGATTCCAGGTGTGCCGGGAAATCCGGCAAAGCTCCCATGTCCCTATCATTGTGCTTACCAGCAGGAACACAGACTTTGACGAATTGATGAGCCTGAATATCGGTGCGGATGATTTTGTATCCAAGCCATACAATGCACAGGTGCTGCTGGCACGGATACAGAAACTTCTTTCAAGGGCTGGCGGAGCACAGGACAGCGTGGTGCTTATCCATAAGGGGCTGACTTTGCATTTATTAAAGGCAGAGATCAGCCATAATGGTCAGAATAAGAAACTTACAAAGAATGAAATGGGAATTTTGCGCCTGCTGATGGTAAATAAGGGGAATATCATTCCACGGGATGCCATTATTGATGACCTATGGCAGAGCGAAGAATTCATTGATGAAAATACGCTCAATGTAAATATTGTCCGCCTGCGGAAGACACTGGCAGAAATAGGACTTCCTGATTATCTGGAAACAAAGCGTGGATTGGGGTATCTTGTATGAAAGTGAAGGATTACGCGGCAGACCATATTTTTTCTTTCCTTTGCCTGTCAGTGTCAGGGCTGCTCGTCTCCTCGCTGCTCTGGCTGATCGAAACGCCGATGGTTTTTATCCTCTTTGTGGAAAGCATTCTGTTTACGGCTTTTGTATGCGCTTTTCTATATGATTACTGGCGCAGGAAGAAATATTATAACCAGTTATGGGAAATTCTGGACAGGCTGGAGGAAAAAACGCTGATCGGGGAAATCCTTGTCCGCCCCGATTTTTTAGACGGGCAGATATTGGATGAGATACTCAGACGCTGTAACAAGTACCAAAATGACCGGCTGGCGGATGCGGAACAGAACAGGCAGGAATACCGAGAATACCTTGATTCATGGGTACATGAGATCAAGACGCCGATTGCTGCCGCCCGCCTGATCATTGAGAACCATAAAAATCCCACCACCCTGCGGATTGATGATGAACTGCGCAGGATAGACGGCTTTGTGGAACAGGTACTATATTATGCCCGCTCTGCGGCAGTGGAAAAAGATTTCAAGGTGGAAAAGACGACCTTGCAGGCTCTTGTAAATTCTGCCCTGAAGACTTATTCAAAGCCGCTGATCCAGGCGGGAGGCAGGCCTGTTTTCAGCGGACTGGACATTCCTGTCTGTGCAGATATGAAAAGCTGTTCTTTTATCATCGGCCAGATTATTTCCAATTCGATTAAGTACCGTGCTGAGGACCTGCAGGTCTCGTTTTCGGCAGATGTGGAGCAGAATGCTGTCCGGCTGCTTATTTCGGACAATGGGATTGGCATATCCCCTGCGGATCTGTCCCGTGTTTTTGATAAAGGCTTCACTGGGGATAATGGACGCCGCTACTCCAAATCTACAGGAATCGGCCTGTACCTTTGTAAAAAGCTCTGCGGTAAAATGAACATTGGCATTACCATCCAAAGTGAATTGGGGCAGGGGACGGCAGTCACTTTGTCTTTCCCACGGGAAAGCTACTTGCAGGAGGCGGGATTATGACCCGCCTTTTTGCGCGCATAAGCAGAGTCAGGAGCCTTTCGGTTCGGGAACCATGCTTGCATGTGTTCCTGAACCGGAAGGCTTCTGACGAGCAACGCGAACGAGGGATGCGAAGCATCACGAGTTTGCTTATGTTTCCTTACATTTTGGTAATGAAAATGTAATCTAAAATAATGGCAGGCTTCCAATCGGTATGGTAGATTAGGGTTGCAATAGGGATTACCCTTTTGGAAAGGAGACCAACAAACGATGAACGATGCAATCTTACAGGTGGATGATATCCAAAAGTATTACGGCAACAAGGGTAGCCTGACAAAAGCCGTAGACCATATTTCCTTTCAGGTCTGCAAAGGTGAGTTTTTGGGCATTATGGGGGCTTCCGGCTCCGGAAAGACGACGCTTCTCAACTGTATCTCCACGATCGATACGGTGACAAGCGGGCATATTTTTGTAGACGGGAAAGACATCACCGCCTTACACGGCTCACAGCTTGCGGATTTCCGCGGGAAGAAGCTGGGCTTTATTTTTCAGGATTTTAACCTTCTGGACACGCTGAACGCTTATGAAAATATCTCCCTCTCGTTATCTATCGCAGGGGTAAAGCCGGCAAAGATCAGAAGAAAAGTGAGCCGGATTGCAGAAGCACTTGGAATCTGCGAGGTGCTGGATAAATACCCTTACCAGATGTCGGGCGGACAGCAGCAGCGAGTGGCGGCGGCAAGGGCAATGGTGACAGACCCCGCAATGATTCTGGCCGATGAACCAACCGGTGCCTTGGATTCCAATTCCTCCCGGATGCTGCTTGGCATGCTGACGGAGCTGAATGAAGGCCTTGACGCAACGATCCTCATGGTGACACATGACGCCTTTTCTGCAAGCTACTGCCGCCGCATCCTGTTTATAAAGGATGGGAAAATCTTTCAGGAGCTGAACCGCGGCGCTGACAGCCGGAAAGAGTTTTTTGCAAAGATTCTGGAGGTAGTTTCCGTTTTGGGAGGTGAGCAGAATGACCTCTTGTAAACTGATCATGAAAAATGTGGGGAAAAATATCCGGGATTACCTGGTCTACTTTTTGACCCTTATGATCTCGGCGAGCGTTTTTTACGCATTTAATTCTATTTCAGACCAGCCGGCTTTTTCAGAAATGGGCATGACAAAAACGCTTCTTTATGACCAGCTCGGCATCCTGCTTTCTACCCTGACGGTGCTGATTGTCGTTGTCCTTGCGTTTCTGATCATTTATGCGAATCAGTTTTTATTAAAGCGGAGGAAAAAAGAACTGGGTATCTATATGGTGCTTGGCATGAAAAAGGGACGTATTTCCCGGATATTCGCAGGGGAAACGCTGTGTGTCGGGATGCTTGCACTGGTGACAGGCTTATGTCTTGGCTTTGCCTTGTCGCAGGGAATCTCCTTAGTCGCCTTAAAGCTGTTTGCCATTGAGATTTCAAAGTTTCAGCTTGTCTTTTCCGTGGGGGCTTTCAGGAAGACTGCGTTCTGTTTTGCGGTCATTTTTCTGCTTGTCATGGTCTTTAATGTGCGGTCTGTTTCCAGTGTGCAGCTGATTGACCTTTTGACAGCCGGCAGAAAAAATGAAACGTCACAGGGCCGGAGCCGCTTTTTGCCCGTGCTGCTGCTCTTTGTTTCTTTGGTGTGTATTCTGTCTGCCGGGACGATGTTCTACAAAAATGGTATATTGCCCTCACGGGAGAACCACTCTTTTCAGACGGCGGGAATCCTGCTTGTAACAGGAACATTCCTCTTTTTTTATTCCCTGTCTACCGTGCTTGTCCGGATACTCCGGGCAAACAGCAATGTTTATCTTAGGGGGCTGAACACATTCCTTGTCCGTCAGGTTGGCAGTAAGATGCGCACGAATTATTTTATTATGACGATTGTCTGCGGACTGCTCACAGTAACAATCTGTGCGGTATCAGTTGGCGTAAGTACCGCACTTGCCATGAATGGGCTTTCAAAATCTGCCACACCCTACGACCTGAATGTGCTGTCAGATGTGAGCATGGACGGGGATGGCAGCATATCGGAATATCTTATATCCAGAGATGCCGATCTATCGGGCTTTGCGGAAAATATGGAGCAGATCAGTATTTATGAGGCAGATTTTACTTACGGCAGCCTGTTTGCAGGCCAGAATGTTAAGCTGTGGCCCATTGACGAAGGAATCTTAGAAAGTGGTGTATCTGTGCTGGGTGTCTCGGATTTTAACCGTGCCCTGGTAATGCAGGGGAAAGAGCCTGTCATACTGGCTGAAAATGAGTATCTGCTGAACTGCAATTACAAGGGAACTTTTCAGTATGTGGAAAAAGCACTGGAAAACCATGCAGATTTCGTGCTGGCTGGAATTCCTCTGCAAAGGGCGTCTGATACGGTTTTAGAGGAGACCTATTTTATGACTTCTGTCGGGAACAATGACCGGGGGACACTGGTTGTTCCGGATGCGGTTGCCCGCAGCCTTACGAAAGATGTCAATGTACTTCTGGTGAGGTACCGGCCAGATGCTGATTCGGATGCTGTTTTGCAGAAAATGATCCCGATTGGGCTGGATGATACCTGCGGTTACCGTTATGCGGAAAAGAACATGATGTACGATATGTTCTATGGATTAAATGCACTGGTTTCATTCCTCTGTTGCTATATCGGCCTGATATTTTTGCTGATCTGCGCCGCACTGCTGGCTTTGAAACAGCTTACAGAGACAACGGATAATATTTACCGCTATGGACTGCTTAGGAAGCTGGGGGCTGGAAAGAAACAGGTTAACCGTACCCTGTTATTCCAGACAGCTATTTTTTTTGCAGCCCCGCTTGCTGTCGCCGGTATTCATTCTACTGTCCTGATGGGGAAAGCAATGGAGATTGTAGAGGAATTTATGAATATCCATATTTCAACCAATATGGTTTTCACAGTTGTGATATTCCTTATGGTGTATGGAAGCTATTTTATTGCCACCTATCTGTCCTGCAGGCGGATGGTGGCAGAACACTGTGCATCCCGATGGACATATGCAAGTTCCGCCAAGGGGCGCTGAGAAAGCCGGTAAATGCACATCAGATAAGCAGGATAGACTTTTCGCCGGAAGTGATAAAGTAAGTGCTTTTGTTACAGATTTACTCAACGAATATTATGTTCTGACGAAAAAAATGCGCCATCGATAACACAGTTGACAGCAACAGTGTTAAAAGAAGTGGAAGAGTATTTGAAAGATAAGGATGTTAATGGCCCCTTTGACCTGAATTCCGCATCGAAAACATATAAGAATATCGATATGGTTTGCGGTAAAAAACCCAGTGCTGTAAGGGCATCTATCGGAAGGAGCTTTGGAAACAAAAATTGGAAAAGCACCCTTTACAAATGTTAGAAAATGTATTGTGAACGGGGTTCAAAAGACGTCGGTCAACCATGCGCTAATGTATGAGAAATTTTAAAGGAGGAGCGACAATCAATGCGAGAAGAACTCGAATTAAGATTACAGGAAGAGTTTCCCTTTATGAAACAAGATCGGAAAGAAAGCGAGCGGTCTGCCTAATCTCAGAAACAGCTTGGAAAGCGGGAAATCAGAGATAATATATACAAACGGCGGACCACGTTTGTGCCGCACATACTCCCTCAGCTCTTTCATCTATATGGGGCACAGAAAGTTTCATGGTGAATGGAAATAGGAAATTGGCACATGCTATTCAAAAAATCAGTTCTGGCGTTTCGGGGCATTATCATGCGGGGACGGGAAGGAACGGAGGCAGGAGAATGGGATCTGTCTGGATGAATGGAAGTGAGATTAGAAAACGGAAGGAAAAGTGGCATGGGGAGGAGTGAAGGGATGATTTTGGGAAAAAGGGGATGGTTCTATGGGTGGTATTTCAAATGTCAGTCCGATACGCAGACACTTGCGGTGATACCGGCGGTCCATCAGACAGGGAGGAAAAAGACCTGTTCCGTGCAGATTATCACGAAAGAGCAGTCGTGGACGGTTTCTTTTCCCGGGGAAGCATTCCGGCAAAGAGGCGGGATTACCGCTATTGGCAAGAACCGGTTCGGGAAGAGAGGAATACGTCTGACGGTATGCGAACCAGGACTGAAAGCAGAGGGAAAGCTTGCGTTCGGCAATCTTTTTCCTTTAAGATACAATATCATGGGACCGTTTGTGCTTGTCCCGTTTTTGGAATGTCGTCACAGTATACGGAGCATGAAACACAGGGTATGGGGAAACGTGTCTGTCAATGGGAAGACTTTTTCTTTTAATGGTGCGGAAGGCTATTGGGAGGGAGACAGGGGGCGGTCGTTTCCAAGGGAATACGTCTGGACACAGTGCAGTTTCCCCGAGGGCGCGCTCATGCTGTCTGTGGCTGATATTCCGATAGTCGGTTTTCATTTTCGGGGATCGATTGGAGTTGTGGTCTTGGATGGCAGGGAATACAGGTTTGCCACCTATCTGGGCGCAAAGACATCTGAAATCGGGAATGGGAGGGTGAAAGTATTGCAGGGCCGCATGGAACTGGAGGCAGAACTTCTGGAGAAAACCGGGAAACCGTTAAGGGCACCGGCGCAGGGAGAAATGGCGAGGACGATCCATGAAAGTGCAGCCTGCAGGGCAAGATATCGTTTTCGGAAAAATGGCAGGACGCTTCTGGCCTTTGAGACAGACAGGGCGTCTTTTGAGTATGAATATAGGATATAGAGATTCTCGGGCTGCGATCCACCGATAGCATGACCGCTGTGTCCAATACACGAAAGAGGCAGCGCAGGTCTATCTGCGGTTAGCTTTTGTGCGCCCCGATGTCGGACGAATGGCGAAAAACTTTAGACCTGTTTTTGAATTTTCTGTACTGCGTTTCTGCCTTTCGTTCCCGAAAAGTGGTCGTTTCGTTCCCTCCGCCCGAAAAACGGAAAATTTCTGCCGATATAAGAAGTGAATGCCTATATGGATTGAGGTGATGAATTTTGGATATTGCAGTTGTGGATGACGAGAAAGCGATCAGGGAGCATATATGCGGGTTGGTGGAGGAACGGCAGCCGGAAAGCCGCATAGAAGCATATGCCACGGGCGAGGAACTGCTCGCATCGGGAAAGCGGTTTGACATCGTTTTCCTTGACATACAGATGGAGGGCATGAACGGCATAGAGGCGGCAAGGAGCCTGCGTGAAAGGCGGGAGGATACCGTGCTGGTGTTCGTTACGGGCATCAAGGATTATGTGTTTGACGCATTTGACCTCTATGCGTTCCAGTACCTGCTAAAGCCGATAGACGAGGATAAATTTGCGGAGGTGCTGGAAAGGGCGGTGCGGGAGGCCGCAAAGAAGAAGGAGCGCCGTGTGCTGTTCATCAAGTCGCGGAACCTTACCCTTGACCAGTCCGAAATCCTGTATATCGAGAGCAGGGCGAAGAAGGTGGAGATACACACAAAAGGGGCGGCGCAGGCCATAGAGATCTATGCGGCGATGGATGAGCTGGAGGGGCAGCTTGGGGAGAATTTTTACCGCTGCCACCGGGCGTACATCGTGAACATGGACTGCATCACGGAATATGACGGCGAGAGCATTACCCTTATGGGCGGCGACAGGGTGTATCTGACGAAAAAGAAGTATGGGGAGTTTGTGAAAGCCTATATGTGGCACCTGCAGAACGGGGGTGTGTCCAGTGTTTAAGATGGCGGACGTGTTATATGCGGCCCTGACGGTGTTCCAGGGGTACTGCCTGCAGTATTTTTTTGGGAGCTTTCTGGAAACAAGGATGAGGGGCAGATGGAACGGGCTGTATGTGGCGGGCTTATATGTGGCTCTGCGGACAGCCGTGGTGTGGGGTTCTCCGCCGGGATATGAGGATTACAGGGCGGCGGCGGGGACGCTGGCATTGTCGCTCTGTATCCTGTCAGCCCTTGCGGTGTGCTTTTACAAGGCGTTCCGTCCCGTCACGGTTTTCCTTGTGGTATCGTTCCAGGCATTACTGGACATCAGCAGGTATGCGGCGGTCATACTGCTGAATGCGGTGGATGGGTGGGTGCTTGACATCATTAACTGGTGTGCGGGGAAAGGGATGCTCGCATCGGAAAAATCCTTCGGCATGGCGGTAAAGGCCGGTGTGGCCGGGACGCAGCTTATCCAGTATGCCGGCATCGCCCTGCTGCTGTATTTTTCGCTGAGAAAGATCGTGCGGGATTTCCGGGAAAAGGATTATGTTATCAGCAGGACGGAGCTGCTGTTCATCCTCGCCCCATCAGCGGTGGGCATGATGATCTGTATGTTCCTGCGCATTATCATGATCACGCTGGAGGACGGCGTACCTAAAATGCTGTATGACAGGTATCCAATCCTCGTCATCGTGATTCCTGCAATCCTGCTCCTATCGATGCTCTCCATTTTGTACGGGGTGAAGCTGTTCCAGGACATGATCTGCTGGAATAGGGAAAAGAGCGGCAGGATCGTTCTCGAAAACCAGATAAGCAGCCTGCAGGAACACATGGATGAGATGGAGCGTATCTATTCCGGCATACGGGGCATGAAACACGACATGAAGAACACCCTTGCCGTCATCCAGCGCCTTTCCGCAGGGGAAGGGGGCGGGGAGCTGCAGGAGTACCTATCGGAACTGAACAGGGGGCTTGAAAAGCTGGAAGTGCGGTTCAGGACGGGGAACACGGTGGTGGATACCCTGCTCAACATGAAATACCATGAGGCGGTGCGGGGTATGCCCGACTTAAGGATGGATGCGGATAAGCTGCTGCTCCCGCGGGGGGTTCAGATACACAGCTATGACATAGGCATTATCCTGGGGAATGCAGTGGACAATGCGATTGAAGCCTGCCGGAAGCTGAAAGCGAAAGAGCCGGGGGCGGATGCCTTTATCCGCATAAGCTCCCTGCAGAAAGGGAACCTGCTCATCCTGAAAGTGGAGAACAGCTTTGACGGGCGGCTGGTGCTTAAGGCGAAGGAGGAGTTCCCGGTGACAGACAAGGCGGACAGGGAGAATCATGGGATAGGGCTTATTAACATCAGAAGCACAGCGGAGAAATACCAGGGAACAATGGATTTTAAGGTAAACGGCAGGGTGTTCATCCTGTCCGTGATGATGAAAAATGAAAGGAGAGAGGAAGATGGATTTCGGAGTAACAGGTAAATTGGGAGGGTACTATCTGGCGGAGCAGTACCGGAAGAATGCGGCGGCTGATAAGAATGGAGGCGTAAGTTTTGCGGAGCTTGCGGCGGCAAAGGCGGCGGGGCAGTCAGAGGCATCGGGAATGAGTTTTAAGGATATGTGGCAGGCGAGGTTTCCGGGAGCGTATTACCATGTGATGGATGCTTATAAGATTCCACAGGGGGCATGGCAGAGGTATGATTTTCCCCATGAAAAGTTTTTCAGCGATAAGGTTGATGAATCGGTTTTAGATTGGAAACCGTCAGGGGCGGAACCCAAACTGGCGGACGCAAGCGTACAGTCGAGGATAGATTCTACGCTTGGAAAGAAAGCAATCGTTGTGCCACCTGCGTTAGAAGAAAAAATGAAAAATGACCCGGCTCTGGCACAGCAGGTAATGGCTAAAGTAGAAAGTTTTATTATGAAAGACCAGGCAACACTGCCACCGGGCAGAATATATTCCTGCGTAGTTGTACTGGATGAAAATGGGGAGATTGCCCATGCTGCAGGATCAAGTGGGGGTGGAAACATATCCGGGCCTACGGAAGAAGAACAGCGCCAGTTCGAGGCGGAGCAGGCGGCAAAGAAAAAAAGGCGTGAGGAATATGCCCGTGTGAACGAGGAAAGCGCCCTGAAACGCAGGCTGATGGAGCAGGAAGCAGACGAGAGATATTATAAGGACAGCATGACCAAAAAGGCGGTTTCGATTGCCGCATATGAGGCGGCGGGCATTTTGAAGTAAGGAAGATCATGCCCGGACTTACCGCAAGGGGGCATGGGCGGCCCTGAATGACAGAGGGGCCGCAGGTAAGATTTTTTGAAGGAGGATGATTATTATGGCAATTTCAGGAGTAACGGATTACACGAACACTTATGCAGCAGACAGGGCAAATGGGAGCAGTTCCCTCAATGGGGATTCGCAGGCTTATCTGAATAGTCTGAAAGAGAAATACCCGGATGTGAACATAACGGTGGCGGATTTCAAAAACGGAAAACAGGAAGATGCCTATATGCTTGGGAGCAGGGGTTATAACAACATAGCGGTTTCTTCCAGTATTGTGGAGAAGATGGCGAAAGACCCGGCAGCAGCGGCGAAGTATGAGAAAGTCTTTGCAGAAATGTCCGGCAATTCGGAGCGGATTGAGAAGTTCGCAAGGGAGAGCAATGACGAGATACTCAGCGCAGGCGCCCTTATTGACAAGAATGGGAAAGTTTCTTACTGGATGGTCGGCAGGAGCAAGGACACGATGGAGAACCCCGGCACGGTCTATAAGGAAAAGGTACAGAAGCAGATAGCGGAAAAACGTGCGAAGAAGAAAGAGGAAGAAGCCTTAAAGGAGAAGAAGCTGGCAAAGGCTGAATCCGTGGAAAAACTGATGGAACAGATAAAGGTGGGAACAAGCCAGCCTGTAAAAGTGCAGGAAGAAGGCAAGGGCGCACAGTTGGATTTGACCATATAGAAGGAGGGATTTTATCATGCGTATAGGAAATAACAGCCAGGGAATCTGGCAGCTTTTATCAAGGATGAACGGCGGCAAAGCAAACACGAATATGCCTTTCGCCGGGGCAAGGCGTTCCAGTGCGGGCGGGAAGAATACGCTGGAAGACCAGCTTACCGGACATAGGAAAAATTCTTATGGTGTGGAAGGGATGTGCGTTACCAACAATCCCAATGCGAGGAAGATTATCAAGGTATCTGATGAGATGAAGCAGCGCGTTTTTAACAGCGTGAAGGATGCGTATTATAAATACAATGGAATGTCCGGTGACAATGAGGCAGAGTGGGAAGAAATGGCCCAGGCAAAAAACAATTATTATAAGACATTAAAGAAGGAAGACCGGGTAGCTGCGGCATGGACTTTAGGGCAGTTGGAAATAAGCATTGGGAGGAAGGTAGCCAATGCCGTGAAAGAAAAGGTACCCGGCTGGACGCATGGCAAACCGATTCCGTCTGATGTGCTGGATGAAATCTTTGCGGATGAGAGCATCACGTCAATGGTATCTGGGAAATCTGGCATGGTGGAAGGGCTGGATATACAGGTATAATCTATACACCTTATTCCGCAGAGGCGCATAATGCTTTGCCTCTGCGGTCTGCCTGGAGGCGAGGGCGCGGCTCTGAATGGGAAAGCAGCGAAGGGAGGGGTGGCAGGGGAAGTTAGGCAGTATATTTATCCCCAGCGTTCCTACAGATTAAGTGTTGTTTTGGAGGAACCTAAATGAATATGCTTTATGAAAAATATAAAAATTTGAAGATAGACGGTAGTTGGATTGGTTTAGAACTTGGAGGAGGAATGCCGTGTTTTTGCATACCTATTGGAGCTGAAATTATTGGTTGGGATAATGGCATACACTACTGCTTTATTGAAGGTTTTGGAGATATGGTTTTCTGTGTTAATCCAGAAACTTGTTGCGATTACTTTGTCTATCCCATTGCCCGTAATTTTTGCGATTTCTTAGGGCTGATACTCGCCACTGGTGGTACAAATACTCTGCAACAGATTATTTGGTGGGACAAGAAAATGTTTGATGATTTTGTTAATTGTCCAGAAGAACAGGAATATAAAGCTCGGCCCGAAGTAAAAAGCGTTTTGGATACAATTCGCAAAGGGATGGATGTAGCATTGATAGATACCCCGTTTGAGTATATCAAAGATTTGCAAAGCAAATTCCCTTATGAGCAAATTTCATTTACAAATGAGTATTATGATATTTTAGGAATTGAGTGCCCTAATGGAACAGTGCCAGAAGATTGAGAGAGTAACAAGATTTGGAATATATTTTCCAATAAGGTCACAGCCCGACAAGGCAGGTATCCCCTATGTTCTGACAGATTGGGGAATTAAAAACAGATTTTGGAAGAGGTATCATATGAAAAAGAACATTATTTTATGGATGGCGGCTTCGGCGGTAGTTATGCTGGCGTTTCCGTGGCTTGCGGTTACTTTCGTAA
>OFEY01001656.1_pt1 | contig 13926 bp, 13 predicted proteins | sample 1521251 | NCBI WGS metagenome assembly OFEY01 (sample SAMEA3504100, study PRJEB24116) | mouse gut metagenome | biome: mouse gut; feature: mouse-associated habitat; material: faeces | place: Denmark | collected 2011
TTCAGCCTGTACAACGGCGGCTTCACCTCCCTGGTGATCGCCACCATCCTGGTGCCCCAGCTGGAGACCTTCTGCAGGACGAAGGAGCAGCGGCTGGCCGCCGGGAAGTGAAAGACCCCCCTATTCCAAGTCATAAGGAGCGATGCGCAATGACCAAGCAGACCCTCCGCGCCGAGGTATCCGCGCGGGTAAAAAACCTGTCTCCCACCTACTGCCGGGAGGCGGACGCCGCCATCTGCCGCTGGGTGACCCAGTCGGCGCAGTATCAGGAGGCAAGAACGGTCTTCTGCTACGTGGGGACGGAGCGGGAAATCGACACCATGGCCCTGCTCCGGGACGCCCTCCGGGACGGCAAGACCCTGGCGGTACCGTTGTGCCTGCCGGAGAAGGGGCTGATGGAGGCCCGGCGGATCGAGGGCCTGGGGGACTTGGTCAGCGGACGCTACGGCATCCTTGCGCCCAAGCTGGACTGCCCGGTGGTGGCGCCGGAGTCCTTCGACCTGGCTATTGTCCCCTGCTGCACGGGCAACGCCAAGGGCCAGCGTCTGGGCTACGGCGGCGGGTACTATGACCGCTATCTTCTCCCGACCAGCTGGCCCACCATGCTGCTGTGCCGCCACCAGCTGGAGCGGGAGGATATCCCCGCAGAGGAGCATGATATCATGATGGATTATTTTGTTACCGAGCGGGGCATTGTTGAGTGCGCCTGCGGCGCGGGGAAATGATCTTAATGAACTGGGGCGCGGAACTTCGTTCTGCGCCCTTCCCCTTTGCTGGGGCGGCGAAATAAAATCGCCGAAAAGGACTTGCCAAAAAGGAAACTTTATGTTATAAAAGAAGGAGCCAAATGCGAAGAACGGGAAAATAGCGGGTTTGCGAAGTCTAAGAGAGGGGCGGTCACCGGCTGAGAGCCGCCCCGGCACGTGCCGCTTGGTTCGCCCGGGAGCGGCCCGCGAGAGCGGGACGGAGGCCCACCGTTACAGGGGCGTCAAGTGTCCGCGCTTTGGCGCGGAAATGCGGGTGGTACCGCGGAAGGTGTGGCCTTTCGTCCCCAGATTGTGGGGATGAGGGGCTTTTTTCGCGTCCGCAGATGTTTAGGAGGCGCAGTGACATGGAGCTGGCTGTAAAAATCGTGACCGCCGCGCTGTGGCTGTGGTTTTTGGGGGCCGTCGTCACCTACAGGCTGGGGAAATATCTGCTGGTGGAGGGCGTGGGCGTGAAGAGCGCCGAGGGCTTCATGCTGGCGCTGTTCACCGCCGGCGCTCTGCTGTACCTGCTGCGCCCCCGGGCGGGCCGCTGGGTCCTGCTGGCCGTGCTGCTCCTGTGGCTGACCGTCCAGTTTTTCTGCCACTGGTACTACACCCTCTTCGGCGCCTCCCCCCGGAAGCTGGAGGGCTATAACCGGTGCTTTGCCGGTACCCTGCGGCTGATTCCCCAGAGCGATACCCGGCTGATCCCGGATCTGTACCATATCGTTCTCCACGTGCTGATTCTGCTGGATATACTCATGCTGACGGCCTGCGTCCTGTGCGCCTGACGCCGCGAAGCGGCAGCTGCTCTGAAAGGAAACGGAAAAAATGATCCTGTGGATTTTAACGGTTTACGCCCTCTCCTTTATCTGCTATCTCCCCATGCTGCTGCAGCGGTCCGGCCTGGCAGTCCCCGAAGCTTTGCTGTATTTGCGGTACGGCTTCCTCCTGGTCCCCGCCCTGATCTCCACAATATTCCTGCTGAGCGAACATGCGGTAAAGTCCTGCTGGCTCGGCAGCTTCCGGAGGATCTCCGCAAAAGAGATTTTTCTCTGTACCGCCGCTGCGCTGTCCGGCCTCCTGACCTCCTGCGGATACGCCCTCTGGCAGGATGCCAGCCTGTTCCGCCGCGCTTATCCGGCCCCGTCCGCATTGGTTTATTCTGTGATTTATTTGTTTGCGACAGCGCTGGCGGAAGAATTGGCGTGGAGAGGCTTCCTCCTGCGGCACATCGACGCCGGACGGAAAACCGCCCTCTCCGCGGGCCTCACCGGTATCATCTGGGCCGTATGGCATATTCCCATGTGGACCATCCGAAATTCATTGGGCTTCGAGGACGTTCTCCCGTTGATGATCTGGGCGGTGCTCATTTCCCTTGTTTTGGGGATGGCCTATTTCAGATTTGAAAACCTGCTGTCCGTATCTCTGCTGCATATGGTTTTCAACATATGCTTCTTAGCCCCTGCAGAATATAACAATGTGGTCATTTTTGCGGGCATTATCATCTGCTATATCTTTAGAAAATACAAGAAAGGCATCAAGGAGTTTTAACATGAAAGAACAACTGGCAAAGATCCGCGCCGAGGCCATCTCCGCCCTGGAGAGCGCCAAGGACGCCGCCGACCTGGACGCCCTGCGGGTCAAATACCTGGGCAAGAAGGGGGAGCTCACCGGCGTGCTGAAGATGATGGGCAGGCTCTCCCCGGAGGAGCGCCCCGTCATGGGCCAGCTGGCCAACGACGTCCGCGCCGCCCTGGAGAACGCCCTGGAGGCCTGCTCCCAAAAGCTGGAGGCCGCCGCCATGGAGCGCCGTCTGAGGGACGAGGCCCTGGACGTGACCATCCCCGGCAAGCCGGTGGCGCTGGGCCATCAGCACCCCATGAACATCGCCCTGGAGGAGCTCAAGGACATCTTCATCGGCATGGGCTTCACCGTGCTGGAGGGCCCCGAGGTGGAGCTGGCCAGCTACAACTTCGACCGGCTCAACGCTGGGGAGGGCCACCCCAGCCGGGACTGGTCCGACACCTTCTACTTCGATGGGGACAGCCGGGTCATGCTCCGCAGCCAGACCAGCCCCATGCAGGTCCGGGCCATGGAGACCATGGACCTGCCCATCCGCATCATCGCCCCCGGCCGGGTGTACCGCAAGGACGAGGTGGACGCCACCCACTCCCCCATGTTCCACCAGGTGGAGGGGATGGTCATCGACAAACACGTCACCATGGCCGACCTGAAGGGCACGCTGAACCTGCTGGCGGAGGAGCTGTTCGGCAAAGGCACCGTCACCCGGTTCCGTCCCCACCACTTCCCCTTCACCGAGCCCTCCTGCGAGATGGACGTGCAGTGCCACAAGTGCGGCGGCGCGGGCTGCCCCACCTGCAAGGGGGAGGGCTGGATCGAGCTGCTGGGAGCCGGCATGGTCCACCCGAAGGTGCTGGAGATGAGCGGCATCGACAGCGGGACGTATACCGGCTGGGCCTTCGGCATCGGCTTGGAGCGCATGGCCATGCGCCGCTTCAAGATCGCCGATCTGCGCCTGATCTTTGAAAACGACGTGCGCTTCCTGGAGCAGTTCTGAGAAAGGGGGAATAATGAGATGAAATTAAGCAGAAAATGGCTCAGTGAGTTCGTCTCTGTTGACGCTAATGATAAAGAGTTCGCCGAGGCCATGACCCTCTCCGGCTCCAAGGTGGAGACCACCGAGGACCTGGGGGCGGAGATCAAAAACGTGGTGGTGGGCCGCATCGAGAAGATGGAGCGCCACCCGGACAGCGACCACATGTGGGTCTGCCGGCTGGACGTGGGCAAGGATGAGCCCGTTCAGATCGTCACCGGGGCCTGGAACATCCACGAGGGGGATCTGGTCCCCGTGGCCCTGCACAAGTCCACCCTCCCCGGCGGGAAGAAGATCGAGCGGGGCAAGCTGCGGGGCGTCCTCTCCGACGGCATGCTCTGCTCCCTCGGCGAGCTGGGCCTGGACGAGCGGGATTTCCCCTATGCCGTCATCGAGGCCGCCGCCCTGCTGAACGATTATAGGCCTATCGATCCGGAAAAGCCCTCTATTCCCCAAGGCGTTGTTCCCGGTCACAAAATTTTCGGCTCCATTAAAGCCGCTTTTGTCACCAGAGTAGAAAGCCTAAGCGGCGGCCAGTTCACCGTTTTCTGTGACAGCGGCGGACTTTACCACACGATCACCACCTCTCTTGCCAATATTCATGCGCATGACACTGTTGCACTGGATGTGGAGAAGGAGCACATCTGTACCCTGGCGGACCTCCGTGCGGAGCAGCGGGAGTTCCCCCACTGCATTAACGACGGCATCTTCGTCCTCCATGAGCCCTGCCGGCCCGGCGACGACATCCGGCCCGTCATCAACGCCGACGACCGCGTGGTGGAGTTCGAGATCACCCCCAACCGCCCCGACTGCCTCAGCGTCATCGGCCTGGCCCGGGAGGTGTCCGCCACCTTCGACACGCCCCTCACCCTCCGCGAGCCGGTGGTGAAGGGCGGCGGCCCCGGCGTGCTGACGGAGCTGCTGGACGTGGAGACCCCGGACCCGGACCTCTGCCCCCGGTATACCGCCCGGATGGTCCGGAATGTAAAGATCGGCCCCTCCCCCAAGTGGATGCGGGAGCGCCTGCGGAGCATGGGCGTGCGGCCCATCAACAACATCGTGGACATCACCAACTACGTCATGCTGGAGTACGGCCAGCCTATGCACGCCTTCGACTACCGCTACGTCAAAGGCGGGAAGATCGTGGTCCGCCGGGCCCGGGAGGGGGAGGAGCTGACCACCCTGGACGGGAACGTGCGGAAGCTGACGGCCAACATGCTGGTCATCGCCGACGAGACCCGGGCCGTGGGCCTTGCGGGCATCATGGGCGGCGAGAACAGCGAGATCGTGGACGACACCGCAGACGTGGTCTTCGAGTCCGCCAACTTTGACGGCACCTGCATCCGCAAGGCGGCCCTCGCCCTGGGCATGCGCACCGAGGCGTCCGCCAAGTTCGAGAAGGGCCTGGACCCCCTGAACACCCTCCCCGCCGTCAACCGGGCCTGCGAGCTGGTGGAGCTGCTGGGGGCCGGAGAGGTGGTGGACGGCGTCATCGACGTGCTCAACCGCGTCCCCCAGCCCCGGACCATCACCATGGACCCGGCCCGTGTCAACGCCCTGCTGGGCACGGATGTCGCCGCCGCGGACATGTACCAATATCTGGAGCGGGTGGAGATCCACACCGAGGACCGTAGCTTCCCCGACGGCCCCGCCCAAGTGTCCGTCCCCTCCTGGCGGGGCGACGTGGAGGGCATCGCGGACCTTGCCGAGGAGGTGGCCCGGTTCCACGGCTACAACAATATCCCCGCCGCCCTCATGCGGGGCCAGACCACCCTGGGCGGCTACACCCCCGCCCAGGAGGCGGAGCGCCGCCTGGGCCGCCTGTGCCGGTCCTGCGGGTACAGTGAAATCATCACCTACTCCTTCATCTCCCCGGCGGCCTACGACAAGATCGCCTGGGCGCCCGACGAGCCCCTGCGCCAGTCTCTGCGGATTCTCAACCCCCTGGGGGAGGACACCTCCATCATGCGTACCACCGCCCTGCCCTCCATGCTGGAGATTCTGGCCCGGAACTGCAACTACCGCAGCCGGGCGGTGAAGCTCTACGAGATCGGGAAAATCTACCTCCCCGGCGGCCCCGACGGCCTGGCCAGCGAGCCGAAGATGCTCACCCTGGGCGCCTACGGGGCGGACATGGACTTCTTTGCCCTCAAGGGCGCGGTGGAGGCCATACTCCGGGATTTGCGGGTGGCGGACGTGACCTTCACCGCCTGCAAGGGCGACCCCTCCTACCACCCCGGCCGCTGCGCGGGCGTATACGCCGGCGGGCGGCAGCTGGGCGTGGTGGGCCAGATACACCCCGCCGTGGCGGCCAACTACGGCGTGGAGGAGGCCCTCTACTGCGCGGAGCTGAGCTTCGAGGCTCTGCTGGAGGTCCGGGGGCCCGGCGCGGTGTACGCCCCGCTGCCCCGGTTCCCCGCGGTGAGCCGGGACATCGCGGTGGTGTGCGGGGAGGAAGTCACCGTGGGCGCGCTGGAGGCCTGCATCCGCAAGGCCGGAGGCAGGCTCCTGCGGGATGTGGCCCTCTTCGACATCTACCGCGGCCAGGGCGTGGCCGGGGGCAGCAAGAGCGTGGCCTTCAGCATGACCCTCCGTGCGGACGACCGCTCCATCACCGCCTCCGAGGCGGACGGCGAGGTCAAGGACATCCTGACCGCCCTGGAGCAGGAGCTGGGCGCAACGCTGCGGTGATCCTTTTTCTTGAAAGAAAAAGGACCAAAAAGAACTTTAAATTCGAGTCTGGACTTGCTGCTGTTCCCGCATATACGCCCGGTGACGGCAGGGCGATCTTGACCGGAAGAAGGAGGGCGGAGACATGGCCAAGAGGGGGGCCGGAGAGACCGGCATGACCTCCGGGGAGAAGCTGCTGGGGGGCGTGGCGCTGGCGGTATATGTGTTCGTCCTCCCTCTGACGGCGGAATGGCTGTTCAACGGGGCGGAGAAGGTCTTTGGGGTCTCCCTGGACCCGGGGCTCCGGGATCTGGCGTACTACGCCGCCCTTTTTGGACTTGTGCTGATCGCCCTCTGGGGCTTCTTCGGGAGGAACACGCGGACGTTTTTCGACCGGACCTGGCAGGTGCTGGGCGCCGCCGGGGTGGGCCTGGTTGCCTTTTATGGGCTTAACGAAGTGACCGGCCGGGTGCTGGGGTTCCTGCGCGCGGGACAGGTGAATCTGAACGACCAGGCCATCCTGGCCCGGCTGGGTGCCTCACCCCGGAGCACGGTCTTGATCGTGGTCTTCCTGGCCCCGGTGGTGGAGGAGGCCCTGTTTCGCGGGTATGTGTTCGGGAATCTCCGGGAGTACAGCCGGGGCGCGGCGTATGTGGTCTCCTGCCTGTTTTTCGCCCTGATCCATGTATGGCCCCTTTTCGCGGAGAGCTGGGATATGGGCTATTTGATGGCCATGGCGCAGTACTTGGTCCCCGGGGCGGTGATGGCCTGGACCTATGAGCGGTCCGGATGCCTGTGGGGAAGCGTTTTGCTGCACTGCGCGGTGAACGCCCTGGCGGTGTGGCAGCCGTAAGGCTGGCCGGGCATAGAATGATTTAATAACGTTAAAAAGTGCATCAGACACTACATCTGTAATGTCTGATGCACTTTTTGGCCGTTTTTTAGCTGCTCATTCAGGAGTAAATAGAGAGCATACCATAATACTTTGAGACTGTGGACTTATCTCTTACAAACTGTCCTACGTCTATCGGTCCATATCGCAGCAAAAAGTAATCCATATCATGGAGCATCTTATATGCGTTGTTAGCGTGTTCCATGATATGTCCTTCTTTGGCCAACTGTGTCTCATCTGCGATGTACTGCAAATCCGCATGCAGGTATTCGTTTTGCACTCCCGCGATAATGTCTTCAAGCCAGGAAATAAAATCATCTGCGTTATAGGGATTGTTTGCTACAATTCGCTTTCCATATTTGGCATAAAATTCATCTTTCGTTATATTTTCTTCCGCACAAGCAGTGTCTGGGTCCAAATCTGCGTCTATTGCCCATCCGATATGAATCTCTCCTGTTTGATCAAAATAATTCCAAGTCAACGCATCCGGATCTTCAAGTTGTGAAAAAATGTTTTCATAGAGGTATCCATATTCCCACCACATGTTGGCCTCAATAATAAATTTGGTCAGTCTCTCGATCTGCTCCGAAGTCATTCCCTCCAGAGCCTGTTCCCGAGCGGCAAGGACCTCCTCCTTTGAAGGAACGAAGGGTACCTCCTCCTCGACAGGTATATCTGCTGGATTATGCAGATCATTCGCCGGAAGGTCATTAGGATCGGGTTCTACAGGAGCAAGAGATTTAAAGACTCCATTCCACGACACAAATACCCCTATCACTAATACGGCAAGCAGGATCACAACAGCGCAGCGTTTCACCATAAGTACGTCTCCTTTGTAACCATCAATACAATTCTATGACACTAAGGGCAGCTTCGATCTCAAAAATTTATGCTCTGCTTCGCAAAATAAAACCTTCAGAATATTCTTCTTCATTTGCTATTTTACCATGATAACTGCCAGGAGTCAAATGATTGATCCGTTGAAATTGTTTTTTATGACAAGAAAGCTTAGAATTATGGCATTTCCGCTGCGTTGCTGAAGAATATCCTGACGAACCTGACTGGATGGTCCGGCTGAGGGAGAAGCTTTATGGGAAGATCATGCTTTTAGAAAACCGTGTAACGGGCTGATCGTGGGGGACCTGTATGCACCGCGCCGCCATGTTTTTCTTGCATTATTCCGCGTTCTGTGATATAACAGCCCCAATACCTGATTTCTTCAAAAGACAACTATCGAAAAGCCAGGAGATCGAAATGGAAGACCACCCTTACCACTTTTTCTCCCCGGACGAGCTGGATCAGCTGGAGCGCATTGAGGCCGCCGGACGGGCAAACGAATATCTGTACCGCATTTTGGACATCGGACAGTACATGCTCCAGTGCGGCGGCGAGGTCAGCCGGGTGGAGGACAGCATCCGCCGGCTGTGCGCCGCCTTCGGCGCGGAGCGGGCGGACGTGTTTACCATCACCTCCAGCATCGTCGTCACCATCTACGCCCACCACTTTGGGGCTGTGACCCAGACCAGGCGGATCACCGGCACCCAGTACGACCTCCACCGGCTGGAGCTGCTCAACCAGCTCAGCCGGCGCATCTGCGCCCAGCACCTCACGCCGGAGGAGACCGGGCGGGCCCTGGCCGCCATCCAGGCTGCGCCTCAGTACAGCTTTGGCACCCAGCTGTTCACCTACGCCCTCATCTCCGCCTCCTTCACCATCTTCTTCGGGGGCAGCAGCCTGGACGCCCTGGCCGCCGGGGCCATCGGCATTGTGCTCAAATATCTGGACCGGATCATCCGGCAAACGGAGGCCAACGCCTTCCTCTCCGCCCTGCTCTGCTCCTGCCTGGGCGGCCTGCTGGCGGGGCTGGCGGTCAGATGCGGCCTGGGGGAGAACGCGGATATGATCAGCATCGGCAACATCATGCTCCTCATCCCCGGCATCCCCATGACCAACTCCCTGCGGGACATGTTCAGCGGCAACACCATCTCCGGCCTGATGCGCTTTATTGAGGCCGTCCTGCTGGCGCTGGTAATTGCCTGCGGCTTCGCCCTGGTGGCGGGGCTGCTGTGAAACAGGAGGTGTGCTTATGATGTATTATGCCGTACAGCTGGCTTCCGCCTTCGCCGGATCCCTGGGCTTCGCCTTGCTGTTCCACGTGCGGCGGGAAAAGCTGCTGCTGGCCAGCCTGGGCGGACTGCTGGCCTGGGGCGTCTACCTGCTGATGGGCTGGGCCTCCGACCAGGACGTGGTGCGCTACTTCGCGGCCTCTGTGGTGCTGACGGTCTACGCCGAGGTGCTGGCCCGGCTGGTCAAGTGCCCCGCCACCCTTTTTCTGGTCACTGCCTCCGTCCCCCTCATTCCCGGCGGCTCCTTGTACCGCACCATGCAGTATTTTATGGAGAGCAACCTGGACGCGTTCTCCTCCCAGGCCCTCACCACCGTCCTGCTGGCGGTGTCCATCGCCGTGGGGATGCTGTTCCCTACGTCTATCTTTCAGCTGATTCGCCGGCTGCGCCTGATTCCGGCCAGCGAGAAGCCCTGGCGGAAGAAGGGGTGAGGGAAATAAATTTGGCGGCTTAGGAAAATTTCTCTTTACAACGGGGTTTTTTTCTGTTATACTAGAGGCCGTCGACGAGGTGGAGGGAGAAGCGGCGCGCTTTTTTGCGGCTGCTTTTTCAGGACGGCGGGCGGCAGAAAAGTGCATATTGCCAGGTATGCGCCCGTGGCGCAGTTGGATAGCGCGTGTGACTCCGACGTTTCAGGCCGGTTCAGCTGCGATATGGCGCAAAGCCCTGCAAACAGGGGCGTTGGCAGGACAGAGAAGAAAAATCTTGATTCTGTTGACTACTGTTTGACTACTGATTTCCCGGATTGCCGGGAAGCCTCACAACTTCATATTGCTAGGTATGCGCCCGTGGCGCAGTTGGATAGCGCGTGTGACTCCGACTCACAAGGCCGCTGGTTCGAATCCAGTCGGGCGTACCAGAAACCCGCATAAATGAATAGTTTATGCGGGTTTCTCTTATATAAAGTTGTAATAAAAATTTTAGGGTTGACCACTATTGCAGCAGTCAACCCTGTTTTTCAGATTTCGAGACTCTGCTGGAGTGTTTCACTGGCTGTCTTCTTGTTCTTGTCAAAGGCATGGGTGTAAATGTCTAGCGTGGTGGAGGGCTGGGAGTGGCCCAGGAGGCTTGCCACCGTAGCTACGTCCGTGCCGTTGGCAATCAGGAGGCTGGCGTTGCTGTGGCGAAGGCTATGCACATTCAGCTTTTCCGGCAAGCCGTTCTTTTTGAGGATCAGCTTGAACCTCCAGGTGAAGGAACTGGGCGTCATGGGATCGCTGCTATAGTGCTTGCGGAATACGAAGTCATCCTCTGTCAGCTCACGGTTTTCGTAGGCATCCGCCTGCCAGTCGCATTCCTGCCGGTATTCTTTCAGCAGGCTTTCCATCTCTGGAGAGAAGTACACGTAGCGGTCACCGGCAGCGGTCTTGGGCGGCTTGGTGAACACTTCTTCCCCGGTGAGCTTGACCACGTTGCGCTGGATGTGGATGCTGTTTCTCTCGAAATCAATGTCCGACCACTTCAGTCCGCAGCACTCACCCCGGCGCATCCCGGTGGCAATGATGAGTTTGTAGTAGGTTTCGTACTTGAGACTTTCATTTTCCAGCGCGGCGATAATCTTTTGTACTGTTTCCTCGTCTGCAATCAGCTTATCCTTTTTCTTCCCGGAGTATTTGTAGGTGCGCCAGGCCGGATTGTGATTCAGAAATCCGCTCTCCATCGCGTCGGAGAGGATACCGCAGAGGCAGGCGTGGACGCCCTCAACGGTGTGCTCGGAGATCGGCAGGCCGGTGTTCTGACTGCGGTGCGTCCGGAGTTCGGCGTAGAGCTTCCGGAAGTGCTCCGGGCGGAGCTCGGTCAGCTTGTACCGGCCCAGGTAGGGCATGAATCTGCCGATGTCCTGCCTGTCCCGTGCCAGGGTGGCTTTCGCCAGCTTATCCGGAGCGACATCCCGGAGCCAGATCTTCACGTACTCCTCCAGGGTGATGGACTTGTCCACTGTCAGAGGCGTTTCCTTGCACTCTTTCTCGAAGAACACAGCCTGCTCGTTGAGCCACTTCTCTTTCTGCTTTGGAGTGAGTCCCTCGGGAGGCTTTACTGTCTTCTGTCGTGGGGCCCGACGCTTGCCGTTGTGGTCGTAGCCCATGGAGACTACCAGGAGGTAGCTGTCCCCGCGTTTTCGTATGCTTGCCATAATTTTTGACTCCCTTCCTGTTGGCATCGATCCTGTTGAGGTTTATTTTGGCAAGCACAACATACTCCAAAGGGGTGGGGAAAGCTACTGAATTATTCGTGGGTTGCACCGATTCTACAGAACCAACAATCACGCCGTGGCAGTATTGGTGACACTGCCTCCGAAGAAGACACTCCGAGTGAATTGATTCGCTGCTTTCTGCTTGAGCTGCATCTGCGGGTGGCAGTAGGTGCGCTCCAGAAAACCGGTATCACCGTGACCAGCCAGCTCGGCGACTGTCTGCTTGTCCACTCCGTTGTGGAGCATGGTGGAGACAAAATAGTGCCGGAGAGTGTGCAGATGGTACTCCTTGGGGAACCCGTTTTCATCGTAAAGCCGCCGCAGGTATTTGGTGAAGGTGTCCGGGTGCATCAGCTCCCCGCGCTCGTTCGTGAAGAGGTAGTCGCTGAATGGGAAGCCTCCATTCAGGGCTTCCTGCCATTTGTCGTAGCAGTAGGATCGGAGAATGTTCATCATGTCCTCGCTCATGTAGATCGTCCGGGAACGGCCATTCTTGGTGGAGCCTTCCACAATGCCTTTGCCTGGAACCATGCTGCGGGAGCGGCTGATTGTCAGGATACCCTCGTAACCGTCCACAATGAAGTCTGACCACTTCAGAGCGCACAGCTCACCCCGGCGGCAGCCGGTATAGATTGCCAGGGCATAAAAGGTTTTGTAGGGATCGTCAATGTCTGCGATGATGTTCAGAAATTCCTCGGCTTCTTTGTCGGTAGGAATGGCCTGGGCTTTCTGTGCGGTATCCGGCAGGTCGATCATCCGGGCAGGATTTTTTTGTATGATCTCGTTCCGTTTGGCGTCACTCAGGACGGCGGAGACCACCGACAGATATTTTTGAACGGTGGCTTCCTGGAGCGGCTTGCCACGGAATGTCCGCTTGCGAAGCTCCACCAGCAGATTCTCCAGTGCGATTGGCCGCAGCCGGTTGAGTTTGATGCAGCCGATGTAGGGATACACCTTTTCCAGCGACCGGCGATAGAAGCCGAGGGTGCTGGGAGCGTATTTTGTTTGCCGCTCTAACCAGTGGGAGGAATATTCCTGGAAGGTCATTTCGCCGTCCTCGCAGTAGCCGGCCTTAATAATCCGTTCGAACTCCTCTGCCTCGTGCGCAACGTACTGCTGGATGCTACGGCTGTGAATACGGTCCGGAACCGTAATCGTTTTGGCCCTGCTGATTTTTCTGCCGTTAGGACGATAGCCGTTGCTGACGGTGATTTTGTATTTTCGTGTATTGATTTTCTTGATGCTTGCCATAAAATATCCTTTCTCAATAGCCCATCATACCTTGGCTCTGGCTATGGCTATCGTGACTTAACTTCTGTCCTTGCGCCAGTTTTTTCAACGCCTCCCGGCGGCGGAGCTTGCTGTCCGTCCAGACTGGCGGCGCAGGGAGCGGCGGCTGGTCTGCGTCCTGCTCTAACTGTTTTCCCAGCCAGAGTAGCCCTTGGCTGGCTTCTCCGATCCAACCAATCTCTGGCTCAGAATACTCACCCCGGAAGCCAACCATCTGCCGGTAGACGAATAGGGCTTCCATATTTTCTTTGAGGAACGTCTCATCGTGGAGACTGCTGTCCCGACACCTGCGGCCATTGGGACAGGTGAAGGTGATATGCTTCCGGGTATCCGTCCAGGTAACTTGGTATCCCTCGCGTTCCATGCCTTCGATAAATTCATCCGGGGTCCTGGCGTACTCCAGTACATCATTGATGGTCTGGATCAGATCCAGCTTCCAGCTGTCGGCATAGCGGCCAGCCTGATACTCGCCGGGCTTCATCCGTTTCATTTTGGACTGCTTCTCCGGTCGCTCCAGAATACTCAGTCCATGGGCCAGACAGATTTCATCGTTGGCCTGACGGTGAGCCAGCAGATCATCGGCGCTCTGGTGGAGCTTCTTTCCGTCTACATAGCTGACGCTGTTGACCACCAGATGGTTGTGGATGTGGCTGGTGTCCACGTGGGTGGCGATCACAACCTCGAAGCCTGGGAACTCCCGCTGGGCCAGCTCCAGCCCGATGGCGTTAGCCTCTGCCGGTGTGATGGGATCGTCCTCTGCGAAGGACTGGACGAAGTGGTAGAACTGCCGTCCATCGGTTTTTCTGAATTGCTGCTTAGTGGTGAGCATCTCGGTGTAGGCGGACTGGGGAACACAGTTGTGTCCGACCACCAGCTGAGCGTCGCCCCAGAGCGTCTTCTTTTTCTGAGACACGTAGTCCAGCGTCCCACGCATCGCACCGCCGCCCTGCCGCTTGCAGTTGATTGCCGTGAAGGTTGCCATCACCGCACCTCCCGTGCGAGGCGGTGGACCTGTTCGCAGAGGGCGGCGTAGCCGTCCGCCAAGTCATCTCCCCGCACGACAGTCAGCCGCTCCATGTTCGCCAGGACGGTCAGCTGATTGAGGTTCCGGCCCTGGGCCTTCAACTCTGCGAGGATTTTGTTTAATCCATCCACCCGAACGATCTTCTTCCCGAGGGCGCAGGTGGTCAGGTAGTCCGTGACAGTCATCCCGGCGTTGGCTGCCCGCTGTTCAATTTTTTGTTTATCCTCCGGCGTCATCCTGGCTGTGATGATCGCCGTTTTCTTTCTCTGCATATCGCTCCTTTCTCCCCTTCAGGGGCAGGGGGTGCCGGGGCTGTGCCCCGGCGAGTGCGGCACGGCGTATAGCCGGACGCGATGCTTGCCCCACC
>OFEY01001657.1_pt1 | contig 13926 bp, 10 predicted proteins | sample 1521251 | NCBI WGS metagenome assembly OFEY01 (sample SAMEA3504100, study PRJEB24116) | mouse gut metagenome | biome: mouse gut; feature: mouse-associated habitat; material: faeces | place: Denmark | collected 2011
TATGGCTTGGACATGTCATTTTTCCCGGCAATAAAAGGATTTGTATATCTGATAGGGAGTATTACCGTTATTGCCAATTTGATTTTGGTCATGAGACCGGCCCAAAAGGAAGTTGACAAGCAAAAAAGAAGTTTTTTAACACATTTTCCTGTAGTTTTTACGATTTTGGCCTTTGCCGGAATTTTTTTAGTGTTTGAGTTAAAAGACAGATATATGCCGGATACCAACCGGCCGGCTTTTCATTTGGGGTTATCCATAGGCGAAATATATCGCCATACGTACGGATATCCGGAGTTTTGTAAAGCACAGGGATATGAGATGGTTAATTATCCGCTCAAAGTACGAGAAAAGTTTAAGAAGGAAATAGAAATAGCTGAAAATGACCAAATGGCTTTGTTGGCAAAAGCAACAACTAAAAACTACAAGTCCATTCAAGATTTTTATACGGATGAGGATGTTTGGGGCAACCGGAAAAAGCGTCTAGAAGTTCCAGCAGATTTTTTTGAAGCATTGCGACAACGGTTAATCCTGCTTGAAATTGCCGAAGAACGGCAAATTGACAAAGAACAGGTAAAAGTAACCAAAGAAGATGAAGGGAGGGTAAGTTTGAAAGACGCCTGTAAATTTGTTGATGAGGATGCGGAATATTTTGTTTCATCAGATTGCCCTTTTAGCTATATCTTAAATTATGCCGGGAAATATTCAGATTGCGGTACATACTTTAATACTAAAAGGCAAGAATAAGTTTTAGCCTGATAACTTTCCGTTTTTTGAGAAAAGAAGTCGTGTGTAAATGAAATTTTCATTATATGACATCAATGTCACTTAATGGAAATACCTCAAAAGTTAGCTTGCGTATGTTTTTCTTGTCAAAAAAATCTTGGAAAAACTTGCTTTTAGAGAATTAACCCGATAAAATAAAACAATTCGTTTATACCAATAACTTTAAGAGATTGTTTTATGGAACAAAATTTAGAAATTCAAAAGATTGACGGCAAAAGTATGGATATTGAGGCTGCGGAAAAAGAAAAGCTGAAAGCCGTATTTCCGGAGTGTTTTGCTGAGGGGAAACTCAATATTGACAAGTTATTGAGCCTGTGCGGCGAATATATCGACAATGACTTTGAAAAATATAAGTTTGAATGGAAAGGCAAGTCTGAATGTTATCGCATTGCCGGAAAACGCTCAACCGGCACTTTAAGACCTTGCCCGGAAGAAAGTGTTGATTTTGATAAAACGAACAATCTCTATATTGAGGGTGATAACCTCGAAGTTTTGAAACTCTTATAATCAGCCTACTATCGCAAAGTCAAGATGATTTACATTGATCCGCCATATAATACCGGAAATGATTTTGTATATGAGGATGACTTTAAAGATCCGTTGGCCAAATACAAAGAAGTTACCAGTCAAACGACCAAGTCAAATCCTGAAACAATGGGGCGCTATCACACAAATTGGCTGAATATGATGTACCCGCGTTTGCGCTTGGCGGCAAACTTACTCCGTGATGACGGGGTGATTTTTATCAGTATTGACGATAATGAAGTCACTAACCTCCGCCGCTTGTGTGATGAAGTGTTCGGAGAAGAGAATTTTGTAGCACAAGTTGTTTGGCAAAAAAAATATGCTGCTACAAACGATTCAAAAGGCTTTTCTACTACACACGACTATATTGTTGTATATCAAAAGAGTAGCTCATTTAATCGCAATTTATTACCAAGAACTGAAGAACAGAATAAACCATATAAAAATGATGATAATGACGGTAAAGGATTATGGCGTTCAGATAATCTTTTAGTAAAATCTTTTTCGGAGAGTGGTGTCTATCCTATCGTAAACCCTAACACAAAAGAAGAATTTTATCCTCCAAAAGGTAGCTGTTGGCGAGCAAGTCGGGATACTATGAAACAGTGGTTGGATGAAAATAGAATTTATTTTGGAAAAGACGGAAAAGGTGCTCCACAGTTAAAAAGGTATTTAAATGAAGTTCAACAAGGACGAGTTCCTGTTACTTGGTGGACATTTGAAGAAGTCGGGCACAATGACGCCGCTAATAAAGAAGTTCAAGCTCTATTTGGAGGTAAAGCACCTTTTGATACACCAAAACCTACAACATTATTAGCACAAATGTTACGAATTGGAAGTGATAAAGATGATATCATCCTTGACTTCTTCTCCGGCTCGGCAACAACGGCTCATGCGGTTATGCAGTTAAACGCCGAAGACGGTGGTAATCGCCAGTTTATTATGGTACAACTACCGGAGGTTACAGATGAAAAGTCCGAAGCGTTCAAAGCCGGTTATAAAAATATCTGTGAAATCGGTAAAGAGCGTATTAGAAGAGCCGGTGCTAAAATCAAAGAAGAATTCTCTTCACGTCATGCTAAACTACAAAATCGTCATGCTGAACTTGTTTCAGCATCTCATGGGATCCCGAAACAAGTTCGGGATGACGGTGTTGGCGTTCGGGATGACGATAATGGTTTAGACCTTGGCTTCAAAGTCCTTAAACTTGATTCTTCCAACCTCGTCAAATGGGACGATACCCCGATAGGAAACAACGATATGGCCGATTTATTTGCCCGTATGGATTCTATGGATGAAACAATCAAAAAAGACCGCTCAGACTTGGACGTCGTTTTTGAAGTGATGTTAAAACTAGGTATTCCGCTTACTTATAGCGTGAATGAAACAACAGTCGGAAGCCGCAAAGTCTATTCAATCGGTGATGATGGCTTGGTTTTGATTTGCCTTGATAAATCCAACGGGGGGATCACGCCAGAAGACATAACCGCTATGTGCGATTTAACTCCGGCCAAAATCATCGCCGCCGAAGAAGCCTTCAAAGATGATATAGCCCTCTCTAACGCTTACTATATCAGCAAAGACAAGGGTATTGAGATTGAATTGTTGTAGGTTGTAAGTATGAAAAACGAAATAATTACAATATGTAATCCGTTAATAGGAAAACAATTATTCTATTACCGTCATGCTGAACTTGTTTCAGCATCTTATGAGATCCCGAAACAAGTTCGGGATGACGGTAGGAAAGTTCGGGATGACAGGAAAAGAATAAATTAATGAAACAAGGATATGTTTATATAATGACAAATGAAAAAAATACCTCGTTTTACATTGGTGTAACAAATGACATAATTCGGCGTGTTTATGAACATAAAAATGATTTAATTGATGGATTTACTAAACATTATCGTTTGCATAAGTTAGTTTATGTAGAACAAACAGAATTATTAACAGATGCGATTGCCCGAGAAAAACAGTTGAAAAATTGGCATAGAGATTGGAAAATAAATTTAATAAGAAAAATTAATCCTGATTTTAGGGATTTGTATGGAGATTTTGCATGAAACTAAAATTTAAAAAACAAAATTTTCAGGAAAGAGCCGTCAATGCGGTGGCGGATTTGTTTAAGGGGCAGGAAAAGGCGAATGCGACTTTTTCGATTGCGGATAATTCTGCACAGATGAACTTTTTGCAAAATGAGTTTGGTTTTGGCAATAAACTTTTATTAGATAAAGAAACGCTTGTTGCCAATTTGCAAAATGTGCAAAAAAGCCAGTCTTTGCCGCAAACAGAAGCAGATACTAGCAAAGCTCTGCCAATTTCGATTGAAATGGAGACAGGAACAGGCAAAACATACGTTTATACCAAAACCATTTTGGAACTGCACAAACGCTATGGGTTTACTAAATTCATTATTGTTGTGCCGAGTGTCGCTATTCGTGAGGGCGTAAATAAATCTTTTCAGATTACCGAGGAACATTTCAAAAATCAGTATGACAGCGTGCCTTATCGTTATTTTATCTATAATTCTGGAAAGTTGTCAGATGTGCGGGCTTTTGCCACCTCAAACAATATCGAAATTATGATTATTAACATTGACGCATTTAAAAAAGCCGAAAATATCATTAATCAGGAACAGGACAAGCTCAACGGCGAAACAGCCATGAGATATATCCAAGATACAAATCCGGTTGTGATTATTGACGAGCCGCAAAGTGTTGATAATACCCCAAAAGCCAAAGAAGCGATTGCGGCCTTAAATCCGTTATGCGTGTTAAGATATTCCGCAACACACCGCGAAAAACAAAACCTTGTCTATCGATTAACACCGGTTGACGCTTATCAAATGGGCTTGGTTAAGCAAATTTGCGTTATTTCAAACTCAATTATCAACGATTCAAACAAACCGTATATTGCCTTAAAGTCTGTTTCAGCAACTAACGGATTCACCGCAAAAATTGAAATGGATATTGAAGATAAAAGCGGTAAAGTATCCCGCAAAACAATTACGGTTAAACCTAATGATGACTTGTATGTCTTATCCGGTCATCGGCAGCTTTATGAAGAATATGTTGTGTCCGGTATTGATTGTACGTCGGGGTATGAATGTGTTGAATTCGCAAATTCAGAATGTGTAATGCTTGGCAAGGCCATCGGCAGCGTTGATGAAAATGTGATGAAGCGTGCGCAAATTTATCATACAATCAAAACTCATCTGGATAAAGAATTGCGGTTGGCAGACAAAGGAATTAAAGTCTTGTCATTATTCTTTATTGATGAAGTCAAAAAATACCGCACCGAAGACGGCGGTAAAGGAATTTACGCTGAAATGTTTGAATCCTGCTATCAGGAATTGATAAGCAAACCCAAATATGCGGTATTGAAAGAAAAATTCAATACAGATGTTGCCAAAGCGCATAATGGTTACTTCTCTCAGGATAAAAAGGCAAATATTAAAGATACCAAAGGCGATACTTTGGCAGATGATGATACCTACAATACAATTATGAAAGATAAGGAATGGCTGTTGTCGTTTGATTGTCCGCTTCGCTTTATCTTTTCCCATTCCGCCTTAAAAGAAGGTTGGGATAATCCGAACGTTTTTCAGGTTTGTACCTTGATTGATCAAAAATCTGTTTTTACCTGCCGCCAAAAGATTGGCCGCGGCTTGCGTTTGTGTGTTAACCAAGACGGCGAACGCATAGAAGACAAGGATATTAACGTTTTACACGTTGTTGCAAATGAAAGTTTTGCTGAATTTGCCGATAAGCTGCAAAGAGAAATTGAAGACGAAACCGGAATTAAATTTGGTGTGCTTGAGTTGGATATGCTGATTGGCACAACTTATGAAGAAGAAAAAGAAGTTGAAAGAACAGTAACTCATACAGAAGCTGCAGAAATTATTGAAACATTGCAAAAATCCGGTGTGATTGATGAAACCGGAACGATAACACAAGAAGTTGAAGCAGAGGTTGTTCAGAAAAAACTTGAAAATATCCCCGAGCCTTTGAAAAAAGAAGTTGTCGAAACCTTAAAAACAGAAAAATCCGTTTCTGTTGCAGCTTTAACCAACACAACCTATAAAGAAAAGGTTGTTGAACAAGTCGCGATTGACTATGAACAGGCTTCCCAAATTTTGGAAGATTTGCAAAAGACTAAGGTTATTGATAACAAAGGCAAGATTAAAGACACGATGAAAGCCCAACTTGCCGCCGGAACGCTTGATTTGGGTGAACGTTGGAGCAAGGCCGTTCAGCGTGCTGTTGTTCAAGCAATGAATAAAGCTGATAATAAGCCGATAATTCGTGACGCAAGCAAAGAAGTAACGGTAAAATTAAAGAAACAAGCTGTTTTAAGCCCAGAATTTCAGGAAATTTGGAACAGAATTAAACAAAAGACAACCTATCGTGTTCAGTTCAATTTAGAAAAACTTATTGAAAACAGTATTAAAGAGATTAAGGAAATGCCAACAATCGGAGCGGCAAGATTGGTTAGCCAAAGTGCCTCTGTAAATATTCAAAAATCCGGTGTTTCCCATACGCAACAAGGAATGGTAACCGAAGATTTGAATAGAAACTATGACGTTCTGCCGGATATTTTGCGTTTAATCTCAACCAAAACTTTGTTAAAACGTTCGACTGTCAATAAGATTATTCAGGAGAGCGGACGCTTGGCAGAGTTCTTGAAAAATCCGCAGGAATTTTATGAAAAGACTTTGGAAATTATTAAAAGAAACCGCCATAAATTGGCAATAGACGGGATTAAATATATTAAACTGGCCGGGGAAGAGTACTATATTCAAGAGATTTTTGACAGTTCGGAACTTATTGCCAACCTTGATAAAAATGCGGTTGCGGTTGAAAACAGCGTGTACGATTACGTTATTTATGACAGCGGTATTGAAAACAAGTTTGCACTTGCGTTGGATTCGGATCCTGATGTTAAAATGTTTTTCAAGATTCCAAGCCGCTTTAAGATTGAAACACCGATTGGCACATATAATCCCGATTGGGCGGTTTATCTGGAAAAGAACGGCGAACAAAAACTTTACTTTGTTTTGGAAACCAAAGGGACTGACAATTTATTCTTACTCAGAGATGAAGAAAGGTTGAAAATCCATTGCGGCGCACAACACTTCAAAGCGTTGGATGATATACGGTTTTCTGAACAACCGGTCAAAGATTGGAAAGAATTTAGGCAAACTGTTTAAGGAACTAAAATGGTAGATGTAAAAAAGATTGACGGCAAGAGTATGGATATTGAGGCAGCAGAAAAAGAAAAGTTGAAAGCCGTATTCCCCGAATGTTTTGCCGAGGGAAAGCTCAATATTGACAAGCTGTTAAGCCTTTGTGGCGAATATATTGACAACGATTTTGAAAAGTATAAATTTGAGTGGAAAGGCAAGTCTGAATGTTACCGCATTGCCGGCAAACGCTCAACCGGCACTTTAAGGCCTTGCCCTGAGGAAAGTGTTGACTTTGATAAAACGAATAACCTCTACATTGAGGGTGATAACCTTGAGGTCTTGAAACTCTTACAATCTGCCTATTATCGCAAAGTCAAAATGATATACATTGATCCACCGTATAACACTGGTAATGATTTTGTATATGAGGATGACTTTAAAGACCCGTTGGCAAAATATAAAGAAATCACAAGCCAAACAACTAAATCCAACCCCGAAACAATGGGCAGATATCATACGAACTGGCTCAATATGATGTATCCTCGTCTGCGTTTGGCAGCAAACTTACTCCGCGATGACGGGGTGATTTTTATCAGTATTGACGATAATGAAGTAACCAACCTCCGCCGCCTTTGCGATGAGGTTTTCGGGGAAGAAAATTTTGTGGCACAATTTCCATGGCGAAAAAGAACCGCAAAGTCCGATGTACCTTTTGGAGTATCACAAGATTATGAATGGGTATTATGTTATGCTAAATCATCTGATTTTGTAGCTTGTATTGAGGGGGGAACACGAAAATATTTTGAAACAGATGATTTACCAGGAAGACCGTGGAGAATTCACGATTTAACAAGCCAACGCAATGCAAGTGAGCGCCCGAACAGTTACTTTACAATGGTTAATCCCAAAACAGGAAAAGAATATCCTTGTAATCCCAATAGAACTTGGGCAGTGACTAAAGATACATTTACAGAATATTATAAACAAAATAGAATTGTATTTCCTGATGATTATAATTTCTTAAATATATCAAAACCTGCTTTTAGGTATTTTAAAGCTGATGATATGGAAAAAGCAGGAGATAAATTTGGTTTTATTCCTGTGAGCACCAAGTTACCCGATAATATAGGTATGACGCAAGAAGGAACAAAGGAAATAAGTGATTTATTTGAACAAAAAGTATTTGGTTTTCCTAAACCTTTGGATTTTATTAAATACTTTGTAAAGGTTTCTACGGCAACATCAAATATTGAACAAGATATAGTCCTCGACTTTTTCTCCGGCAGCGCCACAACGGCTCAGGCTGTGATGCAATTAAATGCAGAAGAGAAAGCCAAACGTCATGCTGAACTTGTTTCAGCATCTTATGGGATCCCGAAACAAGTTCGGGATGAAGGTTTGGGCGTTCGGGATGAAGGTGTTGATATTCGGGATGACGGTATTGGCGTTCAGAATAACGGCGTTGTTGTTCGGGATAATGGGGAAAGAACTTGGGATGATGAATTGAAAAAAGTAGGCAACCGCCAATTTATCATGGTGCAACTGCCGGAAGTCACAGATGAAAAGTCCGAAGCGTTCAAAGCGGGTTATAAAAATATCTGTGAAATCGGCAAAGAACGTATCAGAAGAGCCGGTGCTAAGATAAGAGAGGAATACTCTTCACGTCATGCTAAACTACAAAATCGTCATGCTGAACTTGTTTCAGCATCTCATGGGATCCCGAAACAAGTTCGGGATGACGGTATTGGTGTTCAGAATAACGGTGCTGACGTTCAAAGTAACGGTCTTGGCATTCAGCATGACGATAATGGTTTAGATGTTGGCTTTAAGGTTTTGAAACTGGACTCCTCAAACCTTGTTAAATGGGACGATACGCCGATAGAAAACAACGATATGGCAGATTTATTTGCCCGTATGGATGCAATGAATGAAACAATCAAAAAAGACCGCACAGACTTGGATGTTGTTTTTGAAGTGATGTTAAAACTCGGTATTCCGCTTACATACAGTATCAACCCGATCACAGTCGGAAGCCGTAAAGTTTATTCAATCGGCGACGACGGCTTGGTTTTAATTTGTTTGGATAAATCTAACGGCGGCATCACGCCTGAGGACCTAACCGCTATGTGCGACTTAACCCCTGCCAAAATTATCGCCGCCGAAGAAGCCTTTATTGACGATATCGCCCTTTCAAACGCATACTACATCAGCAAAGACAAGGGTATTGAGATTGAATTGTTATAAAATGGAAGGAAGTAGAGATGGATGAATATGTTTCCCCAGAATTCAGATTTAATATAACTGTCAACGGGACGAGATCAAACGACTTGGCATGTGTAGCTTATTCTGAGTTTGCTTCCGGAGTTGTGAAGAGAGTGCCCTTTGATGTTCAAAAAGATGATTTTGAAACAATCAGAAAGATTGTTACAAGTATAAAAAATAAACAAGATATTCAAATGGAAATTGATATCGTTGATAAAAGTAACTGTTTTTTTGAACGCGATAAACCTTTAGGGATAGTAAAAACGATTTTATCTGTACAGTTTGTTGACAAAGTCATGGTAAATTTTACAATTAACACAGAACAGACCTCAGAATGTTTTTATGTGCCAGATTTTCTTTTAGTGGATAAATTAGAAGAAATATGCCAGAAGTTAAACGAGTTATTGTAACATGAACGAACCAAGACTACATCGTTTTCCGACACCTTTTGCTGCTTATGAACAAATTCGTAGATTAGCTTGTTTTACTTATGATAAAAATTTAATTCCGGTGTTTGCGTCTGCCAACATCAAAATTTTGCCATATCAGATAGCGGCGGCGCGGTTCGCCTTGCGTTCAAATTTGATAAACGGCTGTATTTTATGCGATGAGGGAAGTTTAGGCAAAACTTATGAGGCCTTGCTTATTGTTGCACAACGTTGGTATGAGGGAAAAGATCGTATTTTAATTGTTTTGCCGCAAAATTTGATGGAACAATGGCAAAATAAGCTCTTTGATGAATTTTCACTTCCTATAACGGATTGGAAAGAAATACCCAAAAAAGAACAAGGAATTTACCTTATAACTTATGAAGAAGCTGTTAAAAACGCAGAAACATTGCAAACAATTAACTGGGATCTGGCTGTTTTTGATGAAGCAGATTTTTTGTTCAAACCGGAAAACAAAGCGGTTAAAGCTCTCAAAAATATGGTTGGCAATGCTTTTAAGGTCCTTTTAACCCCGACGCCAATCACATTAAGCATTATGGATATTTACGGTTTAATCCATTTCATTGATGAAAGCGTGTTACCGGATGCGGATGAGTTTTATAAACGTTATTTCAGAAAGCCGGAAAACTATCCCGAACTATCCTCATGGGTGTCAAAATTTGCATTCAGAACGCTTAAAAGCCAAGCAAGCCAATATGTTAATTTCACAAATCGCCTTCCGGTCGTGATAAATTACACGCCTCAAAATGAAGAAAAAAAGCTATATGAGCTAACAGAAAAATACTTATCAATTCCAAATAAAACCGCTTATCCGCAAATGGATAATTATCAGCTTTCACTACAATTTTTTCATACCTTGTCATCTTCAACGCAAGCCTTTTCTTCAATGTTAAAAGCACCGATTGAGCGAGCAACGGGAGAAGAACAAGCTGTTTTAAGAACAATGAGAGATTTGGCTGATAATATTTCAGAAACAGCTAAAATGACAGAGTTGCTGAAAGCGTTGAAAACAACATTTTCTCATCTCAAATCAAGAAGAGAAACGCAAAAAGCAATTATTTTTGTTGATAATCTGACGACGGTTTCTGTTTTGGCAGAATTGCTTGCCACAAAAGGATATAGCGTAATCAAACATACTGATGAAAATGCGCTGAAACTATTTAGGGAAGATAAAAAACTCCAAATTTTAATTTGCAATGACAGTGTTGCCAAGGGTTTGGATATTGAATATTGTCCGGTTGTTATCAACTATGATCTTCTGTATAACGCGGTGGAAATGGAACAAAGAATTTGCCGTTGTCATCGTCAAGGCCAGCAATCCGATGTTTTGGTTATCAATCTTTTAAGCAAAGAAAATTTATCAGATGTTCGTATTTTAGAGCTAATTAATAAAAGGACTTTGCAATTTGACGGTATTTTCGGTATGTCTGACGATATTGTAGGAAATTTTGACAACAGTTTAAACAATGTACTGGAAAGAAGAAGGACGATAGATAATATTATTGCCGACTTTTCAACGCATTTATCAGAAAATTGGCAAAAGAACGAGGAAATCGTAACGAACGCTGAAAGTGTATTGTTTACAACGTTTACCAAAGATATTGCCGAAAAAGTAACAATATCGCCTAAATATATTGAAGAACAGGCAGAGTTGCTGAATGCAGATTTATGGGAAGCCGTAAAATTTTATTTTCAAGAGTATTTTCCGCAATATGTGATAGACGAAGATACAAAAACAATTTCCTTGCCGGATGAATACCCTTTGCCGCACTTGTTTTACTATAACAGCGGCAGCCGCAATATTCCTTATACCGGCAAACGTATTTATGGTATGGATAAAGATTTTAAGCCCTTTGCAAATAAAATAACATTAACGTCCCCCTTATTAAAAGGTATATTTAGCGATATTGAGTGCTACGAAGAAGGTAAAATCAGACTGGCAGAAGAAGTTGAACCTTGCGAAATTACTTTTTATATAGCCGCTTTATATGCAGGTAAACGAATTTTGCGATATTTTAATGTGTTATCGGGAAAAACCGAAAGCGGACGTTTGCTAAAAGAGGAAGAGTGCCGTAAAATCTTAAATCTTCCCGTTACAAGTTTTGAAGAGAGCGGACGTAAAACACCTTATATGTTTCTATATCCTAACAAAGAAAGTGAGTTAGATTCAAGTGTCGAGAGTGAGCTTAAAAAGGCTTATCTTAAAGAAATGAACCAAACATTTGAGGAAGATATAGATATTATAAAAATCAGAGCCAATCAAGCTAAAGCAAGACTTGAGAAAAAGTTGGAAGGCTTGCGTGAACAAGTAAAATCTATAAAAGAAAATTTGAGCAAAGCAACAGATCGGTTGGCTGAATTGAAAATTAAGCGTGAGCTTAATGCGTTGGAAAAAGAGCTCAAACAAAAAGAAGAAGGCCTGTTTTTGGAACAAATGAAAATAGATGTTGATACCGAAAATCAAATTAACTCTATGCAGGGATTTGAGGGAATAACCATTAAAACCGGACGTCTATTCAGGGTCTATATAAAATAATTGAATTAATGACATTAATGTCACTTAATCTTATCATGCAAAGTAACAAAAGATAATCCCCAAAGGGTGGCTGGATTCAAACCAAGTTAAACTATTGAAAAATAAAGATACTTGAAGAAACTAGTTCGGATGTGCTTGAAAAAATAGCCTGATTGGAAAAGTAACATTCGAACTCAAAATTATGATTAAAAAACAATAGCTTAAACCGAAATTTAAGCCCATTGCACGTGGTGGCTGGGGTGAACTCGCAATTCGCGGACTAGGTTATATTGATTGTAAGATAATATTTTTTACAATTTATTCTTTTAATCCCTTGCGTTTTCAAAATAAAATTCCTACATAATATATGTTATATTAGTAATTAATATAGGACTAAAGAATGGATAAAGATTTAATCATTCACTACTTTTTACAAAATCCAACATTGCATCAATTAAATGCTCGTTTAGTTAATAATAATCAAGCGAATATTATATCCATCATTGATATGATTTCTGCAGAACTTGGAATTGGAATAGATATAGATGTTTTAGCTCCTAAAGAAGGTGGGTTAAGAGATATTCTAAGATTAAAACCTCAGCTGATAGATGGATTGTATCAGCGGCATTTTTTGCTGTTATCCTCCCAATATTAGTAAGTTTAATTGTTCATTTTTTGACACAAGATAAGGAACTAACTACCTTACAAAAAGAATATTACAAAGCTAAACTGGAAGAAATAAAACAAGATAAGCAGATTAATGAAACACAACAAAAGGAAATAGATAAACTAAAGCAACGTGTTGATAATTTAGAAACAACTGAAACAGCCGTTAAAATAAAGCGAAAAAGGTCTGCCATATATATACAAATGAATGATAATACACAAATAACTTCATTTGCTTTAGAAGAATATATTACTAACAAAGAGACTGAAATTTTAGGAAAAGTGGATAAAAAGGATTTCTGTAGATTTATTGATAAACAAGAAAGAATTGTTGATATTGACGAAGATGCAACAATAGAAATTATATCTCCGGTTTTAAATAATAGTAAATATAAATGGAGAGGGAACTATAACAATGAAGTAATTGAATTCTCTATGAGAGATAAGGAATTTAAGAATAAGATATTTAGTGAGGATTTGCAGTTTGGTTCAAATAATATTTTATCAGCCAAATTGGAAATAAGAAAAGATGTTGATGAATACGGCAATGAAAAAATTTCAAGTTATGCTGTCATAGAAGTATTTGGCACAGAATTAAAAGACGGGTATATAGAAATGCCTAAGACAACGAGAAGAAGAACTATGCAAAATCAAATGGATTTATTTTCTTTCAATGACGATAAATAAGGGGTATAATATAAACTGTCCAACAGAAAGGCAATAAGTTAACAACTAACTAAAATCTGTTGTTTAATCATTTCTACTTCATCGGCGATTTTAGTATATGTTTCTAAATCTTGAGTAGGATTTTTAAACCATTGTGTTGGGCTGTCGCATTGAATAAACTTGTCAAAAGGTGCTCTAACCGTATATTTCAATTCTTTATCTTGTAATGTGCAATCTTTTATAAGCAGTTTCAATTGAATACGGCTATCCACGACTCATTTATGACGCAATGGACGGCGTTTTATTTTCTATGCCAAACAAAATATTGGAAAATATCATTCTATCCGTATCAATTTTGCCGTTATTGGTGATTTTTAACTCTTTTGTGCAATAGGTATGAAGTTTTTGACTATCCGTAATTTCTTTTAAGCAAATCAATTCTCTTGGAAATTTATGATTGCCACAAGATTTATCTAATGCCTTTTTCAAATCGTCTATTGTGTATTTATCAGAGTTAAGCAAAATATGATAGTGCCAGCTTATCCCTTTTCCTTTTTCAGCAAAGGCAATGAATGGTAAGTGATGGTTATGCCAATTTCTTTTAATGAGATTAGCTTCAAATCTTGCCATAATCTGTCTTAATAATTCTTTTGATAATTCAAAATCATCGGTTTTGATGTTATTATGAAATTGTATCGTTAAAAAGTGAGTATGGTTTAATGTTTCCAACCAATTTATAATGTCATTTTTTTGCTTTTATGCAAAGATTCGTTATTTAAACATTTGTAGGTATTAGGTATTTTATCTATTTTATGTTTATTAAAGCAAAAATGTAAATAATCATAAATTTTATAAAAAATATTTTTTAATTTAAT
>OFEY01001659.1_pt1 | contig 13915 bp, 10 predicted proteins | sample 1521251 | NCBI WGS metagenome assembly OFEY01 (sample SAMEA3504100, study PRJEB24116) | mouse gut metagenome | biome: mouse gut; feature: mouse-associated habitat; material: faeces | place: Denmark | collected 2011
AGCTGCTCAAACAAAGCGAAGGCTTGCTGCTGTAAATTATCATTTGACGGCGGATATTGCCATTCTGACGGTTTCCTGCCATACCTGCAAAGAGCGATAATGCGGAGAAAAGCCATGTCGGAAAAATATTCAGAAAGTAATTATGAAAATGCCGTACTGGAGATTTTCAGATCCTCGCTTGGCTATAACTATATCTATGGTCCTGATTTTGAACGGGATTACCATAAACCTTTCCATGAAACCGCATTGCGGGATGCCCTGTTGTGCATCAATGCGCACATGCCTCGTCAGGCTGTTACCGAAGCCCTTTCCAAACTGGAAAATCTGGAAAGTGGTTCGCTGCTTCAAAAGAACATGGTTTTCATGGATTATCTGCAAAACGGCATTCCTGTAAAATTTTTTGAAAACGGTACGGAACGTTCTTCTATTGTCCGTCTACTGGATTACAATGATCCATCAAAGAATAATTTTATCGTGGCCAATCAGTGGACATTTATTGAACATTCAGAAAAGCGGCCAGATATTATTCTCTTCATCAATGGGCTTCCTCTGGTTGTTATAGAGCTGAAGTCTCCTTCTCGTGAAGAGACGGATGCTTCCGCAGCGTACCGGCAGCTGCGTAATTATTTCCATGAGATCCCTACCTTATTTGCGTATAATGCCATCTGCGTCATGAGCGATATGACGACCTCAAAGGCGGGCACTATTACCTCCGGCGAAGATCGCTTCATGGAATGGAAAACAAAGGACGGAAGCTATGAAAATACGCAGTATGCCGCTTTTGATACCTTTTTTGAGGGAATGTTCGAGAAGGAACGTTTTCTTGATATTCTGAAAAATTTTATCTGCTTTAATGTTGATGGGCAAAATACTTTCAAAATCCTTGCAGCCTATCACCAATATTTTGCTGTGAAAAAGGCTGTGTCCTCAACGCTGGCTGCAAGTGTTGGCAATGGGAAAGGCGGTGTCTTTTGGCATACTCAAGGAAGTGGGAAATCCCTCTCGATGGTTTTCTATGCTCATGCCTTGCAAAAGGTGATGGAAAATCCGACCATCGTTGTGCTGACAGACAGAAACGACCTTGACGATCAGCTCTATGGACAATTTTCCCGCTGTCGCGATTTCTTGCGACAAATTCCTCAGCAGGCAGAAAGCCGAAAACATTTGCATGACCTTCTGGCCAATCGGCAGGCAAACGGTATCATTTTTACTACCATGCAAAAGTTTGAGGAAAGTTCTGAGGCTTTATCTCTGCGAAAAAATATCGTCGTTATGGCGGATGAGGCACATCGCGGACATTATGGATTGGTGCCCAGAATACAAACCCGCACACGGGAAGATGGCGAGGTGGAGACAAGAACAGTAACAGGCTCAGCCAAGATCATTCGTGATAATCTGCCTCATGCCACGTTTATTGGTTTTACCGGTACGCCAATATCCTCCAGAGATCGCAGCACACGGGAAGTGTTCGGCAATTATATCGATATATACGATATGACTCAGGCGGTCGAGGATGGAGCAACCCGCCCGGTATATTATGAAAGCCGTGTTGTCCATTTGAATCTTGATGCTGAGATTCTCAAGCGCATAGATGCCGAGTACGATCTGATGGCACAAAACGCCGAGCCCTACGCCATCGAAAAAAGCAAGAAAGAACTTGGCAAGATGGAAGCCATCCTCGGCGCTGATCAAACACTGAACTCATTGGTTGATGATATTCTTGAACATTATGAAGGAAGTCGGGCTTTTTTGCTGACAGGCAAAGCCATGATAGTGGCCTATACACGTTCCATTGCCATGGAGATTTACCACAAGATACTGGAACGGCGTCCTGGCTGGACGGAAAAGGTGGCAATCGTCATGACGCAGGGCAACAATGACCCGGAAGAATGGAGGAAAGTCATTGGAAATCAGGCCCACAAGGAACATATGGCACGCCTCTTCAAAGATAATGCCTCGTCCCTGAAAATTGCCATTGTCGTTGATATGTGGCTCACGGGGTTTGACGTGCCGTCCCTTGCCACCATGTATGTCTACAAGCCCATGTCCGGGCATAACCTGATGCAGGCTATTGCCCGTGTAAACCGTGTGTTCGGCGACAAGGAAGGCGGGCTGGTGGTGGATTATGTGGGGATCGCATCGGCACTCAAACAGGCCATGCACGACTATACCGGACGAGACCAGAAAAACTACGGTGATACGGACATCAGCAAAGCGGCTCTGCCCAAATTTCAGGAAAAGCTGTCCATTTGCCGTGATTTTCTGCATGGTTTTGACTATGGGGCGTTCCTGCACGGCAATGATCTGGATCGGGCGAAAAGCATCAGCGGCGCGGCCAACTTTCTGCTGGCAAAAAGCACTGCCGATCATCAAGCTAGGGCTGATGACAAAGACACCAAGGAAAAATTCATCAAGGAAGCCTTGCTGCTGCGGCAAGCTCTCTCTTTATGCGCGAGTTTGGTAGATGAGCTTACCCGCCTTGAAGCCGCTTTCTTTGAAGCCGTGCGCACTGTGCTGGTGCGTCTTGCCAGTGGAGGAACAGAGCAGAAGTTATCCCTTGATAAAATAAATACCCGTATTAATGAGTTGCTGAAACAGAGTATCAAAAGCGATGGAGTCATCAATCTTTTTTCGGATATACAAAAAGGATTTTCGCTTTTTGATCCAAAATTTCTTGAAGAAATAGCCAGTATGAAAGAAAAAAATCTGGCTATAGAAATACTGAAAAAACTGATTGCTGAGCAGGTTTCGGTATATCGAAGAACAAATGTTGTCAGATCGGAAAAATTTTCTGAAATCATTCAGCGAGCTATGAATCAGTACCTCAACGGTATGCTTACCAATGAAGAAGTAATTCAGGAACTCTTGAAACTTGCTGATGATATTACCGCTGGAAATGAAGAAGGTGAATCTCTCGGTCTTACGACAGAAGAACTGGCCTTTTATGATGCCTTGACAAAGCCTCAGGCTATCAAAGATTTTTATCAGCATGAAGAGTTGAAGTCACTTACCAAAGAATTGACTGAACTATTGAGGAAAAACCGTACTATCGACTGGCAGAAGAAACAAAGCGCACGCGCCGGTATGAGGATACTTGTGAAGCGTCTTCTCAGACGTTACAAATATCCTCCTGAGGGTATGGAGGATGCTATCCAAACTGTGATGAAACAATGTGAATTATGGGTAGATAATCAATAGTAGTATAGGATATTACGATGGAAAACAATTTTTGCGACATTTCTGTAGATGATTTTGTGGAACTTTTTCGTAATGCTCAGGTAATGCACAGTACGAAAGTGAAGATTTTAAAAACACATTTTCAATGCACAGAACATACCGCGACAGCAAGACAATTATCTGAACTTCTTGGATATAAAAATTTTAATGCTGTTAATTTACAATATGGTCTATTTGTAAAATCTTTAGCTCTAGAATTTGGGATTTCAAAAAATCAACAGAATTTTGATTGGCTTTTCTTTCTTATGGATTTTATTCATCAACCAAATGAAGAATGTAAGTTAAGGCTCAGAGAGAATACTGTTCAGGCATTAAGAAAAATTGGTTGGTGAAAAACAACATGTTCGTAGTGTTATATGGAATTATGAACATGACTAGCAGTAAAAATAAAGGAGCTTTAGAATATATAGGTATAGATATACTATTTCAATATGTTATTAAATAAACAAACATGCTGCATCCTGTAAAAATAAGTAATAGTGCCGAGATTCCTTGTTTCCATATCCCCTTTTTTTCTTCGACGAAGCTCTTTGCGCTCAAAACGCCGCAAAATAACCCTGCCGCGAGACACAGCCCGCTGATGAGCCAGCCTGAGGGCATGTGCAGAATTGCCACCAGAGGAATATTCCTGCCTGTGTCGATACGGAAGCCCGCCCAGAGCATCAGGCTTCCGTAGGCCAGCAGGCAAATCAGGGCCAGCAACCCCATCGACACCAGCCTGTCGTATTGAATTTTCGAGGCAAGATTTTGCGCTTCCCTCACCACGCTGTCGGTGAGCCGGGCTTGGGCGGCGGCAGTTTCCTTTTCTGCGGCAGCGGCTATGCCGTCCATGATGGTTTTGGACGCTGCGGCGATTTCCTTCGGCAACGCTTCATAATAGACGCGCTGATATTCCATTGCGGCCAGCAACGGCCAGAGCGCGTCATCCTCCCGAAGATTCAGCCTGTTGCCGACCTCCCGCAGACGGGCCGCTTCCGCTTCGGACAATTTCCTGCCGCAAGCCTTGCCGAGGTCAATCATATCGTCCATGCTCATGACGCTTCCCCCATGACGGATTCAAACATCTTCGCGCAGAGCGCCCGCCAACGCTGCAATTCCGCGCGTGTGCCAAAGGGCATTTCAGGATGGGCGACGCGAATGGACATGCGTCTGGAATAGAGCCAGTCGGCCACTCGGTTGCCGACAGCCGGAAAGTCCAGTGTCATGCCGTTCTTCTCAACCGCTTCCCGTGCCTTGGAACTGTTATACATATCAAAGCGCCGCGCTTCGCCGAAATACAGATTCCTGCAAACGTGGACAGGTACGTCCGTGAATACTTCCTGAAAGGAATGCAAAAGCTCTATGGAATCGCGGTGGCGGTTGATTATCCAGAAAACAACCAATTCCCGTCGCATCTCCCGCAAGGCTTCCTTCATGATGTCGCCGTAGCTGGCCGTGCTGGTCTTGGTGCGGGCGGCGGCGTTGATGACCACGGCATGATCCGGGTAGTTCTGCACAGTGTCCAGCAGGTCGGCCCATCCATCGGCGTCGTCCAGACTGTTCAGACGGCAGAGCAGGTTCGGCAGGCCAAGCTCCTTGTGCGCCTTGAAGACGTCCGGGTTGTCGGTATCGGTATCCACAAGCAGGATATTCGCATTCCTGTTGAGCAGATAGTCCACGAGGGCGAAGGAAAAGAGGCTTTTGCCGACGCCGCCCTTGCTGCCGCCGACATAGAACACGCTGTTCTGAATGTTCATGATCAAAGCTCCGTATCGGGTATGTCCGGCGTGTAGTAGTCCGGTATATCTTCTTGTGTTTGGGGCGTGACGGGAGGAACCGCGACGGGTTTCACGGCTTCAGGCCGGGGCTTCGGCTCGCGTTTTCGCGGAACCGCCTTTTGGGGAAGCACCTTTGCCCGGATGACGGGAGCGGGAATGACCACATTGCCCTGGGCCATGATGTCCGCCAGTTCCTTCACCGTGTACCCTTTCTCAATCGCTTTCAGGATGTTGGCGTTGAGCAGTTCGGCGGCTTCCTCCCGTGTCTTGCCGAGATTTTTGTCCGGCAAATCATCGAGGATTTTCCGCATGGCATTGATGTCTTTCACCGGAATACGTTTGAACTTTCCCATGCGTGACGCTCCCTATCGTATCCGCATACGCGGTCGGCTCTGCCGTTCCCGCGCTATGCGCCGTTTTTCAAGGTCGTCAACAAGGTCTGCAAGCTGCCGTACACTTCGCTGACATCGTTGAACAATCGCTTCAAGGTGCGCAGTTCCGTCTGAATCAGCATCTGCTTGTCTTCCTGCATATCCAGTCTCGTGCCGAGGGCCGTCAGCCGGGCGTTGCAGTTCTCCTCCATCCGTTTCAGGCTTTGCATCAGCATCCGTTCGGTTTCGGTCATGAAGGGTATCCTCCTGAATCCGGGGCAAAAGAAGAGCTTCCTCGTCAGGGAGCTGTTTCCATTTTGCCGGATAGCGTTTGATGTTGCAGGTGGTGCGCTTTTCAATGACGCGCTCAAAATCCTGTTGCAGACGGGTCACGTTGCGTTGCACCGTTTCCTTTTTCTTTTCCTCGGACTCTTCCTCCGGGGCGGCTTTGGGCGTCCAGTCCCTGGCGTAGAAACCTCCTCGGAAGCGCATCTTCATGCCGCTGTTCGGGGCAATGACGCTGATGTAGTCCCTGCCTTCGCGGTTGATGCTCAGCCCCTGTTCCTTCAGGGCGCTCAGAATATCTTCCCGGTTCCGGACAAGTCCCTGCGTCACTTTTTCCTTGAGGAAAGCATGGATAACCTCTTTGGCCCGGTCGCGGTCGCTTTCCCTGATTTCCCTGCCCCATCTTTCCATGCGGGCCTTGAACAGGTCGGCCTTTTTCGGAAGCTCATCCCTTGCCCGCGCCGGGTCGTCGGGCCGCGCCCATCCTTCGCGCCAGTTGAAGAGGTCGCGGAATACGTCAAAGTCCTTTTGCCAGCCGGGAGGACAGGCGTTGAAATCCTTGCCGCTGGAAAGTTCCAGTCGCGGAATGAGGAAATGCAGCTCGTGATGCCCGGCATGGGTATGCCGTACCCAGAGGATATTGCGTTGATCCGCTTCCAGCCCGGCGAAAGCCACGCGTTCAAAGGCGTTCATGACTTCCTCTTCCTGTTCTTCGCTTATCTTCTCATCCGGGTGCCATGCCAGAACGCCGGAGGTGAATTTCCATCGCCGCTCTATGCTGTCGATAAGCGCACGGGTCATGGCAGGGTCGCCGCGCAGCACCTGAGGCGGGGCTGTGTCTCTCCCCGGATAGTCCGGGCGTACAAGATAGCGGCTGGGCTTGTCGCCTTCTCCTGTACCATGCGGAAAGACCTTCATCAGCATGGCTCGGCCTCCGGTTCATCTTCAGCTGAGGCACAGGATACAAACTCGGTAATGCGCCGCTCGATGCCCGCCAGCGTCGCCAATACCTCCACGGCTTCCGCCGCCCGTTTGTAGGTATTGGCCCATCTCACAAGCTGATTGATGTTCGCGCCGATGCGGGCCAGTTCCCGTAGCCGCCGTTTCTCTTCCGGCGTTTTTCGCAGGCGGATGCCAAGGCAGGTCTGGCGGATGTAATCCGACATGCTCATGCCGTGCAGTCCCGCGTTGAAACGGAGAATATCGCGCTCCTCCGGCAATACGCGCACGACGACGGCGGCAGTGCGGACAGGCTTGACGCGCTTCATTGCTTTTCCTGCCTTTTGCCTTTGCGGGGTTCAAAGGGGCATGGCCCCTTGCCAGCCGTGAGGCTATACGCGCAGCGTATAGACGAAACGTAGGCTGGCCTTCGGAGACAATGCAGGACGAATGAACAGGCATCCGCGCAAAAACGGGGACGCATGATGCGGGCATCGGGAATGCGGCGGGTGCGTATTGGGTGGGGAGCGGGACTGTATCCGGCGTGGTGCTGGTGGGGATATCGACGGCTCCAGATAACCATCCGGCACATGGGGAGACGGTATGCGTCAAAAAACTGAACGCCATGCGCAAGCCGTGTGGGCAGTATCCGACGCAAGGCAAGGTCGGCATAACGCGCATGACGGCGCGGACATATGAACGCTGGGCGGGCGGTCACAGCGCATGTATGGGGAGAACTCTGCGGAGCGCAAGCCGGGGCGGCCTTGTGTGCATCGTGTCCGCCGCATGTCGGTATGCGGGAAAACCGCGGGAAGCGAAAAACGCTTTTTTGTGTTGTTGTCTTTGTATTTTTGAACTGCGGACTTCCTTTGACCGAGCCCCCGCCGGAGGCTTCCTCGTCCGTCGCCCGCGAGTGTATGAGGCCGGAAGCCAGGGCATGAACGTCAAGGCCCGCGAAGCGGCCCGACAGGGCTTGGCCTTGACGGAATGCCCGCTTCCGGCACACATGCGGGTGTGACGGACGAAGAGCCGGGGAAGAAACGAGTTTCATTTTTCCTCCGGTTCGGCGGTGAGCTTTTCCAGAAGCGCGGCAATATCCGCCGCTCTCCACGCCGTTGTGCGCGGGCCGAGTTTGACGGGTTTCGGATAGCGGCCACTTTTGCAGCCCGCCCACCACGCGCTGCGGCTGACGGGAATGAGCGCGAGTACCTGCGGCAGACGAAGCAGAGCGTTATTGGGTGTATTGTGCATGGATGTTCTCCTTTCTGGTTATGTTCGGCACAGTATATCATGGGTTTTCCCGCTCTTTCTCTTTTAAGGTTCTCGTATGCAACAGGATAAATCCAATATTGTCCTGTGAGATGCCGCTTGTATTCAAAAAAATTCAAAATACCGCTTGACATATTTTTGTGTTTAAAGGTGTGTTCGTGTAACATGTTGAAATTGCATAACTCTAATAGTGTATAAAATTAATGTTTTCACTGGGTTATATTGGACGTATTTGTCTTTTGCAGGCACTGGAAGCCACTACCGCATTTCACTGTCCTTCAGTGTCTCTTCGCGCAAGCCGTCGAGATAGTCAGACCATGCCTGCATCATGCGGTGTCGCTGGGGAAGATATTGGGCATGGTTGTAGGCGATACGGGAAGTGTCCTTTTCCTTGTGGGCCAGTTGGCGTTCTATCCAGTCAGGGTCAAAGCCCTGTTCATTGAGCAGGGTTGAGGCCATAGACCGAAAGCCATGAATGCACATTTCCTCCTTGCCGTACCCCATAGCGCGTAACGCCTGCAAGGGCGTGGAGTAGTGGATAGGCTTCCTCACACTGTTCCTTGAGGGAAAAAGATATGTTCCACCCCCGGTGACGGCATGAAGCTCCTTGAGAATGGCAACGGCTTGTGATGACAGCGGAACGATGTGCGGCTTTCGCATCTTCATGCGTTCGGCCGGTATGTGCCATTCCCGCGTTTCCAGATTGAACTCGCTCCATTCGGCGCGGACAAGTTCGGCGGAACGGACAAAGAGCAGGGGAAAAAGGCGCAGTGCGCACCTGACCTGAAAGTGTCCGTGATAGTTGTCCAGCCTGTTCAGAAGCACGCCGATTTTTTCAGCGGAAACGATGGTGGCCCTGTGCCTGCCCTGATGCGGACGTATGGCTCCGCGAAGATCGGCGGCAATGTTGCGCGTCACTCTGCCTGTGGCAACGGCGTAGCGGAAAACCATGCCGCAATACTGGATGATTCTGTGGGCGATAAGCTCCTTTCCCTTTCTTTCAAGCGGCTTGAGTATCAACAGCAGGTCTTGCGCCGTGACTTCGGAAATGGGCTTCCGTTTCAAAGCGGAGAAAAGATGGAACTCGAACGTGGACAGTTTCCTCTTCCTGTCTTTTGGGGAATTGTGGATTGTCTGCGTTTCATGCCATTCACGGACAACATGCTCGAAGGTATTGGCTTCCACGAGGAGGGCGGCGTTTTTCATCTCCTTTTTGTGCCTGCTCGGATCAATACCGTCGGCAAGCAGCTTTTTCGCCTCATTCCGTTTTGTCCGGGCATCTTTTAAGGAGACAATCGGATATTCCCCGAAACTGAGCAGCTTTTCCTTGTCGTTGAAACGGTACGCCATACGCCAGAGTTTTGAGCCGGTTTTGGCAACATAGAGGTACAGCCCGCCGCCGTCCGCATACTTTTTCGCTTTTTCAGCGGGCTTCAGATTCCTGATTTGCGTGTCGGTCAGCATGACGTACCTCCCTGACTGGATATATCCCGCAACGCCTTGTCCCGCAGGAGAAAAAGATACCTGGCCCATTCCCGCATCATGGTTTTTCTTTCCGGCAGATGCTGCCACGGGTCAAAACATGTGCGCCCGGAGTGCGCCAACTGTAAGTCGATGATGTTCTGTTCGTACCCAAGGGCGAACAGCAATTTGGCAACAAGAGAACGGATTCCGTCAAAGGACAGTTTTACGCCGTCATATCCGCGTCTGCGCAGGGAAACGGTGATGGTGGATATGTCGATGGGGCGTTCAGGAGAACGGACGCCGGGGAACAGCAGTGTTCCATGACCGGAGTATTCCTTCAGTTCCCTGAGAATTTTGACTGCCTGCGGCGCGAGAGGTACAACATGCTCATATTTCGCTGCCATGCGTTGCGCGGGGATAACCCAGAGTCTGCGGGAGAAATCAAATTCGTTCCATTCGGCACAGCGCAATTCACCGGAACGGACGAACAGCAGGGGAACCAGTCGCAGGGCGCACCGCACAGGGAAATAGCCGTCATGCCGCTCAAGATTCAGCATAATCTGGCCGAGTTTTCCGGCGTCGAGCGCGGCGGCTCTGTGGCCTGTCTGTCTGGAACGTAACGACGCGGGCAGTTCTTCCGTGGCGTCCCGTGCGGCCTTGCCGGTGGCGACGGCATAGCGGCATATCTGGCCGCACACATCCGTCAGCCTGCGGCCTCCGCGCAATTTCCCGGATTGCCGCAACGGTTCGATGGCGCTCATAATGTCCTCGGCGGTAACATCCGTCATGGCCTTGCCGCCGAAGGCAGGAAAGAAATATTCCGTCATCCCCTGCCTTATGAAGGCGCGATAGCGGTTTTTACAGTGAAGGGTTTCCCGTTCGTACCATTCCATAGCCACGGCCTGAAAGGTGGCCATGCCGGTCGATGCCCGCGCGGCCTTCCTGTGTTCCGCCGGATCAATGCCGTCCTTGAGCAGCGCCTTGGCTTCATCCCGACGTTGCCGCGCGGCGCGGAGCGACACCTGGGGATATTCACCGAAGGAAAGGAGCTTGGCCTTTCGCTCAAAACGGTACGCCAGCCGCCAGAGTTTTTTGCCGCTGGCCGGAATGAACAGGAACAGCCCGCCGCCGTCCGCATATTTTTTCGGTTTGTCGGCGGCTTTCAAGCCTTGAATAATGTGGTCATCCAGCATAATTTTCTCCGTGTCATGGATACCTGTAAATCTCCATGAATCCTATGACATCTGATACCCACAAATAAAAATATTTGTAGTATTTTCAAATAATTATGTTAGAATATCTTAAAATACCAATTTGCGTGGATACCCTGAATAATACCCGGAAAACAGCGGGATGCAAGGCGTTTTTCCTGGACTTCTCTGGATAAATGATTTCAGATAATATATTGAAATATAAAATATTATGAGTCTAAATAAGTCTATTTGGACGTAAAATGAGAGTTTGTAGTTTACTCCCGTAGCATCCAACTCCCAACCGCTTGTGACCTGCCCGAAAGTTGATGCCCAGGCATCAAAGTGTTCTATACCCTTGTCTTTCAGTTCATCATACTGCATATAGCGTTGCAGAGTATAAACTTCGGCAATGGTGTTGCTGATGGGAGTTCCGGTCATGAAGTACACACCACGCCCGCTGTTCTGGCGTTGCAGATAGCGGCACTTGATGAACAGGTCGATCGCCTTAGCGGAACCGCTGATATTCCCCAGGCCGGACACGTTCATGGTCGTTTGGAAGGCCAAATTCTTGAACTCATGGCTTTCGTCGATAAACAAGGCGTCCACGCCCAAATCAGCAAAGTCCACGGCCCGGTCTTTTTGCCCTGTTCCGGCAAGCAGGGCATTGTAGCGTTCCTCCATTTTTTCTCGCTGTTTCTCCAACTGCTTGACCGTGGCCCGTCCGCCCTCCGCAGCCTTTGAAGCTTCGATGGCCTCAATCACCGCGTCAATCTGTTCCTTGAGGATTTCCTCCTGCACATCGTGGGGCATGTCGATTTTTTTGAAGGAACTGTGCGCCACAATGACGGCATCCCAATCGCCGGTGGCGATACGCCCGAACAGCCTTTCCCGGTTGGCCTTGGTAAAGTCATTCTTGTCCGCCACCAGAATATTCGCATCGGGATAGAGTTTATAAAATTCATCTTTCCACTGATATAACAGATGGTTGGGGACAACAATCATGGGTTTGGAAAGAAAGCCCATGCGTTTGGACTCCATCACCGTAGCGACACAGGCCAGCGTTTTCCCCGCGCCCACCACATGGTCGAACAGACAAGTGCCTTCCTGGATGGCGCGCCAGACCGCATTTTTCTGGTGCGGACGCAGCTTGACGGCTTCGGAAGCGCCCACCAGTTCAAGGTGGGAACCGTCATAAGTTGGAGGCACGTTGGTATTGAACCGCTCGTTGTAGAGTTTGGTAAGCATGTCGCGTCGTTGGTCATCGACCCAGACCCAATCGAGGAAAGCCTGTTTGATTTCATCGGCCTTTTGCATGGCGGCGGCTGTCAGTTCCTGGTCGATGACCATGATGGGCCTGCCCTGGTCGTCACGCTGTCCGCTTTCCTTCTGTACCTTGATGGGCTTGTTCATGAGCAGGGCTTCGATAATCTTTCCGGCGGAATATTCGGGAATGCCCCATACGCTGGAGGCAAGCGAAGCATCCCATATGCTGACGGACGCTTCCCAGCGCCCCAGCGTCGGCAGGTAACTGATGGTCTGCATCCCCTTGCCGCCGTGCAGGTGTTCCACGAAGTCGGCAAAGACCTGCGCCGGAACCCAGGAGGAACCGAATCTGATGCCGATGTCCACGGCTTCGATGTCCGGCGGCATGGCGGCGGACAGGGCTTCCACATTTGGAGCGAAACGGGCGTCCGTTTGGGCTGCTTCCTGTGCCTGGCGCAGTTTGGCCCGCACATTGCCGGTCAGGTATCTGTCGCGGATTTCCCATTCCTCACTGGCGGGATTGAGGAAAATCTGCCCCTGTTCCCGCAGTTCCGTCTGAATGTCCTCCGCCGGACGATGGAGAAGCTGCGCCATGCGGCTGAAATCCACCCTGCCGTTTTCCCGCAGGGCAATGAGCAGGGCATCCTTGATGGTTTCCGCATGTTCCACGACCTGGGCGGGCTTGAGTACCCTCTGGCGGAAAATGGCGGCTTTTTTTGCTGATGCCGGACGCGCCTCGCCGCCATGCTTGCGGGCAGTCTCCGGCGACAGGCCCTTGTCGTAATCCAGTTCCAGCGATTCCAGCAGGGAATGTTCCGGGTCGCTCCTCATGAGGCCGCGATTGGTCTGGGAATTGAGGTGGCCGTATTTTTTGACAAAAGCGTCATACTGCGAGTTGAGCCTCTGGCGCAGCGTCGTCATGCGGCCTTCATCGGCATCGGCGGACTTTTCTTCGTTAAGCAGTTCGCGCAGGGTGTCCCGGATTTGAATCATGGAAACCAGACGCAGGCGGGCCGTTTCATTCTTGACCGGGAAAATGTCGTAATCGCTTTCACCGAATGCGGCGGCGGTTTTGAAGACAATCTTCCGGCTTTGCGGCTCCACGCACAGGGCATCCGTTTTCAGAGATTGGAAATACGGGCTGCGAATGAAGTCGGCGTTGCGTACCCTGACTTCCGCATTGAGCGGATTTTCCTCTCGCGGAATGAAACAGTCCGCCGGAAGCACGTCCAGCCGCGCGGCGATTTCTTGTCCCAAATCCGCATGAACCGGATCGGGCAGGCAGTTCAGCGCCCCCTCGAACATTCCCCCGGAAAAAGCCAGTGTGCCGACAATCTGCCGGGGATTTTCCACAAAGTAGCTGTTGACCGTGGCCGGACGCCTGCCGCCGTTTTTGAGGTCATCAACCTCTATGGAAGCCGTGTTTATCCAATCCCGGCTGCGTTTGTTTTCGCCGTCATGCCGCTGGAAAAACACGATGTCGGTCGTGACATCGGTGAGCGCATTCTGGCGAAAGGCCGTTTCCGGCAGGCGGATAGCGCCAAGCAGGTCGGCCTGTCCCGCGATATGCTCACGGGCCGAGGAATCGACGGCATCCATGAAATAGCGGCTGACCACAAAGGCCGCGACGCCGCCTTCCCGCAGCAGGCTGATGGACTTGGCAAGGAAGTAGTTGTGAACCGAGAATTTCCGCAGTTCAGGAAAGTCCGGGTCATACAGGGACTGGTTGCCGAAGGGGGGATTGCCGACTACGGCGTCGAAAATTGTTGATTTGCTGTTGGTATTTTGGAAGCCGTTATTTATATGCAGAGCTTTCGGATAAAGGTACTTGGCGATGGCGGAAGTCGTGGGGTCGAGTTCTACTGCAAGAAATTTTGCATTGAAGTGTTCGGGACAGAGGCCAATGAAGTTGCCGATGCCCGCCGAAGGTTCCAGAATACGGAGCGATTCTCCAGTACCAAGGCCGAGGCGGGAAAGCCCCAGATAGATGCCTCTGATAACGGTTTCCGAGGTATAGTGGGCGTCCTGAGTAGAACGGCGGGCGGCCGCATAGTCTTCCGGGGAAAGCAGGCCCTGCATTTCCCGGTATTCGGCAGCCCATTGTTCGTTTTGGGCGTCAAAGACCTGCGGCAGCCCG
>OFEY01001664.1_pt1 | contig 13898 bp, 9 predicted proteins | sample 1521251 | NCBI WGS metagenome assembly OFEY01 (sample SAMEA3504100, study PRJEB24116) | mouse gut metagenome | biome: mouse gut; feature: mouse-associated habitat; material: faeces | place: Denmark | collected 2011
AGAAATTTTCTTCCCGGTAAGTGAACCGTTTCTGCCTGGCCTCAAACAGGTATCCCTTTCCGAGTTCCAGCAAAAATTTTTGGAGCTTGTTGATAATCGCTGTCTCTAAATCAGATTCCACAAATCTTGCCTTTTCGTCCAGACCAAGAAATTCCAGCACTGTCGGCTGCTTCACGATGTCCTGCGGCCTGGTGACAATGTTCCCCACTGACGCAAGGCGCAGAACCTCGCCTTTTTCCCGGCTGAGCGCAAGCCGTTCGTAGAGGCTGGAGTTATACTGCCGCTGCAAGGTGCGGATGCTCCACCCTGACTGTGTGGCTTCAATTTCATAAAATTTCCGCTCGTTCTCGTCTTTGATGCGCATCAACAGCAGATAGTGCGACCAAGGGAGTGTGAATGGCAGTGTTTCCTCAAAAAAGCGAAACGCTGTTTCGGATTTTTCCACCGCGAATTTCCGAAACACTGTCTCGGAAATTCTGTCCTGATAAGTTTGGTAAAATTTTCTTGCATTTTCAAGTGTGTCCACGGAAAATCCCCGGCCAAACTGTGTATTCATGGCCTCGGATAAGTTTTTGATGATCTGCCTGCCATATTTTGCGCGGCTTTCGCCCTGCTGCTCCACCTCTACGATCCATCTGCCGATTGCGTAAAAGGTCATCAGCTGGACAAGATTGATCTGCCTTGCGGCAATGTTCCGGGCGTACTCCACCAATTCAATGGAATTACGGCACAGGTCGTTCATTGGAAGATTTGCGCTGTCTTCCGGTATCAATTCGTTTGCCATCCCACCCCTCCTCACAGAACCTTCACCCTGGTATCCGGGGTCAGCATTTTGAAAATCTCGCCCACATTGATCTTGGAGGGACTATCGGCAAAGCTGCTGTCTCGGAATACCGCCCGGAGAGGCCGGCGCTTGGCGATCTCCTTGATAACGCTATCGGGGATGTTCTCATCAAAGCAGGCAATCAAGTCGCCGTCGTTGTAGGTGTGGACGGTGCAATCCTCGATCTGCTCAGAGGTGTAGGGCATGGACAGAGGCAGGCCCCACTCCAGCAGACAGCCAAACAGCAGGTCCAAGTCGGTGCGGTCGGGCTTGATGTTGCTTTCCAGCAGGGAGAGCATATCCTGACTGTACTCCCCGGCGGAGTAGTACACATCTGTCATGTTAGTGTCGGCCAGCTTGAAGACGCGGAAACCACCGTCAAAGGGCTTGCTGGGGTTGTCGGCGGCGATTTTCTTGGCGGCACGGCGGATGCGCTCTTTGCCAATTTCGCAGATGTTTTTATAACCCGCCTTGTATGCCTCACTCTTTTCGTCGCAGATTTCCGGCAGCTGTACCATGATAAATTTCCGGTGACCGCCGTCCTCGGCGTTCAGTTGCATGACAGCGTGGGCGGTGGTGGCGGAGCCAGAGAAGAAGTCGAGAACAATGGAGTCTTTACTCAAATGTGCCAAAGTCAAAAGTCGATTTAACAATCTTACTGGCTTTGGCCCATCAAATGCTCCTGCTTCAAGCAATTTAGTGACCTCTTTTGCGCCTTCTTGACTATGCCCCACATCTTTATAAAACATAATTGATGTTGGCGCCATGCCATCATATTTCAATTCAGTTAAGAATCTTTTTATACACGGAACCCCATTTCCATCAGGCCCAAACCAAATTCTATTATCCTGGAGTCTCTCCAAAAATGCATTTTTGGAGAGACTCCAACAGCGACCTGTTGGAGGCTCTATTACACGCCCCGAAGGGGCGGTAATAGGATAATCACAAGCGGCATTATAAGTTTTTACTGACATATCACTGGGTTTCCAAACTCCTCGAGGGTCATTATCCGGGTTCTGGTATCGTGCATTTGCTTCTTCTGTTCTCGGTAGTCTGCCAATCACAAACTGATTGATATCTTTAACATACATCAAAACATAGTCATGACTGTTAGAAATGTAGCGGGCATCATTTTTGGGTGCATAGGCTCTTTCCCAAATAAGCTGTGCAACAAAGTTTTGACCACCTAAAACTTCATCACATACCTTTTTCAGATTTTCCTGCTCGTTGTCATCAATGCTAATAAAAATAACTCCATCATCACTCAACAAATTCCTCGATAACAACAGGCGGGAATAAATCATGCTACACCAATCGGAGTGGAACCGCCCGTTACTGTCGGTGTTGCGGAACAGCCGATCGCCGTTCTCGTCTACCTGACCGGATTCCTCGCTGTATTCCTCCTGGCTCTGCGCAAAATCGTCCCGATAGATGAAGTCGTTGCCAGTATTATAGGGTGGGTCGATGTAGATCATCTTCACCTTGCCCAGATAGCTCTCCTGCAAGAGCTTCAGCACTTCCAGGTTATCACCCTCGATGTAGAGGTTTTCGGTGGTGTCCCAGTTCACGCTCTCCGCCGGACAGGGCCGCAGGGTCTTGCGGATGGGGCGGCTGGCCTCCACGATAGCGGCTTTCTTGCCCACCCAGGTAAATTCATAGGCTTCATCGCCCTCCAGAACCACATCAGACAACATCTGCCGCAGCAGCTCAAAGTTGACCGCCTTTTTCAACTCGCCGTCCTCGCCCCGCACCTCGGTCACGCAGGCGGGGAACAGGGCGGCAAGTTTTTCGATGTTGGCTTGAGACAGGTCAGGGGTTTCCATGCGTAGCTTGTCCATTTTGTCCTTCCTCCGTGTTAGTTTTTGGAACTAAAGACATAAATCTTTCCATAAGTTCAAGTTGATTATCTTGATATCTTTCTTGCTTTTTCAGCATATCAGCTAATCCAACTGGCTGATAAGAATTCTGTATGGTTCTTAATGTGACATTATCCTTATATCCCAATGAAATAGCTATGACTTCTAACAAAGCGTCTCTTTCTTTTATCATCTTTTCACGCTGAGCCGCATCGGGTTTTTCAACAGAGAGAACATCATAATATTTTTTCCACTGCGCAATGACTTTTTTATCCTTTGCGAACACAACTTCAATTAGATTCAACGCTTCGACACTTGCATTTGTCCATCCATAAATTCGACTTGACATCAGGATCTTGAAAATTTGCATCTTATCATCACGTTTTCTTGCCCTGTCCTGCAATTTTTGCCCGACAATCACAGAAACAATGGGAGCCAAAATAATGGCAGCTATATTGATATAATCTGAAAAGTGCATCTCAATTTCTCCAACTCTTTTTTCAATCTTTTCAATTCTGCATTCAACTGAACCTGTTTGTTCAGCTGCCTCTCCCGGCGCACCTTCACCTGTAGCGCCGCAATCTGCTTTTGCAGTTCCTGCCTGCGGATATCCCGCTCCACCGACTCTTTCAGCGTTTCGCCCGTCCCAGAAGTCAGCGTTTCCCCGGCAATCTGCCGGATGAAGTTCTCATATACCTTATCGGTATTCAAGCCGTCCAATTTAAGAGGCAGGGCGGCTTCCTCCATCCAATCGGTGTGGTAGTAGGTTCCAACCTTGAACGCATTTGTCCCGCTCCCCGCCGCCTCCTTATAGGCCGTCCACGCCTGATATTTGCCCTCATACTCCAGCAAAAACAGGATGTGGTAGGGTATCTCCTTGTCGATCTGCCGCAGGACGGCCTCATCCAGCTGCGGCGCGGCCAAGCAGACCTCGAACACCTCAATCTCCGTCACGGTCTCCCCGGCGGCAAGGTTCATGGTGGCGGGAGCAATCTTGTTGCGCCACCAGATCACCCTGATCTGTTCCACGAAAATACGCTTCAAGGCAGGGGATACAGTGAGGTTTTCATAAAACTTCTGCTTTGGAATGCGCCGGTTGAATTCGGTGCTTTTGGGCAATCCAAGCATAGAGCGCACCTCCTTATTTGACCACCAGGAAGCAGATCAGTTCAAAATCATCCAGCCCGGATACCGCATTCATCAGCGCAGAAGTGCCACCAACGGAGAACAGACTGTCAATGTCGCTTTCTTCCTTTACATCCATGATAGAGTTGATTGCGTCGGAAAGAAGCTGCGACACATCCTTCATGTTCCTGCCATCATCCGTTTCCTCGTTGAATTTTGCGCACAGCGGCATGACCGGTTCCGACTTGCCCCGGCACAGCAGACGGATGGTATCCAGCAGCTTTTTGGGGTTCAGGTAGTCGCAGACCACCTCGCCGTCTGTGCGGATATAGACCATGTAAAAGGGGTGGATGCGGTTCTGATTGTCGATATTGACGCTGTTGTTGATATTCCGCAGAACAAAGATCACACCCTCCGGGTTTTCTTCGGTTGCTGGTACGACGGCATGAAGCCCCTTCGGTTTCTTTGCCAGGTCACCGTGGGTCTTGATGTAGTCCAACAGATCAAGCCGGAACTCGTTCAGCCCCAGGTCCATGATGGAAATACCGGTGAACATATCCTCCATATCCACCACTTCCTCCTGGAGCCGTTTCAACTGCTGCTTGCGGTATTCCAGGTCTCCTTTTTCTTCCGGGTTGATTAAGTCGTCATCGCCGGTGGAAGTCATCACGGATATCTTCATCCGGGTCTCCACACGGGATTTCAGGTTGATGTACTCGTCCAGCGTCATATCCGGCCAGAAATTCACCAGCTGGATTACCTTGTTTTTGCTGCCAATACGGTCGATGCGCCCAAAACGCTGGATAATACGCACAGGGTTCCAATGAATATCATAGTTGACCAAATAGTCGCAGTCCTGCAAATTCTGCCCTTCGGAGATGCAGTCGGTAGCGATCAGAATATCGATCTCCTTTGTACTGCCTGGCATCAGTACGTCCCGCCCCTTGGAGATGGGAGCGAAGCAGGTCAGCACATTGTTCAGGGTAGCTTTCAGTCCCTTGATGGTGGTGCGTCCGTCAATACTTCCGGTTATGACCGCCGTATCCAAACCGTACTTCTCTTTGACATATCCGGCTACTTGGTCATACAGATACTCCGCCGTATCGGAAAACGCCGAGAAGATCAGCACCTTCTTGTTACCCTCGTTGATGAGAGTACGCATTTTTTCGTCCAGTAAATGCAGAAGGTTCTGGAGCTTCAGGTCATGTTCCGGCGTAATGTCGGCTATCATCAATGTCAGCAGTTCAAGATTTTCCGCATCCTGTTGCAGTTCTGCACGCCAGGTCTTATAGTCCATATCAGCCAGATCGATTTTCACCTTTTTGCCTACAGTGAAGTAATCGGTGCTGCCGTCCTCCATATCAAAGTCATCTTCGGACGCTTCGATCATATCAATGTCAGCCTGACCGTATTTTTCATAGTTATCAATGGCTTTGATTGTGCCAGTGATCAGGTCAAGGATTCGCGTAAGCGTCAGGTTGAAGGAGTACACAGAGCTTTCCAGCCGCTTTAAGAGATTGATGCTCATCAGCCGCCGGATACCTTGTTCACGCCCTTGCTGAGTAAGGTTGTTGCCCTTGTTGTGAGTCAGGTCGATATACTTGGCAATCTTGCTTGGAAAGATGTAGTTTGACGGCGTATAGATACACAAACTCAACTGGGTCAGCAGCTCAAATATCTGGTTGTAGTTGATGGCACTGGACAGGTCGGTCATACTGGGACGCAGGGAAATCGGTTTCAGCCGCTCCGGGAATTGCCCAATCGCCGCCGTATCGTAATACTTTTCGATGTGCCGCCGGGAGCGGGCAATCGTCACACTGTCCAGCAGTTCAAAAAAATCAAAGTCCAACGTGCGGAGCAGGGCGTCGGTAGTACGTACATCCGGGTCAAGCTTGCTCCAGGCATTGAACGATTTCTGAGCTTGCCGGAAAATTTCGTCAATGGGCTTTTTTGTGTCCAACGCCTCATTGATGAAGTCCGGGTTGCCTTCATAGGCGATGGCAAGCTGGTTTTTAAGGTCGGTAAAGCGGTTATTGACCGGCGTTGCAGACAGCATCAGCACCTTAGTCCGAACGCCCGCACGAATCACTCTGTCCATCAGCCTTATGTAGCGGTTCTCCTGCGTATTGGCATGAGTTCCAGCGCCATTACGGAAATTGTGGGATTCGTCAATCACAACAAGGTCATAATTGCCCCAGTTCAGCCGATCAAGGTCAAGCCCGTTGGATGTACCGCCGGAGCGGGACAAGTCTGTATGAAACAGCACATCATAATTCAGTCGGTCGGCGGCAATGGGATTGTTGACATAGTTGTCCTTATAGGTGTTCCAGTTCTCCGCCAGCTTTTTGGGGCAGAGGACAAGTACGGATTTGTTTCTGTTCTCGTAATACTTGATGACGGCAAGAGCGGTAAAGGTCTTGCCCAAACCTACGCTGTCTGCCAGGATACAACCGTTATACTGTTCCAGTTTGTTGATAATGGCAAGGACGGCGTCCCGCTGAAAATCATAGAGCATACTCCAGATTTTGCTCTGCTTGAAGCCAGTGGCCTCATTGGGCAGAACATCCTCAGAAATATCGTTCAGAAATTCGCTGAAAACATGGTATAGGGTCATGAAGTAGATAAACTCCGGCGAATTCTCGTTATAGGCTGTACTGATGTTGGAGATAATCATTTCGGTCACATCCTGCATCTTCTCGTGATCACTCCAAAGCGTTTCAAACAGCTGCATATACTGGGTGGAGAACGGTGCCTCCATCCGGTTGACCATGTTGTAGCTGTTATTGCCGCGTTCACAGCCGATATCCACTGTTGTAAAGCCATTCAACGGCATATAGGCGGTCTGCTCCACAGGGGAATCGACCGTCATAAATCCGCCCATATTTTCTCCGGTAACGTTGGATTTGAAGGTAGCTTTACGCCTGATCCAATCGGCACACTCTCTGGCAACAGCCCGCCCCGTCATTTCATTGCGCAGCTTGATTTCAAATTCTGTACCATATAGGCTGGTTTCTCTGCTAAGTCTTGGAATGTAGAACTCCCGTCTTTGCTTTTCGGCCCGCTCTTGAACGAAGGTCGGGGAAGTAAAGATAAAACGGAATTCTTCTACCTGTTCCAACTGATGTTTCAACTCTTTGTATGCATACATGGAAAAGCAAGCGGCAGCTATGGAAACCTTGCTGCCACGCTGTATCGTTTCTTTCAAGTCATCCCGGACGATATCTGTGATATTGTCAAATATTTTCATCACAAGCTGTCCCTTTCCAATCGTTATAGCTTATCCATTTTTGCTCAGCTCATGTTTGAGTATGGGTACACCATAGAGGCTACACCTATACAGATTACATTATACACTACCCGCCTCCGGAAAACAATTCTCTCTTTCCCTAAAGTTCCAAGAAATTTTGCCATAACCGACAGAAAGGGCAGAAACTAAGAACGCTCAGATATTAATCAGAGGACAGCACCCTGTGGATGCTGTCCTCTGCCCCATTACATAATGGGCGGATGCCTTCCTTCCCTCTTCCCTGATCCTGCACGGCGATATGACGAATAAAAACGGCATTATGACGGACAAAAAAGACGGGGCACCCTTCCATGTAAAAATCCCCGTCGGAGCGGCTTTGCTGACCGTTTGTTTTACGGCTGGCGGACTGTATGGCTTTTCTCAAAAAGATTTGAAATAAAGACAGGTGCCCTCATGTTTCTTTGGATTTTGTGTATAATACTATCTCTCATTGTTTTATTTTTATTGTATAAAATCTATACTATACATAAGGCTTTGCGGGATATCTGCGCTTTGTTTGACAGGCATCTCATTATGGATACGAATACGCTAATCACCGTTTCTTCCGGGGACAGGCATATCAAAAAGCTTGCCGGGAAACTCAATGAAGAACTGAAAGTTCTGCACGGTCAGCGCAGGAAATATTTGCAGGGAGACCAGGCATTAAAAGAAGCCGTCACTAATATTTCCCATGATCTGCGCACACCCCTGACCGCAGTCAGCGGCTATCTGGAACTGCTTGCCAAAGAAGAACTAAGCGAAGACGCCGCGAGGTATCTGTCCTGCATCCGAAACCGTACCAAAGCTTTAAAGTCTCTGAGTGAAGAGTTGTTTCGTTATACGATCTCCCTCCGGGGCGAAAAAATGACGCTGGAATCTTTGGATATCCGAACCGTATTGGAGGAGAGCCTGCTTGATCTTTACGGAGAGATGGTTCAAAAAGAGATGGAACCGGAAGTTCAGCTTCCGGAGGTTCCGGTGATCCGGCAGCTAAACCGCACCGCCCTCTCCAGAATTTTTACCAATATCCTGCAAAACGCCCTGAAATACGGCACAAGACCTTTGTCCATCTCTCTGGATGAAACAGGGGAAATCCTGTTCCGCAACCCTGCCCCTTCTCTGGATCAGGTGCAGGTCGGGAAACTGTTCAACCGGTACTTTACGGTGGAAAACGGAAAAAACTCCACCGGGCTCGGACTCTCCATCGCAAAAACCCTTGTTCAGGAGATGAAGGGGGAGATTCATGCGGAATATAAAGAAAACCGGCTGTCCATCCGAATCCTGTTTCCGAAGAGATAGCCGGTTTCTGTCTATTTTATTGTTACAGCCCTGCTTTTTTCATCCCGTATACCGCCACATTTCCCGCTGCCTGCTGCTTTTTCTCTCTCACCGTCAGACAGGCAAGTTTTTCAAGACATCCCCGCATGGGAAGCAGCACCAGTGTTGCAGATATATTAAATATACTGTGTATTACAGCAATGCCGGCAGCATCCGCACTCTTTGACAGAAAGTCAAAGGGAATCACCGCATGCAGTCCGTAAAATACGCTCATAAACAGCAGCGTCCCGATCAGGTTGAAGTACAGGTGGATAAACGCCGCCCTCTTCGCATTTTTACCGCTGCGGGAGGCGGAGATCAGCGCCGTCGCACAGGTGCCGATATTCTGTCCCATAATGATCGGAATCGCGGAGGCGTAGGGCACCGCCCCGGTTGCGCACAGCGCCTGCAAAATACCTACCGATGCGGAAGAACTCTGGATCACCGCCGTCAGCAGAGCTCCCATCAGCATCCCCGTGATTGGATGGGAGAACATCAGAAACAGGTTGGTAAACGCCGGAATATCCTTTAAGGGCGCTACCGCTCCGCTCATCGCTTCCATGCCTGTCATCAGGATGGCAAAGCCCAAAAGTATCCCGCCGATCTGCTTCCGTTTTCCTTTTTTGGCAAACAGATAGAGGCAGATACCGATCAGCCCCAGAATCGGTGAAAAAGAATCCGGTTTCAGCATCCTGACAAAGAAATTACTGCTCTCAAGCCCCGCCAGAGACAAAATCCAGGATGTCACCGTCGTACCGATATTTGCCCCCATAATGATTCCTACCGCCTGATGCAGCGTCATAATGCCGGAATTGACAAATCCCACCACCATCACCGTAGTGGCAGAAGAAGACTGAATCACCGCCGTTACGGAAGCGCCCAAAAGGACTGCCCTGAGCGGGCTTTTCGTCAATCTTCCCAGAATATATTCCAACCTGCCTCCCGATAATCTCGACAGATTAGTTCCCATAAAATGCATCCCCGCAAGAAACAACGCCAGGCCGCTCAACATTAAAAATATAGAAAATATACTCATAAACAAATTCCTCCTGTATGGACAGATCAAAACGGTGAAACAACTTCTTTCATCATCTTACTATCTATCTTACAGAAGGAATGTAAAATTATAACCCACAATATTGTAAAGTTCCTGTAAAACATGAGCGGATATACACCGTAAAATTTTCTTTATTTTGGTAAAAAAACCGTAATTTCCGTCCCTTTCCCTGGCTCACTTATCAGCCTGATCTCCCCGTTATGGTACTGCACCGCATGTTTTACGATGGAAAGCCCAAGCCCTGTCCCGCCGGACTGTTTGGAACGGCTCTTATCAATCCGGTAAAACCGCTCAAAAACATGGCTCTGATCCCCCGGAGGGATACCTATCCCCGTATCTTTTACAGTGATCACCGCTCTGCCCTCCTCCTCCCGGATCTCCATGTTCACGGTGCCGCCGCCCCTGTTATATTTGATGGCGTTGTCACAGAGATTATAGAGGATCTCCATAATCAGGCGGTAGACGCCCGTTATCTTCACATCCTCTCCTTTCAGAAGCAGAATAATATGCTTTCTCTTTGCCGCATCCTGTAGCAGGGCGCGGACCTCCTTCGCCACCTCCAAAAGCCGCACCGTCTCTACCGGCAGCGAATCCCCGGTATCAAGCTGTGAGAGGCGTATAATATCCTCCACCAGCGTAACCATCCTCGCCGCCTCCTGCCGCATCTTTGCCGCAAATACCGGAATATCCTCCTTTTGGACCAGTCCGTTTTCCAAAAGCTCCGCCGTTCCCATAATGGACTGCAGCGGCGTTTTCAGTTCATGGGAGACATTCGCCGTAAACTCAATCCTGTCCTGCTGTGCCAGTGTATACGCCCGTTTCAGCTCCTGATTCTGTTTATCAATTCTCTTCAGCAGGGGCGATAATTCCTCATATACCTCATTCTTCATGGGATTTTCCAGATCCAGCCTGTTGATCGGCTTTACGATATTTTCCGACAGCCGCAGCGCCAGCACCGCCGATAGTACAAGGGCGATTACCAGAACAAGCATGATCGGCTGCTGCATTCCGATCACCACCGCCCCCAGCGTAATGCCCGTCCGGGAGATACGGATCACCGAACCATCGTTCAGCCCTTTCGCATAATAATCCGTTTTCTCCATCAGCGTGGCGGAATAACGAACGCTGTGCCCCTCTCCCTTCTGAAAAGCCTCCAGGATCTCCTCCCGCTGTCCGTGGTTTTCCATCGTCCCCGCATCCGCAGCCGTATCATAGATCACTTCGCCCTCCGGTGAAACCAGCGTCACACGGCAGATCCCGAAATCCGTCTGCTTCAAATACTCTGTCCCGAACCACTCCACCCCGGATGCGGCGATTTCCAGTTCATTTTTCAGTTTTTCCGACTGCTGCCGTTCAAAATAATGGTAGAACCCTCCGAAAATAAATACCATGCCGGAAAACAGGACCACCAGCGCGGTGAACAGAATATTGCGGAATATTTTTCTGCTCATGCCTTATCCTCCAACCGATACCCCACTCCTCTGACGGTCTCTATCATACCGCCGTATTTTCCGAGTTTTGAGCGCAGCGTTCTGATATGCATATCAAGGGTTCTCGTCTCTCCCACATAGTTGTCCCCCCACACCCGAAGAAACAACTGTTCCCGGGAAAAAGCCGTCCCCGGCTTCTCCAGAAAAAGACGCAGCAGTTCAAATTCTTTGAATGTCAATTCAATGCGCGCACCGTCCACGGACACGGTCCGCTCCTCCTTATGAAGCAAAATACCGCCTGCTTTCAAAAGGACATCGCTCCTATCCTTTTTGCACCTGCGAAGCACCGCCTTCACCCTTGAAACCATCTCCATCATACCAAATGGCTTTACCAGATAATCATCCGCCCCGATATCCAGGCTTCTCACTTTCTCATGCTCCGCCCCTTTTGCCGTAGCCATGATTACGGGAATATCCGCCGTGCCCTTATCCGCTTTCAGCCTCTGCAATATTGCCACGCCGTCCATCTCCGGCAGCATAATATCCAGCAGGATCAGATCCGGCTTTTCCTTTTCCAGTGCGGCAAAGAAAGATCTTCCCTCCGCAAACCCTCTCGCCTCAAATCCCGTTGACCGCAGGGAATACACCTCTATCTCCCTGATATTCTCATCATCCTCCACACACCAGATCAATGCAACTCCTCCCTGTTATAAGAAATTAAGCAACTATCCTGAAACAACTGATATAAATTCAGAAGACAACATATCCATTTCACAGTATCAGTATTTTATGGGCTCATCAGTTATTCACAGCCACACCCTCTCTCCCGCGCAGCCATATATACGCGATCACACAGATCACCACGGAAACCGCCGAACCTGTGACCGTCGCAAGCCCCATGGGGAACAGCGTGTCCGCAAAGAGTTTTGATGCGAGATATACAAGCGGAATACGGGCGCATACAATAGCGACGGCATTATGTAAAAAAGAAAGCCCAGACATGCCTCTTGCACAAAAATACCCGCTGAAACAAAAATGTACGCCGGCAAATACACAGTCCCAGACATATCCCTTTAAATACTGCCCGCCAAGCCGTACCACCTCCGGTTCGTTCCGGAATATCCCGACCACAGGCTCCGCAAAAAACTGCAACAAAAGCGCCGATATCGTCCCGAAGATAACCGCCGTCAAGATGGCATAGCGCAGCGTCTGCTTTGCCCGTTCCTTCTTTCCCGCACCGATATTCTGGGCCGCCAGCGCCGACACCGCAGAGAGAAGGGAAGAGGGCACCAGAAATAAAATACCGATAATCTTTTCCACCACCCCTACCGCCGCCGCGTCAAAAAGTCCTCTCTTATTGGCGATAATTGTGATCAGCAGAAAGGAAATCTGGATAAACCCGTCCTGCACCGCCACCGGTACCCCAATGGAAAGCAGTTTCCCCATCACCGCCCGTTTCGGCTTCAAATCGCCGGAAGCAAGCCTGATATGCCGCATACCGCTGTCCGTTTTGATGCGAAACAGCGCCGCCCCGACACTGATTGTCTGAGATAAAGTTGTCCCCAGCGCAGCGCCTGCCGCTCCCATCCCCAGCGCCCCGATAAAAATATAATCCAGGACAATATTGGAGATGCAGGCCACCGCAATAAAATACATGGGACTCCTGGAATCCCCCATTCCTCTGAAAACGGAACTGATGATATTGTAAGCCGTAATAAAAGGAATCCCGATAAAACAGATCGTCAGATAGGTAACCGTGCTGTTCACAGCCTCCGCCGGCGTGGACATGGCATTTACAATGGGATCAATGCACAAGGTCAGCAATACCGCCGCCGCCACGGAAAGGCTTAAAAACAAAGTCACGGTATTTCCGATCGTCACAAGCACCTGCTTCTCGTTTTTTGCCCCTGTCTCATGGCCTATGGAAACCGTGGTTCCCATTGCAAGTCCCACGATCATCACGGTTATCATATGCATCATCTGGCTGCCGATCGAGACAGCCGTGGTACTCTCCACCGCATTGAACTGTCCCACAATATACAGATCCGCCATACCGTACAGCGTCTGCAGAAAACAGGAAAAAAAATAGGGAATCGAAAACGAAAGCAGCGTTCCGAATACATTTCCTGTTGTCAGTTCTTTTTTCATCTTTTTTGTTCCTTTCCCGGAAAGACAGCCCTGAAACGCTCAAAACATTCAGGCATCCCTCCCCTTCCCGTCGTTATCTTCCGCCATACTTCTCCGGGACGGCATTGCGGTTTTCTGATCCGGCAGCCCCCGGCAAAATATTCCAGTCTTCCGGCTCCGGAGCAGTCAAAGACACCCCCGAGAGATATCCGAACTCCCCTTTTATCTCCGGAAATTCCACTCTGCCGGCATGAAGAAGCTGATAGCGAAACACATAATCTTCCTGCCTCCTTAGCGCCTGGCCGTACTTTTTATCCCCCAGCACCGGATGCCCGATACCGGCAAGATGCGCCCGGATCTGATGGCTCCTTCCCGTCACCAGTAAAATCTCCAGTTTTGTGCAGTCTCTCTCTTTGACATAAAAAAGAGGGCTGATCACCGTCTCGATCTTTTTATATTCCCTTTCAAGCCCCGGCTCTCTCAGCTTCCGCCTCTTAAATTCTTTCTCCGAAATGATCTCCGAACGGTTTCTCTTTTCCTCTTTTTTCAGGTAACCCTTCAGCGTGATCTCCTCTTTTATCCTGCCCTGCACATAAGTCACATAGTATTTATGCAGCCCCCTCTCCCGCAGCATTTCCGACAAAAACTGGCTGCCGCGGACACTTTTGCCGCAGAGCATAAGCCCGCTTGTATTACGGTCCAGCCGATTGCATACCGAAGGACGAAACAGGACAAGTTCCTCCTCCGTCATCCTCCCCTTTTCCAGCAGATATCCAATCATCCACTCGTTTAAGGAAATATCCTTCTTATCCGCCTTCTGGGACAAAATACCCGCCGGCTTATTTAAAATAAGAATATTATCATCTTCGTATACGGC
>OFEY01001677.1_pt1 | contig 13835 bp, 15 predicted proteins | sample 1521251 | NCBI WGS metagenome assembly OFEY01 (sample SAMEA3504100, study PRJEB24116) | mouse gut metagenome | biome: mouse gut; feature: mouse-associated habitat; material: faeces | place: Denmark | collected 2011
GTAGAATACAAGCTTCCCAAGCTTGGGAGGGGGGTTCGATTCCCCTCGCCTGCTGTTAAGGTTCTGAAAATTTCCCGTAAATATGCGGTTTTCAGAGCTTTTTAAATTCTGCACTTTCACTTATCAGCTTTAATCTACTCAATATACTGGAAAATTCCGTTGGGACAAATACTGTCCTAACTCCTGCTTCTGTCTTAGGAGAATCCCTGATCTCATATACTCTTTTCTTATCATCACCTTTATAAAATATTTCTGTCCTTCTTATTTTGATTGAATTATTTGTTACATCGCACCACTTCAATGCAACTAATTCACCCACTCGAATACCGGTACAGAACATTAACATAATTCCCAAATTCAGGAGATCAGGCTTATGAATGGGTATTGCCGTATGTTGGGATATCTTTTTTTATCTTTTGTATGGAACCCTGCTTTTTCCAGTTTTTGATTTTATATTAACATAAATTCATTGATATACATTTCAGAAAATGTGAGTAAAACTGTGAATGTAGGAGATTGGGGAAAAGTATAGCATTTGTATAATCTAAGATCTTGGACACAGATTATAACACAGGGAATAGAGAATAATTTGTGTCGGAGGGAAGGTTGATAGATAGAGGGTTCGGGGATATGTAACACAGAACACAAAAGTCCGAGGTAATACTAACTCGGGCTCCCCCCTTCGGGGAGATCGCCAAATTGTGCTGGCGCTTAACGACGTTCGCATTCCGGCGGCTCCGATCCATTTCCCCTGCATTGGCGAACGTCTACGCCTTAAGCACCACTGGCGATCAATAACAGGGGTAACTTGATGCTATCCCTGTTGAAACTTAGTTGTTTACTAATTATTCAAAATGTAACTCCGGAGCACTGTAATCAATACCACCAGCACCAGATTCCGGAAGGCCTGAGAATGCTCCACCTGCTTCTCCCATTCCTACACTGCCTGTGTCTTCATTGCCAGATGGTTGGCCTTCACCGCTAGACTGTTGTGTAGAACCGCCTCCATCGCCGCCGGAACTTCCACTTTCACCACCGGATTGGGGTTGGGACTTAGTTTGGGAGACTAACTTCGCACTTATATATTGTTTCTTCCCATCCATCTCTATTTCATACCAATCATTTACAACACTTTTTCCTGTGATTTTTATTTCCTGTTCAGCAGGAATATTGCCTGTTGGTTCGTTGCCTAATGCCTCACCATACAGATCATCATAAATATCTGCATCTGCTATGGTATACATGGTCTCATCTACAGCTTCTATTTTATAGAGCATCTCCAACTTAGCTGACATCTCATTTTTCTCTGCTGTCAGTGCATCCATTTGAGACTGCAATTCTGCTATGGAATTATTCGCAGAATCCAGTTCCGTTTTCAGGGCAGCGTATTCTCCGACCTGATTTTGCAGATCGTCCGCTGTAGCCTGCAAGTGTGAGATGGTCTCCGCATCCTGATCAGCGCCACATCCAATCAGTACAAAAGCTGACAGGATCACTGCCATAAATAATATAAAGAATCTTTTCATTTCTTTATTCCTTCCTTGATCAATCATATTCCATTAATAATTTACTACAAAATACCCATCCTGCCAATCCCGATTTTTTCATCCGGTATACGCATATACGCACAACAGAAAAACTGATACTACTTATGTAAGCCTTGAAGGTTTGCATGAAGATAACAAGATTTAATACTCCTATATGAGTAAACTATTTTTTCTTTTGTTTTAACATTTTTCAGCTTAGTAAGCATTCATACTTCTTTTGAAATTTGGGGAATGCCTGTATATCATGTCATACCGTATCAGATCGTCGCACTAAGTTCGTGAAATACCTCACTAAGTGCTTGGTAACAGCTTAGACGCTAAGCGGATTACAAACAAGGAAATAATTCATTCTGGGTGTTGAATTAGATAAGCTAATAAAAAAATAGTTGTCAATATTCCAACAATATATTATAATAACAATCGTATCATACACTGCACTAAGGAAAAATGTCCCTTTAGAACTGGTTTTATAGACTTTCTCCTTTCTTGCAATTTGTTTGATATCAAAATATTCAGGTAGTCAAAGGTAGTCAAACCCAAACCACAGAAAGCCCTGATTTTATTGGACTTTTTATGCTTTTAGCATGGGTTCGATTCCCCTCGCCTGCTCTGAGAAAGAAATCTTTATGGTTTCTTTTTTTACGTCAGTTCGAGACCTTCCTGACGAACGGAACCCCAGACGATTCCGTTAAACAAAACTAAAGGAGACAAATGCATATGAAAAAACAACTTATCAGCGAAGCTGCCCCTACAAGGGTTGCTCCGTCCATTTCACTCGCAACTCTGGTCCAGGCTGCCATGATCGCAGCGATCTATGTTGTACTCACATTACTCGCCAACGCCTTTGGGCTGGCAAATTACGCTATTCAGGTCCGATTTTCCGAAGCGCTGACCATTTTACCGTTTTTTACTCCGGCGGCTGTGCCCGGACTGTTTGTGGGCTGCATTCTCAGCAATATTCTGACCGGCTGCCTGCCCCTGGATACGGTTTTCGGCAGCCTCGCAACGCTGATCGGTGCATTGGGCACATACGCCATCGGCAGAATAAGCCGTAAAGCCATCGGTGCCGCCAGGAGCGCTTTGGAACCTCAGAAAAAAAGTGCCGTATATAAATTCCTGGTACCTCTGCCCCCCATTATTTCCAATACGCTGATCGTTCCCTTTGTTCTTGCCTATGTCTATCAGTTTGAGGGTTCTATCCCTTATTTTATGCTGACCGTGGGAACCGGAGAGGTAATCTCCTGCGGCGTTCTCGGCCTGATACTGCTCTTTTCGCTGGATCGGTACAAAAATATTCTGTTTCGCTCTTGACAGTTTTTGCTGTGTGTGATATAAATATTTACCAAGCCGTAAGGCGACAACTGAAGATACCCAAATGAGGGAGTAGTAGCGCAATCTGCGTGTCCAGCCAACATACGCGGCCTTTATGGTCTGGCTTGACTTAAATAACGAGACTCATGTGCAACGATGATGCTTCATAGAATTTATGATGTCGGTATTGTTGCACCTGGGTTTTTCTTTTTACCAAATTCAATCAAGCCTGTAGAGTCAAGAAAGGAAGGTCAAACATGGAACTTACAATTACGATCCTGCTGTTTCTCATTGGTATTGTGCTTATCGTCAAAGGAGGAGACTACTTTGTAGATGCCGCCACCTGGATGGCGGAAGTCAGCGGTATTCCCAAGGTCATTATTGGCGCCACCGTTGTCAGCCTTGCCACCACTTTACCCGAAATGCTTGTATCCGTCATCGCCGCAATGGACGGCAAAGTAGATATGGCTGTGGGAAATGCCGTCGGCAGCGTTACCGCCAATATCGGTCTGATCATGGCCATTTCTCTGGTTTTTATGCCCGGTGCCATCAAACGGAAAGATTATGTCCCGAAATCCATTTTAATGTTCTGCGCATCCCTGGTAATCGTAGCCTCCGGAAGGACAGGACATATTGATCTTTTTCTCTCTGCCGTACTGATGATACTTTTCGTACTTTTCCTGATAGAAAATATACGCTCCACCCGGCAGTCCATGCATCATAACACCGCCGCTCTGCGGGCTGCGGAATGTGCCGCCGCAGAAGGAGGCGCAGTTTCACTCTCTTCGCCGAAAGCAGCCCGGGACCGTTCCGTGGTTCTTATTAATGTGGCTAAATTTATAGGGGGGGCTATCAGCATCGTTGTCGGGGCAAATCTGCTCGTTAACAACGGCAGTGAACTGGCAAGATACATCGGTATCTCCGAGCGTATCATCGGCGTTACGCTGGTGGCCATCGGAACCTCCTTGCCGGAGCTTGTCACCACCATAACCGCAATTATTAAAAAACAATCTTCTCTTTCCATCGGCAATATCCTCGGCGCAAATATCATTGATCTTACATTGATTCTTCCCGTCAGCATGGTATGCGCCGGTAAACCGCTTCCCATCGCATCCTCATCTGCCGCTTTGGATTTTCCCGCCTGCCTTTTGGTTGGCTGCATCGCCATTATACCGATGATGATTTCCTCAAAGTTTAAACGCTGGCAGGGACTCGCACTTCTGGCAGTCTATGCGGTATATCTTGTATTGACATGTACTTCATAAGATACACAATGTTGACAAAAGCAAACTGCCAATGACTTTGCTCCTGATGCAATATAAAAGGGAGGTGATACTCTGATTTATCTGTCAGAATATCGCCTCCCTTTTATCCCGATGAAGCCTTCGCTTTCCGCTTACCGCTCAATAGAATATATGTCCTCCGATGGATATCCCTGTGAGCCCCTCTATCGGCGTCCTGAAATATACGCAGTCGCCCACATTGGAAACCCCCGCCATCGCCTCATCTGCCGCCTGATAACATGCCGGTGTTGCCCTGTCCTCGGCAAGCGCAATGGCAAGCCTTCCGCTTCCTACCGGTGAAAATTGTGACTTTTGATAAATAACACCAGTTATTGTATCCGGATATACAGAACTGAGCAGTCGATTAATTACCACAGCTCCAACCGCAAGCTGTCCTGCGTAGGGTTCTCCCCCCGCCTCACAGTAAATCAGATTGGCCAGAAGATACCTGTCTCCCTCGGCAAAAGAAACCGAAGAAATATCACGCTTTGCCGACTGAGAGGCCAGTTTGGACATGGCGATCTCTTCCGCCAGTTTCTTTTTCAGCGCCGCTATATCCGCGTCCTGCTGCTTAATCTTTGCCTCATAAGCCTCAGCTTCAGCCTGAGCATTGGATAACTGCCCTGCATTCTGGGCAATATCACCGGAAGTGGAACTGATATACCCGCTGACCTTGGACTGTTCCGCCTCCACCTGCACCTTATAATCCGCAAGTTCTTCCTGCTCCTTTTGAAGCTGCTGTTCCCTCAGGTCTATTTCATCTCTGATATGCCGAAAATCCTCAAGCTTCTGCTGGTCATAGTCGGAAATGGCATCTACGTAATCATAATAATTCAGCATATCCGAAATAGTATCCGCCCCCAGCATCCCCTCCAAAAGCGCATAATCGTTTCTCTCATACATGTACTGAATGCGGCTTTTCATCGCCGCATATTGATTATCCGCATCAGCCCTCGCCTCTTCCAGCGCCTCCTGAGTTTCCAAAATCTCCTGCTCCTTGTCGGAAATCTGCTGTTCCAGTTCCGCCAGCCGGTCACTGACATCGCTGAGCTGATCATTCAGATGATCCAGTTTTCCCTGCAGCGTATCCAGTTCACTTTTGAGTCCCGAAATATCATCCTGTGTCTGGGAAAGCTGCCCCTTGGTCTGCTCCTGCTCCCGCTGCGCCTGGTCCAGCTTTTCCTTCGTTGTGAGAGCATAAGCGGAGAGAGACAATCCTGCTGCCATAGCCGCCACAAGCAGGCTTGCCATCAGGCGTTTCCCTGCCTTTACAATTCCTCTCATATGCCCTCACCTCCCCTCATTTCAATTCTTATTCCCGTAAAATAACTCTTCTCTATCCTGATATTCACTATTTCTGACCGGCAGCATCAGACTCTTTCCGCTACAATTCCAGTTCTACTTTCCTGCCGGTCGCCTCATACTGCCGGTATACCACTCCGGCCGCATCGAACAACTTTTTGGATGCAACATTCCCGGGCGTACCATCATATTTATCACTTCCATAAATTACCTTCCTGATTCCCGCCTGAATGATTGCCTTCGCACACTCATTGCAGGGAAACAGGGAAACATATAGTGTCGTTCCCTCCAGGGAACCGCCCCGGAAATTCAGAATAGCGTTCAGTTCACTGTGTGTCACGTAAGCATATTTTGTGGAAAGCATATCGCCTTCCCTCTCCCACGGGAAATCATCATCCGAGCATCCCATAGGCAGCCCGTTATAACCCATGGAGAGAATCTTATGGTCACTGCTGACAATACAGCATCCCACCTGGGTTCCGGGATCTTTCGAGCGCATGCCCGCCAGTCTGGAAACTCCCATAAAGTACTCATCCCAGCTTATATAATCCGTCCGTTTCATTTGTACCCCCATACAAAATATTGTTACTCTTCTCCGGAATTACTTTATCCCCTTAAAATTACTTCTTATAGTACCAATTCATCTTCTACTTAGTCCCGAAAATCCGGTCTCCCGCATCCCCAAGCCCCGGTACGATATAAGCATGTTCATCCAGCTTTTCATCCAGCGCCCCAATATACAGATCCACATCAGGATGTTCATCCTGCATCCTCTTTACCCCTTCCGGCGCCGCTATGATACACATAAAATGTATTTTTTTGCACCCCTTATCCTTCAGCATCCGAATCGCCGCCGTTGCGGAACCGCCGGTTGCCAGCATGGGATCAACCACAAATACTTCCCTCTCTCCGCAGTCCGCAGGCAGTTTGCAGTAATATTCCACCGGCTCATGCGTCTCAGGATCCCGGTAAAGCCCGATATGCCCAACCTTTGCCACCGGAATCATTGCCAGCACCCCGTCCACCATGCCGAGCCCCGCCCTGAGAATCGGAACGATAGCCATTTTCTTCCCTTTCATTTCCTTCACTACGGCTCTGCAGATCGGTGTCTCTATCTCCACATCCGTCAGCTTCAGATTCCTTGTAGCCTCATAGGTCATCAGCATCGCAATCTCGCTGATGGTCTCTCTGAAATCTTTTGTGCCTGTTTCTTTTCTTCGTATCCTGCCGATTTTATGCTGAATCAGCGGATGTTCCATTATGATCGTCTTCGCCATGTTTCCTCCTGCCAAAATCAGTCTGCCTCAATTTTTCCAACTCTTCTTTTATGCCGCTCATCCTCCGAAAACGGGGTGTCCAGAAATTTCTCCACAATATCCAGCGCCAGAAACTCCCCTGTTACACCGGCTCCGATGGACAGCATATTGGCATCGTTGTGAAGCCTTGTCAGTTTTGCCGTCACCGGATCAGAGCACAAAGCGCATCGGATACCGGGCACTTTATTTGCACAGATAGAAACACCGATACCAGTGGTGCACAGCACAATCCCCCGGTCACAGCTTCCCTCCGCCACGGCTTTTGCCGCCGGTCTGATAAAATCCGGATAGTCGCAGGAATTTTTGTTCTCACATCCAAAATCCTTATACTCCAGCCCTCTTTCTTCCAGATACTTTTTAACTCTCTCCTTGAGATCATATCCGCCATGATCTGATGCTATTGCTATCATAACTTTCCCCTTTCCGTTCATATTTTTATTGTGATATACAGATCAGCGCTTTATACCGCACCGCCTGCCATTTCCATACGATGCCCCGCCGCTTTTAAAAGCCGGTTCATAACAGCCTGCCCGATACCGCTTTCCTCGAAAGCCTCCGAGTAGATTACATCTACCGCCTCATCATCAAACTCCCGCAGAATCCGGTACAGTTCTCTCGCCGTCTCCTCCTCCCGCTCCCTGCTGCCGGCACTCTTTACAAAAGTGGCTCCGTAACGCCCCGCCGTTGCATCGGTAGCGATCACTCCACTGCGAAGCCCTTTTTTCTCCGCCTCCTTCAGCAATGCATTGATGCGCTTCACCACCGCCTCTTCCTCCCCGGAAATAATTGTCAGCTCCGCTTTCGGCGCATAATGCCTGTACTTCATCCCCGGTGCCTTCGGAGCAGTTTTACAGCCTTCCGGCAGGATTGCTCCGTCAATTTCCACTTTTCCAAGAACTTCCTCCAGCATTTCCCTTGTAATATATCCCGGTCTTAAAATAGTCGGTATCTCCTCGGTCAGATCCACGATCGTGGACTCCAGCCCGATACATGCCTGTCCGCCATCCAGAATCATTTCGATTCTGCCCCCCAAATCCTCCTCCACATGCTTTGCCAGCGTAGGACTCGGCCGCCCGGAGGCATTAGCACTCGGTGCTGCCACATAACCGCCCGCCGCCCGGATCAGAGAAAGCGCTGTCGGATCAGAAGGCATACGCACCGCAACGGTGGATAACCCGCCGGTCGTCTCCCTTGGCACCCTATCCGACTTTTCCAGTATCATCGTTATAGGCCCAGGCCAGAATGCCTTTCCCAGCTTTTTTGCCGTTTCCGGTATTTCTCTTACAATGAGACTCATATCTTCCCATCTGCAGATATGCACGATCAGCGGGTTATCGGAAGGCCTTCCCTTTGCGGCATAGATCTTTCGGGAAGATTCCGGATTCAGTGCATCTCCCCCAAGTCCGTATACCGTCTCCGTGGGAAAAGCCACCAGGCCGCCATCCTGCAGAATTTTTCCCGCTTCCTCCACAGCCTCCCTGGCTGCTGCCATATTCCTGTTTTCATCCGTTACTCTGAATATTCTTGTGTCCAATATTATGCACCTGACAGCCTTTTATGCGTATTATAAATAGCATATCCCTCAAACTGTCCTGAAAAAATATGCAATTACGTCTGTCGATATTATACCTTAATACAATATATTTGGCAAACAAAAAAGGCGGAAACACCGCCTTTTTCCTGAATATAACACTTTTTTCTCTTTTATCACGCCTCTTCAAGCACTGCCTCTTCCACTTCACTCACTGTAGGAATGGAATTTGCCGCTCCCATGCGGGATACTGCTATGGCGGATGCCTTTGCGCAGATCTTAAGCGCCTCCGGCACCGGCAGTTCTTTCATCATGGACGCGATAAAGTACCCTGTAAAGGTATCCCCTGCCGCTGTGGTATCCACCGGTTTCACTTTGAAGATACCCTGCCTGTATGTATCATGCTTATCCCGATAAACCACGCCTTCCGAGCCCAGTGTGAGGACAACCTGCGCCTCCGGGAATTTTTCCATCATCTTATCCAGTATCTTTTCCGGCTCTTTTTCTCCGGAAATCTGCCAGCCCTCTATCTCATTTAAAAGAAAGACCGATATTTTATGCATATCACAGGCAAGAAGCGCCTCATTAAAAGGAGAAGGATTCAGCACAATGCGCATTCCCTTTTCATATGCCGTATCTATGATATATGGCATTTCGTTTACTTCATTCTGCAAAAGGACGATATCACCCTTCCCAAACCTGGAAAAGACCTCATCAACATACTCTCTTGTGATCATACGGTTGCTGCCGCCGTACAGAAGAATACAATTCTGGGCATTTTTATCAAGCTGGATAATGGTATGTCCCGATTTACCTGCCACCATTTTAATCAGCGTCGTATCCACACCGCTTTTCTCACACAGATCCAGAAAACCCTGTCCGTCTTCTCCCACCATGCCCGCATGCCGCACCGGCACGCCTGCCCTCGAAAGCGCAATGGACTGATTTAATCCTTTTCCGCCGAAATGCGTCTCCAGCCCGAAAGAATCCATTGTCTCTCCCGGTGTGATCACATGATCCACCTTGTACACATAGTCGTAATTTAAAGATCCGAAATTTAATACCTTCATGCCTCTCTTCTCCTTTTACTCTGCTATGATAACCCACTTGTCAACGGGTAATTTCAGTCATTTCCAAAAATATCCCTTGTATATACCTTCTCCTTTACGTCATCCAGACATTTATCATATCTGTTGGCAATGATTGCATCACACTGTTCCTTGAACTCATCAATATCATGCAGTACCCTGCTTCCGAAAAAAGTGCTTCCGTCTTCCAATGTGGGTTCGTATATCACCACCGTTGCTCCCTTTGCCTTAACCCGCTTCATTACCCCCTGAATAGAACTCTGACGGAAATTATCGCTGCCGGCTTTCATCGTCAGCCTGAATACGCCAATGACTACATTCTTCTCTTTACTGCTGTCATAGTCATTGTCCTCACCATAATCATAATAGCCGGCCATCGACAATACCCTGTCCGCAATAAAATCCTTCCTGGTTCTGTTGCTCTCCACAATCGCAGACATCATGTTCTGTGGAACATCCTCATAATTCGCCAGAAGCTGCTTGGTATCCTTTGGCAGGCAGTAACCGCCATAGCCAAAAGAAGGGTTATTATAGTGCATACCGATCCGCGGATCAAGGCATACGCCGTTAATGATCTCCTGTGTATTTAGCCCTTTCGTCTCCGCATAAGTATCCAGCTCATTAAAATAACTTACCCGCAGCGCCAGATAAGTATTGGCAAACAATTTTACCGCTTCCGCTTCCGTAAAGCCCATGATCAGCGTATCGATATCCTCTTTCAGTGCTCCTTCCTGCAAAAGCGCCGCAAACGTATTTGCCGCCTTCATCAGCCTTGCATTCTTCGTATCCGTCCCCACAATAATACGACTCGGATATAAATTGTCATACAATGCCTTACTTTCCCTCAGAAATTCCGGACTGAAAATAATATTATCACAATGGTACTTTTCCCTTATGAAAGCCGTATATCCCACCGGAATCGTTGACTTGATTACCATCACCGCATCCGGATTACAGGAAATGACCTGCTTTATCACGCTCTCTACCGCCGAAGTATCAAAATGATTTTTTTTGGAATCATAGTTTGTGGGAGCCGCAATAACCACGAAATCTGCTTCCGTGTAAGCCTCTTCCGCATCCAGCGTAGCCGTCAGAAAGAGTTCCTTCTCCGCCAGATACTTTTCAATATATTCATCACGGATCGGAGATTTTTTCCGATTGATCAGTTCTATCTTTTCCGGTACGATATCCACCGCAAATACTCTGTGATTCTGACTTAATAAAGCGGCGATAGACAGCCCCACATACCCCGTACCTGCCACGGCTATCTTTAAGCCCTTTGTATCTCTCATCATAATTATTGTCTCCTGTTTTAAATCTGTCAATACTCCTTTATCGCAGTTTTTCAGCCTGCGGCCGCATACCGGAGAATCCCAAGATGGATTGCCCACGCCACCCTGTCCTGATAAGCTTCCTGCGTCAAAAGTTTTGCTTCCGTGCTGTTTGACAAAAAACCGCACTCCGCAATAATAATCGGTGTCTGTGTCTTTTTCAGCAAATAGTAACTGTCATTCGCTTTCGCCTCCCGGCGGTTTTCCTTATCCAGCGTCTCCGCCATGGTCCCCTGCATTACTTCGGCCATCGCCTTTCCCTGCAGGCTGGTTGCATAGTAAAACACCTGAGCCCCCTTCACATATTCTTCGGAGTAAGAATTCTGATGTATGCTTACCGCCAGATCCGCTCCGGAGGAATCGATCATGGCTACCCTGTTTTTCATATCCTGGACTTTCTTGTTGGAATCTTCCGGCCGGTAGAGCCCTTCTTCCCCCTCCCTGGTCATGATCACTTCCACATCCGAAAGTTCAAGATACCGTTTTACTTTTTTGGCGATCGCCAGATTAATATCCTTTTCCAGGGCCTGATTGATCCCTACTTTGCCCGGATCAATCCCACCGTGTCCCGCATCGATCACAACGACCAGTTTATGATTTCCGCTCCCTTTGTCCTCTTTTTCCTCCGAAAGCCCGATCGTATCCCGATGGATCACCACATCGCCACTGCCCGTTGTCACATATTCCGCCGTCCGATGGGAAAGAAGCAGCATTGCCGCCACAAGCACCGCTCCCATACCGACCTTAATTTTACCAAACTGTTCCTCTGTCATAAAAATCCCTTCCCGCATTCTTTCTCCTCGCTCTATTTTATGAGAAAAAACCGGGGCTTATGTTAGAGGAACATAACTACCCTGATCAGTTCGCGCAGTACTCTGCGATCAGATCCCAGACATCCGTCGACTCCAGCCCGAGCTTCCACTCAGCCACACCCGCCAGATCGTACGTTTTCATCACATCCAGTTTTACTTTCACGGAATCATAATTCTCCAGCCACACCTGATACAGAGTATCGTCCTTTTGAATCTCCCCGTAATGCTGGCACTCCGCTTCCAGCCACTGTGTCTGTATTCCGTTTTCAGCCACAAACTCCGCCGCGGCACGCATCCCTACGGATTCCCCCACCACCTCCGTACCGGTGGTTTTCCATATCCTTGTATAGAACGGGATTCCGTTAATCAGTTTTTCCGCCGGCACATATTCCAATGTATCAGCTATCCCGCTCTCCACATAGTCAATGCTGGAAACGGAGCCTGCCTTTCCTCCGCTCCCCCAATGCTCATCATACCCCATAACGACCACATAGTCCGCATAAACGCTCTGCTCTCTGCGGTTGTACCAGATGGCACCGCCGGAGATCGGATAGTTGTCCACGGAAAGAACAATACCGTTTTTCCTGCATTCGACGGAAAGCTCACGGATAAACTCCACAAAATGTTTCCCGGTGGCTTCGTCAATTTTTTCAAAGTCTATATTCAGCCCGTCAATACCGTAATTCAGCACTTCCCCCATCAAATTCCGGATCAGGTTTGCCCTGGCTGCGGAAGATGAAAAGATTGCAAACCTGTCCACCTCCTCCGTAAAATCATCCGCCAGCGCCCACACTTCCAGCCCCATGGCATGAGCATTATTTACATAGTCCGAAGACGCATAGCTGACAATATTCCCTTCATTTCCCGTCAGGTGAAACCATGTCGGAGATATGACATTCAGACCTTTGGTGTTTGCCGTCACCTCAGCCAGTGTAGCGTTTCCTGCGTTACCTGATACCTGATGCCAGCCCATATTGATCTTAAATTCCTTTGAAGTACCCGTAAATTCCAGTTCCCCGTACATGGAAGCGTTATTCACAAAGGAAGGCGTCACAACTTCCGTTTCACCCAGTTTCTTATTTTCCACATAGCCGATAATACTGTCAGCAGTCTTTACTTTCGACCAGGTCTCCATCTGCTCTAAAATAATAAGCCGCTCTCCTGCCGCAACTTCTTTCAGTATTTCACTCTTCACCCCACCCTGGTATCTGACCTGCGTATCTTTTTCTACCGACGCAACCTGTCTTTCCCCATAGGAAGTATAGATCTGAATACGATTCGGTTCCCTGAACGTCTCAAAGTCAAAGATCGTAAACAGTCGTATAAAATCTATCGCAATATACAATGTATCCCCTTCATAAAACGCGATCTGATACTCACAGATATTTTCGTCCTCTCCGTCCATATAGCTGCTCTCTCCTATGTTATAGGAAAGTATCCTGTCCGGCAGTACATAACGGATCGTATTTTCCACTTCATTCACATAAAGCCTTGTATAGATAAAATAATCGCTTACCGTATCATAAGTAATATAAAAGGTCCCGTCTGCCCCAACACGGGCTCTGTCCTCTATCACTTCATCTTGCATGATAATGGCTGCTTCATCACCTGTAATACCATAATACTCATTCAGATCAGTCTGCTCTTTGGAATATGAATATTTCTCCATAATCATTGAGCCGAAACTCACGCCCACAACAATAAAAATAAGGACGATCGCAATTAATACCGGAATTATTTTTTTCATGCCTGTACTCCTTTCAACCGCCCCTATTATACCAGACTATTTCCATATCGTCATTATGTATTTCCGTGAAAGAACCAATTTTCTTTTCTGACATATAATATCACCATAAGGGGCTTCTTTTTCGCAATATTTTTTTCGTCAGTTATTATGACATTCAAATGGCTTCTTAAACAATCAGTTTTCCATGATTTTATCGTAGCGGACCTGAGTCAGGGCACCTTCATCATCGATAACAAAATCGGGCATATACACAGCGTCCTCTCTGACAAACCGCTCTACGATCCCCGCAGGTGAAGACGGTTTTCCATCCAGGTACAGTTCTATTCCCTGACTGAGAATACTTTCCAGTCTGCTTCTCATGGTCATCATTTCAATTTTATCATTCCGCATAATTCCTCCTTTCTTCTTCTGCTCTTTCAAAAGGAGGTCGGATATATTCGTGATATATATGGAACCAGAGAATTTTCAGAATTTAAATTTTTGAAACAGCAGATTATTATTTTTTTTGTTGACGATACTAAGTAAAGAAACTTTTACCGATACAGCTTTTTACTATTAGAAACAGTT
>OFEY01001712.1_pt1 | contig 13583 bp, 8 predicted proteins | sample 1521251 | NCBI WGS metagenome assembly OFEY01 (sample SAMEA3504100, study PRJEB24116) | mouse gut metagenome | biome: mouse gut; feature: mouse-associated habitat; material: faeces | place: Denmark | collected 2011
CGTGAGGCCCTCGATGGCCGCCTTGCTGGCCGAATACACACCGGCGCCGGGGCCGCCGCCGGAGGCAACCGCGCCCCGCAGCGCCCGCAGCAGCGGCAGGACGATTACGAAGACCTGGGCCCTGCCTTTCCCTCCGAAGCCAGCGGCATGGACGACGTGCCGTTCTAACCGCCACCCAAAAGGAAGAGACGCCCGTCTCTTCCTTTTTTTGAAGGCAGGCATTCCTTTCTTTTCCATAAACACGAGGCTTGAATCATAGCTACGCGACTGGAAGGCAATACGGCGGGCCTGAAGCCCAGCCAGATGAAGGCGCTGACACGCCTTGGGCAGCGGCGGTATCCCGTACTCGGCGGCTATACCATCGAACAGGCAAGGGAACTGGCGGCGCTGTCGCGCTCGCTGGGCCGTCAGGTCGGCCTGACCATCGACCGGCAGGGCAAGGTGGACATGGTCATCGTGGGGGACCCCGCCTCCATCCTCATTCCCGAACTGCCCCGAAGACGCGGTGCCGCCGAACGTCTGCGCGGCATCCGCCTCATGCACACCCACCTCTCTCCGGATGGTCTGTCACAGGAAGACCTCATGGACATGCTCTTCCTGCGTCTCGACAGCGTGTCCGTGCTCACCGTCAACGACTACGGCGATCCCGTCAGTTTTCAGAGCGCCCACCTGCTGCCGCCCAATGCGGACAGTCAGCCCTACCGCGTCCATCCCCTTACGGCATGGGATCGGGTGCAGCACGACTTCAACGCGGAAGTGGAATCCATCGAGGAAGAACTGGGCCGCGTCCTCTCCGAAGCCTCGGAAGCGGGCGACAACCCCCGTGCCGTGCTCGTTTCCGTCTCTCCCCTGCCCCGCACCGTGCAGGAAATGCACATCGAGGAACTGCGCGAGCTGGCCCGCAGCGCGGGGCTCGTCGTCACGGGCACGCTCATCCAGCGCGTGGCGAGCATCCATCCCCGCCACATCCTCGGCAAAGGCAAACTCGCGGAACTCGAAGTGCTGGCGCTGCAAGGGCAAGCCTCGCTGATCATTTTCGACGGCGAACTGACGCCCGCGCAGCTCAACAGCCTCTCCGAAGTCACGGAGCGCAAGGTCCTCGACCGCACGCAACTCATTCTGGACATTTTCGCGCAGCGGGCCACCACCCGGGCGGGCAAACTGCAAGTGGAAATGGCCCAGCTCCAGTACACGCAACCCCGTCTCGTGGGCAAGAACCGGGCTATGGACCGGCTCATGGGCGGCATCGGCGGGCGCGGCCCCGGCGAAACCAAGCTGGAAACGGATCGCCGCCGCGTGCGGGAGCGCATCGCACGCATCAAAAAGGAACTGGAAGGCTTGCGCCAGCAACGGGCCTTTACCCGGGCGCGCCGGGCACGACAGGGGTTGCCCGTAGCCGCGCTCGTCGGCTACACCAACGCGGGCAAATCCACCCTGATGAACGCCCTGACCCGTTCGGAGGTATTGGCAGAGGACAAGCTCTTCGCTACGCTGGACCCCACGACGCGGCGCCTGCGCTTCCCCGAGGAACACGAGCTGGTGCTGGCCGATACCGTGGGCTTTATCCGCAATCTGCCGAAAGAACTGAAAGAGGCGTTCCGGGCGACGCTGGAGGAACTGGAAGCCGCTGATCTGCTGCTGCATGTAGCCGACGCCGCTCATCCCGAACTGGACCGCCAGATCGCGGCCGTGGAAGGCATCCTTTCGGACATGGAACTTTCTGACGTGCCCCGCCTGCTGATCCTCAACAAATGGGATCAGGTCGAAGAGGCATTGCGCGACGTCCTGCGCGAGCGCTGGCCCGAGGCGCTGACCATTTCCGCTGCGACGGGCGAAGGGCTCGGCCTCCTTTCGCGGCGCATCGAAGACAGCGTCCGTTGGGACACGCCTACGGCGTAACGTCTTTCCCGGCTTCGCGCGCCTGCCGTTGCAAATGAATCAGGAGCTGGGCGGCGGCCAAGGCATCCGACCCCGCATGATGGTGATCAAGCGGGATGCCGTAATGACGGCATACGGCGTCGAGCTTGTGTGAGGGGAGTTTGAGCTGTTTGCGGGAAGCCCGCAGGGTGCAGATGAAAGGCCACTGGGGATGCGGGAGGCCATAAGCCTGACAGCAGGCTTCCAAAACCCGACGATCAAAGGGGGCGTTGTGCGCGACAAGGTGCGTGACGTCCCCTAAAAACGCGGCCATCTGTGGCCAGAATTCTCCGAAGGTCGGGCTGTCGCACACATCCTTCCACGTGATGCCGTGCACCCATGTAAAAAGAACCCGATGGCGCGGAGGCCGGATGAGGCTATACAGCGTATCCACAATACGGCCTTCGCTCACTTTGGCGAGTCCTACGGCACAGGCGCTGTCGGGCTGGTAATCTGCGGTTTCAAAATCGAGCGCGGCATACACGGGGGGCCGTTCCGCCGCCTCTCCGGATGCGCCCTTCTCGTTTATGCCCTTTGCCATGTCGTCTCCGTTTCCGCCCCAGCCGCCCTCTCCCGACGCGCTTTCATCCTTGCCGTCAGGAGGGGCAGCCAGCGGCGGTCCTACTTGCGGGAAGCGTGTACCGGCGTCCCGTTCACCCGCCAGATGCCGAATCCGGTCACCGCGCAGAGAATGGAAAAGATCGGCACGAACCAGTTCAACAGCGCGTAGGGGGCAAAGTCAAAGGCGCTCACGCCAAGGACGCCCGCGATGTAGAAGGCGTGCACGCTCCACGGGACAAGGGGACAGCCGATGGTCCCCGCATCTTCGCAGGTGCGCGACAACACGACCGGGCTGATGTCCGCCTTGCGGAAAGACTCCAAAAAGGCGCGGCCCGGCACGATGACCGCCAACATCTGGCTTCCCGTGCCCAAATTGATGATATAGGCCGCGGCCAGCACGGACGCGACCAGCCGGACCGCGGAGCGCGCACCCCGCAAGACCGCCTCAAGTAAAACCTCAAGTACCCGTGAGCGCTCAAGAATCCCCCCGAAGGCCATCCCGGAACACAGGAGGAGCACGGTCGGCATGATGCTCATGAGCCCGCCGCGCGAAAGCAGGGGATCAAGCTCCTTGATGCCCGTCTGGGAAACATAGCCCGAGGTCATCATCTTGGCGAGGCTGTTGAGTCCCACGCCTTCAAAAAGCGCAATGGCTACGGCGCTGAGCAGGCAGACCAGCATGACCGGCAAAACCGGAAAACGCCGATACGCCAGCACGATCATCAGCAAGGGAGGAATAAAGGCCACAAAGCCCAGGCTGAAATGGGATTCCAGTCCCTTCAGGATGGCATCCAGGCTGTCCAAGGACACGGCCTGCCCCTGCGCGAAGGAAAACCCGAGGAAGGTGTAGACGATGCCCGCGGCGACAAAGGCCGGGACCGTGGTCCAGAGCATGGAAAGGATGTGATCGAAGAGAGAAACTTCGCACACCGAGGCTGTGATGTTCGTGGAATCCGAAACCGGGGACATCTTGTCGCCGAGGTACGCGCCAGAAACGACGGCCCCCACGGTCATGGCGGCGGGATAGCCGAGCGCCTGCCCCACGCCGAGGAGCGCCACGCCAATCGTCCCCATCGTCCCGAAAGAGGTTCCCGTCGCCACGGAAGCTATGGAACAGAGGACCATGGCGGAGAGGAGGAAATGCTCGGGGGCGATCAGTTTCAACCCCCAATAAATGATGGCCGGAATCGTCCCCGATGCCAGCCACGCGGCAATAATCATGCCCACAAGAGCAAGAATGGCGATGGCGATCTGGATACGGCCCAAGGCCTCAAACATGCCTTCCTGCAAGGTTTCCCAACGGTAGCCCGTTTTCAGGCCCATCAATCCGGCCAGCGCCACAGCCGCAATCAGCGGCAGGACGGGAGGCCGCACGCCCACCACCAGTGTTCCGTACAAAATCACCGCCACAGGAAGCAGCAGCGACAGCACAGCCCATCCCAGAGAAGGCTTTTTCCCTTCCGTTTCCATCTTTTCTCTCCCATACATAGTAACGTCAGGCCGCCTCACGGCGGCTTCCCTTCTTCCTTATCCCCCGGACCCCTCACTCGTCTACCCGTGAAGGCCGTCGTTCCCATTGGTCGTAGGCGTCCAGCAACAGCTCCGTGTGCAAAGGAATCTGCGTCCTCAAGTCATAGGCGGTCAGAATGCGCCGGCGCGCGGCGGCGCGCACGGGGGCCATCGCCGCCGAGCGGGCCAAAAGTTCCGCCGTCATGACGGCAAGCTGATCCGAATCCCAAAAATCACACAGGAAGCCATTGATCCCGTGGCTCACCACTTCCCTGACCGGCTCCGTATCCGAGCTTACCAAAAGGCAGCCGCAGCTCATGGACTCGAAGAGCCCGGCGGAAAGGGCAAAGGGCGCGGTGAAGTAGACATGGACCGTGGACGCCCGCAGGAGCATCCGGTATTCCTCATAAGGGCGGAAACCCACAAAATGCACCCGGCGGGGATCGACGGGCACCTCCTGCCGCAGGCGTTCAAACGAAAGCGTCTCGTCCCCGCCCTGCCGTTCCGACGCCATGATCAAGACATGGCACTCGGGCCGCGCCGCCAACAGCGCGGGCAGGCTGCGGTAAAACTGCGGGAAACCTCGAAACGGCTCCAGACCGCGCCCGGAAAAGGTCACGAGTTCACGCGCCGCCGAGAGATCACACCCCTCCACCCGAAAACGCTCGCCGGGCTTGGGAGAAAAAAAGGTCGTGTCAACGCCCTCGTGGACAACATGGATACGCTCGCGCAGGGCGGGTGGATACTGCTCCCGCTGCCACAGGGTTGAAGTGACGGCCAGATCGCACTCGGACAAAGCGTTGAGCTGGCAGAGGTTGCGCACGCGGCTTTGGGCAAAGTCCACAGCGGGACGCGGGGCCCCACGTGTGAAAAAGGTATAGTTCGCCCCTTTCGTGTAATACCATTCGGCGTAGACGGCATGAAAGGCGGCGGGGAACACGTCGCGCACGAAAAAACTGCATCCCCAGCGCGGATGTTCGTAGACGATATCCGGCTCAAAGCCTTCCCGCTGCAGGCACAGGAGCGCGTTGGCGAAGCGCGCTCCGCTGCGGACCATATGGATCAGTTCGCGCTCCGCCCGCTCCTCCGCCGCAACGGGCGGCACACCGGGGACAGTCATGTGGCGCACGCCGGGGATGCGCACATCGCGCCGGCTCCTTTCCGAAAGAAAGACGACCTCATTGCCCGGCAACGCCGCGAGCCGCGCCGCCAGATGGCGGAACGGCCCCGGAAAGGTGTGATGCAGGAAAAGGATGCGCATGAGTCCTCTGGGACAGCCTCTCCCGGGCTAGGCGTCCTGCTCGGCAAGGCTGCGCAGGAATTTTTCTCCGGCGGGGGTCTTCAAAAAGTCCCGCAGCGCCCGCACCACCTGCGGATCGTACTTGGCGGATTCGGACTCCAGAATGCCGAGGGCAGCCTCGACGCTTTTGGCATTACGGTAGGCACGCGGCCTGACCAGCGCGCAGAAGGTGTTGGCCACGGCAAGAATGCGCCCATGAACGCCGATCTGGTCGCCGTGCAGTTTTTCGGGATAGCCCGTGCCGTCCAGAAATTCGTTCATCTGAGAAATAGCCTCGAGGACCGGAAGCTCGAAGTTGATGCTCTTGAGCGTCTCCCGGGCGTATTCCACATGGCGTTCCATCATATGCCGCTCTTCCGGGGTAAAGGCGCCCGGCTTGGTCAGCAGGTCGCGCGGAAGCTGCATCTTGCCGATCTGCGACAAGCTCGCCGCCGTGCGCACCGTGCTTTCGTCCTCTTCCCCAAGCCCCATTTCCCGCACCAATGACGTGCCAAGAGCCGCCATATAGGAGGACTGGCCCCCGAGATAGGGGTCGACCGCTTCAATAGCCTGCATGAGAGCCGCAATGGTTTGCCTGATCATGCGCTGGTTGCGTTCCTGCGCCTCCACCAGTTGCGTGATGTCACGGAACACCGAAACGACCCCGGTGACCACGCCGCTTTCGTTACGATAAGGGGAACAGGTGACTTCATAATGATACTTTTTCGATTGCAGCCACAAAACATCATGGAACATGAACGGCTTTTCGGTCTGCATGGCGACGTCAAGCTGCTTGTAAAGGCGCAGGGCGGTGTCGTAACCGAAAATGGCGGCGCAATCCATGCCCACAAGCTCCTCATCCGACCGCCCGACCATACACGCGAAAGCCTGATTCGCATATTGGACCATGCCTCCGCGATCCGTCAGGACAATGCCGTCCGCCACCGCGCTGTTGATGCCGTCAAGCAATTGCTTCTGCTGGCTGGAAACCTGATAGAGGTGGAGCAATTCGGCGTTGACGCTGCGGGCGCTGCGGCCTACCAGCCACCACCATACGGCCAGCAGTGCCAGCAGGACCACCACGACGGAAATGACCGCCCAAATAAGAATTTCATTCCGCTTTCCCCAGAAGGGCTTCAGGGCGTTGTCGACCGCTACGTCCTCCACCACAATCCACGGCAATTCCGGCACCTTCACGCCAAGGCTGTACACCTTCTCATGGGAGACGATCCCCTCCCGGATTTCAAAGGGCAACACGGAGGCGTCCTCCAGCTTCCACGCGGGGACAGGACGAATTTCGGCGGAAAGGGGCAACAAATCCTGCAATGTGCCGTCCACAATCTGAAAAACACGCGTCTCTCCAAAGGACGACCCGGCTTTGGCCGACTCAATGGTCTCACCGAGACGTGACGTGACCATCACGGAAAGCATGAGGGTAGCCACGGCCTGATCTGAGCGGTTTTCCACATACTGCGGTGCGAAAATGGGCACCACCATATCCATGACCAGACCGGAGGACGCCTTGCGCACGGGCAGGATGCCGATGACGCCCTTTTGGATGGTGTCCCGCACGGCCTGCTTCTGCTCGAGGGAAAGCGACGGGGGCGTGACTTCCGTGGAAAGATAGGTTTGTCCGTCCGCATTGGTAAGCCGACCGGACAGGAAACCCGAATAGGACACGAACTCCTGCAAGAGATTACGCATGAGCGGCAATTGCGAAGCCAGTTGCGAGGTATCGTCGCCTCCGCCGGAAGCCCCTTCGCCAGATGCCTTGAGCAGGGGCCCGATGTCGGAGCCAAGCTCATTCACTTCGGACGCGAAGAGCCGGAAAAGGTCCGCGCTGATGAGCCGGGTCGTCTGGCTTTGCAGCGAGTTGAACCAGAGGGAAAGCTCGTTGGCCTTCTCCTGGGCGGTCAGCTGGAGGTGGCGCTCCACGTCCCGTTTCAGGGCCGTTTCCGCCATGTTGATGTTGAACCATGCCAACGTAGCCGCCGCGCCGAGCACCAGGGCGAGGATGACGGCCATAAACCAGCCCATCCGTCTGGAGGCGGCGGCATTGCGTCCCGTTTGCGACTGGGGAATGACCTGTTCCATAGCGTCCCTCTCCTTTCCATCCATGTGCATGGTCCAACCCATATTCTCGTGCCTTCCGCATTCAGCGGCGCGGCCCACGGCCTTTCCCCGAAGCGGAAGTGCCGGGTTTCAGATGCGCCCACCGTGATTCCTCGTTGATCGAGAGCTGCGGCTTGTAATGCGTAAGCCGCCGATGGGAAAGAACCGTATTACTCAGATTATCAAGTATCCACGCGTCATTGTCCAGATAGACAACCAACACGGCGTGGTCCAAATTACGCAAGGTGTCCTTTAAGACGACGATCCGCATTTGCGAAGCCGGAACGCCCAGATTACGCAAAGCGAAATACTTGGCGATGGCGAAATCCTCGCAGTCACCCGACTTTTTGAAAAAATCCACCGGAGCCGCCCAGTAATCCATCACGCCCCATACGTCCATGTCCGTCCGGTACGGCCAGCGGTTGATCAAGGCATTAATGGCCTTCAACTGCTCGTACGGCGACAGCTTGAGGAACTTTTCCCGCAACGACTTCCACGTCCCCACGCCGGGAAAGACGCGGTCGTCCACAAAGGCGGGATGGGCGCGGTTTTTTTCCAAAACGGCGGTCCATTTTGGCATGTTCCCTATCTTGCTGCGTAATTCCAAGGTCCCGAACAGCCGGACTCCCTTGCCGCCGGCGTCCGGGCCGGAAGTCGGCGCGGGAACTGGCTCCGCCGGCGGTGCGGGCGAGGAAACGGGGCCACTCGGCGAGGCCGTTTCCCGGTTCCGCCGCGAAAGCAGAGAACCGACGGATTGCGGAGGAACTTCATCCTCCGCCACGGCCCACGTTTCCGCGTACAGCAAGACGCAGGCCATCGCCAAAATCAGCCAGCGGACGGCAAAGGGCCGCCACAGCCTAGCATCCATTACCTCTCCCGCAAAGCGTTCTGCCGTGCCTTGAGAATAGGCTTGAGGATATAATCAAGGACGGTCTTCTTGCCGGTCAAAATGTCCACCGTCGTCACCATGCCGGGGATGATCGGCAGATGCTCCTTGTGATAGACGATGGAGTTCTTATGGGTGCGCACTTTCACAAGATAGTAAAAGTCGCCCCGCTTGTCCTCAATTGTATCGGCGCTGATCTGCTCCAGTTCCGCCTCAAGACCACCGTAGATGGAGAAATCGTAGGCGGAAATCTTGACCATAGCCTTCTGACCCGGATGAAGGAAGGCTACATCGGCGGGACGCACCCGCGCTTCGACCAGCAGGGTATCGTCAAGGGGCACGATTTCCATAATGGGCTCGCCCGGTTTGACCACGCCGCCCACGGTATTGATGTAAATCTGCTTGACGGTACCCCGGACCGGGGAACGGAGTTCCGTCCGCGTCACGCGGTCGCCTCCGGCCGAAAGCGTTTCCCGCAGGGAATTAAGCTCGGTCCGGCGTTTGTTGATTTCCGCGTTCACTTCGGAGTCCAGCTCGGCCCGGCGCAGAGCCACACGCTGCTTGGCTTCTTCCGCCGCAGCTTGCGCCTTGGGAATCGAGGAGGCCAAAGACTCGATATCTCCCTGAAGGGTTACGACCTTTTGCTCAAGCCCCAAAAAGTCCACCCGGGAGTAAATCTTGCGCTGCATGAGCGGGGCTGCGATGTTACGCTGCTCCACCGCCAAGGCCAGACTGCGCTCGGTCTGGCGCTTACGGCCCGTCAGTTCCTCGACCTCCCGCCGCCGCTGCTCATACTGCGACTCGAGAAGGCCCATCTCGGCCTTGAGCTGCTGTTGCCGCGCCTCGTACAGGGCCCATTGATCCGCCACAAGCTGGGGATGCTGCTTCGCCGCTTCTTCAGAAAAAAACGGCTCCTCCCCCTTCAATTCCGCTCCAAGGCGGATGAGGGAAAGTTCATTTTCCAGAATACGGTTTTGCGCGTCGCGGTACTGACTTTCCGCCAGCTTGTTGTCAAGCTGGGCCAGCGGCGTTCCTTTTTCCACGATTTGGCCTTCCCCGACCAACACTTCGCTGAGGATGCCGCCTTCCAGATTCTGAATGATCTGCGTGCGCTGCGAGGAAACCACCTGCCCGTTGGCGTGAGTTACCTCGTCGATTTCGGCAAAATGCGCCCAGATAATGAGCACAAGAAAAAGCATACCGACCATGAAGGAAAGGAAGCGCGGGCCAAGACGCGGCTTGCGGGCAAGGGCCGCCTCCACCTCGTTGACGTAGGGAAGCTCGTCCGTCCCGACAGGGAGGGAGGACGTCTCTCCGGGAATTTTATGTTGTTGAGCGTCGGGTATTTGCTGCGGCATGGCTTAGTCCTTCGTATGCGATCCGGGGGCCGGCTGCTCGCGCAGGCGGCGCAGCACTTCGTTTTTGGGACCATCCGCAATGATACGTCCGCCTTCCATAACGATAAGCCGATCCACCAGCTCCAACATGCTGAGCCGATGGGTGATCAAAATGAGCGTCTTGTCTCCCAGCACGCCCCGCAGTCGGTTTTTAATCATCTGTTCCGAGGCGTTGTCCATATTGCTGGTGGGTTCGTCCAGCACCAGAATATCGGGATCGCGGACCAGCGCGCGGGCAAGGGCTATGGCCTGCCGCTGACCACCGGAAAGCGACATGCCCCTTTCGCCCACCTGTGCGCCGAATCCCGCAGGGTTGGAGCGGATGAAGTCCGTCACCCCCGCAAGGGCGGAAGCACGGAGTATCATCTGATCATTAATACAGGGATCGCCAAGCGCAATATTATCGCGCACGGTTCCGTAAAAAAGGACGACATCCTGCGGCAAAAAGCCGACCCGACCACGCAGATCAGCCTCGGCAAGCTGGCGGATATCCACGCCGCCGAACTTCACGGCCCCTTCCTTCGGCTGGTACAAACCAATGAGCATCTTGCCGAGGGTGGATTTGCCGGAACCCATACGCCCGACCACACCGACCTTTTCCCCCGGGCGGATACGCAGGGAAACGTCCGCGAGCGCGAGCCGCTCGGCGCCCGGATAGGCGAAGGACAAATCCTCGAAGGCGAAAGAGGACTCCAGCTTGCCGAAATCGACATACTCGCCGTCATCCCGGCCTTCGGAGGGGAGCTTCATAAGGATATCGAGCGCCTGCAAGGACATGCGGGAATTCTGGAGGCTCGCGATCTGCATGAGCGGCGCCATGGCCCGGCCTACGAGGATGTTTGCGCCGATGAGCCCGCCCATCGTCATGGTGCCGTCCGCGATGCGGTACACGCCCCAGATCACCATGCCTACCGTCACCGCTTGCGTCACCAGCGTGGAAATGGTGATGGAAAGGTTGTTGTATTTCTTCGCTACGCTGCTCGCTTTGGCCGAGACGCCCACAACCTGTTCCCACAGGTGCAGCATCCGGCTCTCGGCCATGCAGGTCTTGAGCGTTTCCAGCCCGTTGACCAGCTCCACGAGGAGCGCGTTTTTCTGCATGTTCTGTTTGTAGCCCTGCTCCGCCGTCCGTTTGGACATGGTCTGGAGAATGAGCCCGGCGGCGATCAGGATGGGGATGGCGCACAACGGAAGGACGACCAGCGGCCCTGCGATATAGGCCAGCAGGAGCAGCGCCACGACCAGAAAGGGAAGGTCGATGAAGGCCAAGAGAGTGGAAGAACTGAAAAACTCGCGCAGAGATTCGAATTCGCGCAGGTTATTGACCAGCGCGCCCGTGGATTCCGGCTTGGCGTCCAGCCGCATGGTGAGCACTTTCTGCACCAGACGGCTCGAAAGGACCACATCGGCGTTGCGACCCGCCACATCCACAAAGTAACTACGCAGGTTGCGCAGCAGGAAATCGAAAAAATAGGCGATAAGAATGCCTATGGCGAGCACCCACAGCGTATCGGTCGCATTGTTGGGCACCACGCGGTCATAGACGTTCATGACGAACAGCGGGCTGATGATACCGATGAGGTTGATGACCACGCTGGCGAAGGCCACATGCCGATAGATGGGCATGTAGTACAAAAGGACATCCCAAAACCAACGTTTGCCTTTGATCAGCCGGATACGGGAAGCCCGGTGGTCAAGCCGGGCCTCCCGTGCGGCGAAAATGGCATAGCCGGAATAGTCTTCCTCAAGCATCCCCAAAGGTACAGGCTGCGGACCTTCCCCCGTTTCGGGGAAAATCACTTCCGCCTTGCCGTTCTCCAGAGCGGTCAGGACGCAGGAGCGATCCCGTGTCAGCAGCAGGATGCAGGGCAGCACCAGCGGAGAAATGTCCTGCACGCTTTTGCGGTGGACGATCTTCCCGTCCAGCCCGGCACGCTTGGCGGCATGCAGGCAGGCACCGGGAGAGACGCGCCCCGTACCGGCCAGCCCCGCCATGAGGAAGGCGGTGGAAACCGTCTTCCCCCGCAGGCGCAGCAAGGTAACCAGACTGTGTACAAGGGGCGGGGCAAAATCCACGTCAGCGGGCGACAAGCCGTCGTTGATCAGAGGGACCGCCTCTTTTTTCTGCTCCGGTACGCCGGATGTCTTCCCCTCCGGGGGACATGAAGATTCAGGCATGAAAAGCTCTCGGAAGGGCCGGCGAACCGTCGGGTCTACTTAGTTTGTTTCTGGGGCACTTCGTACAGCGGGTCTTCCTTGATGCCAAGCTCGGGAAGGAGCATCCCCGTCAGGGCATAAAGGCGATACGCACCGACAACGACGTTGCCGTTGGCCGTGGCGTACTGCGTGGACGAGTTGAAAAGCTCGTTTTCCGAATCGAGCACGTCCAGCAGGCTCCTTTCGCCCAGCTCAAACTGGGCCAGATACGCATCGCGGGTAGCCGTATTATACGACATGGCCTCTTCGTAATACTTCCTCTGGTCCTTCGCCGCAAGATAGCGGGTCCAGGTATTTTCGATTTCAAGGGCCAATTCGTCAACAAAATTATACATGGTCTCCGTCGACATGCGTGTCCGGGACTCCGCGGCCTTCACGCCCGCCTTGTCGGCTCCGCTGTTGAAGAGGTTCCAGCGCATCACCAACATGGCGTCAAAGCCGGATTCCCATTGGTTCCCGGGACCGCGGCGGTCGGAATAGGAAGGCCCGACTTCCAGATTGATATTAGGATGATAGGTCGATTCGGCAAGCTCCTTTTCGCCGCGCGAGGCGCGGATGTCGGCCATATACGCCTTGAGCTTGGGATTGTTTTTCTGAGCAACCTGCATGGTCGCGTCATAGTCCGGATAGAGGGAAAGAGGAACGTCCACTTCTTCAAGCTTATCCGGAACGGGCTTGCCCGTCAGACGGATGTAGGACGCCTCGCCCTCACGCAGCGAAGCTTCCGCATCCGTCAGAGTGCCCATGGCACGGGCCAAGCGGCCCTGCGTCTGAGAAACCTCCGCGCTGGTCGCCGCGCCCATTCTGACGCGTTCTTCTTCAGAGGCCAGAATCTTTTCATGCTGGGCCACGTTCGCCCGGGCCAGTTCCAGAATCTCCCGGCGGCGCAGAAGGTCCACATGGGCGATAAGGGCGTCCAGCGCAAAGGACGTGGCGTTGTCGAGGACGCGGTAGGTCATGGAATCCACCGTCGCTTCCCCCGTGCGCACGCGGCTGCGGGTCGCAAAGCCGTCCCAGAGCGGCTGGGTAAGCGTGAGCCCGATGCGGCTCGCGCCGTACATATCGTTGTCCGCATTGAGCGGACGGGTGGTCGTGTCGCTCAACTGGCTGAAACCCGCTCTGCCCACGACGTCGACACTGGGGCCCCAGCCCGCTTTGGCGCGCCGCAGTTCATGGCGGACCACATCCAGATTTTCCTGGATGATCTTCAGCCCGCGATGGGATTCCAGGGTCGCCTCGACCGTTTCTTTTACACTTACAGGGGCGGCAACCGCCCTTTCCTTCGCAATACCTCCAGCGGGAGCTTCCTTACAGAAGCCGGTACCTGTGCCCGCGCCCGTCATCATGGCCAGAAGGCATAGCGACAGCAGAGCGCCTTTCCGTGCATACATAAACTTCATCCTGCCCCCTTTCCTTGCAAATCTTTCTTTCCAAGATTATAGAAAAAGTGAAGTGATAAACAGCTTTTTTTCCTTGCTATTTACTGGCCTAGTATGATTTTTTTCTTTCAAAATGTCCAGCAGAGAGAGATTCTATATAAAACAATACATTATTGGGTAAAAAATTTTTAGAAAAAATGATCATTTCGCCCTGCTCCCTTCGCGCCCCCCACTCTGCGCTTATACTTTTTTTCAACGCGACCGATTGCCTTGAAAATGCCTTGGCCCGTCCTTCTCTTTCGGCCCTTGAAAAGGAAGGAGCGGCC
>OFEY01001714.1_pt1 | contig 13571 bp, 12 predicted proteins | sample 1521251 | NCBI WGS metagenome assembly OFEY01 (sample SAMEA3504100, study PRJEB24116) | mouse gut metagenome | biome: mouse gut; feature: mouse-associated habitat; material: faeces | place: Denmark | collected 2011
CGCGGCGATTGCAGCAGGATATATTGCATACCCCAACATGCAATCTGCAATAATCGCTGCTGTCATTGTCATAGCAATGTTCGTGCTTGACATCGTGATGTGGCGCCCGGCAATGAAAGCGATGAAGTCACGCAAGCTTTTGCTGACACTCCCTTGGCTTTCGATTACATACCCCATACGCCGGATATGCAGGCATATCCGCTCCCGGCTCGGTAAACAGAAAAAATATACTTGGGATTAAAAAAAAGAGGAGTCCGCTAGACTCCTCTTTTTTATGCTTTCAAGAACTCCTTTTCTTCAATTATCTGACGGGCTATCTGCCCGATTTGCTGATCGGGAGATTTCGACAGCACGTCTGAGGCAATCTCCGCCGCCTCATCAGTATGCGTGTAGACCAGATTTGCAGCCAAGCGTATTCCGGTATACAAGGCCATTCCGTCGAGCTTGCTTAATTCGCGGGCAAGCTCTCGTGCGTATGGAGTATGACGCAGCAGGCGATGGCAGAGGATATCGGCAGTCTCGCGGTCAAGTATGGTTGACACCCACCTTCGGGCGTCCTCAATCGGGAAGTCCTCACGAGGCATTATCATGGGGGCTGCAAGCCTGCTCTCGCGGGTGGTGTCGTTAGCCCACAGTGCCTCGGCAAGGTCGCGGGAACTTTCTGTAGAAGAGGCGATTTCAACAATCTGAGGCAGATTCAAGCCGAAAATAATACGGTAAGGCGAGCCGCCGCGACGAAGCACGTCGGCAACCACTCCGTTGCGCATGGCAAAAAAACGGCGCTTGATTATCTGCATTGGATTATATTGATTAGTCTGTTGTTCCATGATGAATCTGATTTGAGTTGCAAAGTTACATTATATTCAGAAAAAAAATAAGCCGTCGGCCGAATTTATTTGTATGATTCAGAAATTTTGCTTAATTTTGAAGAAGTAAAAAGACGGTAAGTCCGCGTCAATATTCGTGCGTCAGACTTAATCGTATCATTACAAAACTAAATTAGAACCTTATATAAACATTATATATGACTGACAACGACTTTCGTAAATATGCGGTAGGCCACTTAGGCATGAACGGCCTCGCTCTTGACCAGTACTGCGATTTTACATCGCGCGCCGCCTCTCCGATAGCCTCGTATATCAACCCTACCATCATTGAAGAGCGTCAGCTCAACGTAGCGCAGATGGACGTTTTCTCTCGTCTGATGATGGATCGTGTCATTTTCCTTGGCACGGATGTCAATGATTATACAGCAAACGTCATCCAAGCCCAGATGCTCTATCTCGACAGCACCGACCCGGGCAAAGATATCTCTATCTACATCAACAGCCCCGGCGGTTCTGTATATGCAGGCCTTGGTATCTATGATACCATGCAGTATGTGGCCTCTGATGTTTCCACACTCTGCACCGGCATGGCAGCCTCGATGGCCGCAGTCCTTCTCGTTAGCGGCGAAAAAGGAAAGCGTTTTGCTCTCCGTCACTCGCGCGTGATGATCCACCAGCCTATGGGCGGCGCTCAGGGCCAGGCCAGCGACATCGAAATCACCGCCCGTGAAATCAAGAAGCTCAAAGATGAGCTCTACAATATTATCGCAGACCATTCGGGGCAACCTTTCGAAAAAGTAGAGCGCGATTCCGACCGCGACTATTGGATGACCTCGCAGGAAGCGCTCGACTACGGTATGATTGACCGTATCCTTGTCAAAGCGAAAAAATAAGTAAACGCCGATTGTGAAATAGCGAATACTTTGATATAGTGCAATTTATTAATGGCAAAAAAGAAAACTAACGAATTACATTGCAGTTTTTGCGGGCGCACGGAGTCGCAAGGCGCGACAATACTTCCGTCGCCTGCAGAGAATGCAGGTATATGCATAGACTGTCTGGAGACAGCCGCCACCATGCTCGGCATGATGGATGATCCTGACGAAAGCAACAGCACTGCAATGCGCGCAAGAGCCAAATACCGTCAGGCCCATGGCGCACCCGTAGAAGATAATCTTCACAAAAAGATACCGACGCCGGCAGAAATCAAAGATTTTCTTGACCAATACATCATCGGTCAGGATCAGGCTAAAAAGTATCTGTCGGTAGCCGTTTACAACCACTACAAACGTCTTGATCAGAAATCCGAGGACGACGGTGTGGAAATCGAGAAGAGCAACATCATTATGGTGGGCCCGACCGGTACGGGCAAGACCCTTATCGCACGCACCATCGCCAAGATTCTTGATGTACCCTTCACTATCGTCGACGCCACCGTGCTCACACAGGCCGGATATGTAGGCGAGGATATCGAAAGCCTCCTTACCCGACTTCTGCAGGTTGCCGACTACGATGTCAAAAGAGCCGAGCGCGGTATTGTCTTTATCGATGAAATCGATAAAATCGCAAGAAAAGGCGACAATCCATCGATTACCCGTGATGTCGGAGGCGAAGGTGTGCAGCAAGGTTTGCTCAAATTGCTCGAGGGTTCGGTTGTGAACGTTCCCCCACAAGGCGGACGCAAACATCCCGAGCAGCCCATGATTGCAGTAGACACTAAGAATATACTGTTTATCTGCGGCGGAGCATTCGAAGGTATCGAGCAGGCTATCGCACATCGACTCAACTCAAGTTTTGTGGGCTTCTCCACCGATGGCGAGTCACGACGTATCGAACGCGATAATTTCATGCGCCACGTAGCTCCGCAGGATCTGCGTACCTTTGGCCTTATTCCTGAGATTATCGGCCGTCTTCCTATCCTCACCCACCTCTTGCCTTTGGATAGGGACGCACTCCGTCGGATTCTCACTGAACCCAAAAATGCCATCACACGCCAGTATACCAAACTTGTCGGCATGGATGGTGTCAAACTCGTATGGCAGCCCGAAGCGCTTGATTTCATCGTAGACAAAGCCATCGAGTATAAGCTCGGCGCCCGCGGTCTGAGATCAATTGTCGAGACTATCTTGATGAATGCGATGTTTGACATCCCGACCGATAAACCTGCCGAGTTTGTGGTGACACCCGAATTCTGCGACCGTCAACTTAAAGACGCGCATTTCGACGCAAGCGCGGTATAACTGAACAAATAGCCACAACAATCTGAAAAATCAATATTAAGACATGACCACAGAATCTCTCACATTGACGCAGGCATTGAAAATGCACTTTGGATTCGACAAATTCAAAGGCAATCAGGAGGCTATTATCGAAAGCCTCCTTTCCGGCCGCGACACCTTTGTGATCATGCCCACCGGAGGCGGTAAATCTCTCTGTTACCAGCTGCCGGCGCTGATGAGCGAAGGCACGGCAATTGTCATTTCTCCACTGATCGCGCTTATGAAGAATCAGGTAGATTCTATGCGCAATTTCGGCGAACATGACAGCATTGCCCACTTTCTCAATTCATCTCTTACCAAGTCGGCGACCGATCAGGTAAAATCAGATATTGTGGCCGGAGCGACTAAGTTGCTCTATGTCGCTCCGGAATCTCTTACAAAAGAAGAAAATATAGAATTTCTCAAAACAGTTCGCATTTCCTTCTATGCAGTTGACGAGGCTCACTGTATATCGGAATGGGGGCATGATTTCAGGCCGGAATACCGTAGGATCCGCCCGATAATCAACGAAATCGGCTCCCGTCCCGTGATTGCGCTCACGGCCACGGCCACTCCTAAAGTGCAGCACGATATACAGAAAAACCTCGCCATGAATGATGCCGCGGTCTTCAAATCGTCGTTCAACCGAGAGAATCTTTTCTACGAGATCCGACTGAAGACTCCCAACACCGACCGCGATATCATACGCTTTATCAAACAACGCCCGGGTAAATCGGGTATCATATATTGTCTTTCGCGAAAGAAAGTCGAGGAGCTTGCAGAGTTGCTGCGTGTCAACAACATTCGTGCGCTCCCCTACCATGCCGGCATGGATCCGGCCACACGCTCGGCTAATCAGGATGCGTTCCTGATGGAGTCGGTAGACGTGATTGTGGCCACTATCGCTTTCGGCATGGGTATCGACAAGCCCGACGTCCGTTTCGTCATACACTACGACATTCCCAAGTCGCTTGAAGGCTACTATCAAGAGACCGGCCGTAGCGGACGCGACGGTGGTGAAGGTATCTGTCTAACCTTCTATTCGCGGAAAGACCTACAGAAAATGGAGAAGTTCATGCAAGGCAAGCCAATCACCGAACAGGAGATAGGCCGCCAACTGCTGCTCGAGACAGCAGCCTACGCCGAGTCGTCGCTTTGCCGGCGTAAGACTCTTCTCCATTATTTTGGCGAGAACTTCGAGAAGGAAAATTGCGGCAACTGTGACAACTGTCTTAATCCAAAGAAAAAAGTGGAAGCTAAAGATGATTTGTCCGCGGCCTTGGAAACTATTGCCGCCCTTAAAGAAAAATTCAAAACCGACTACGTTGTAGACGTAATGCTCGGAGCCACAAGCGACGTCCGCTCTTATAAGCATGAGGACCTTGAGGTATTCGGCTGTGCCGGAGGGTCAAGCCCCAAATATATAAATACAGTAATCCAGCAGGCCATAATCGCCGGATATATCGAGCGTGGGGTTGAAAACTATGGAATACTGAAACTTACAAAAAAAGGCAAACATTTTATCAAAGAGCCGGTTTCTTTCAAGATTGTGGAAGACGCCGACTACGCCGACGAGATTACCGACGACGAGCCCAATATGAGCAATGGCGCCGGTTTCGCCGCTGACCCGGAGCTTTTCTCTATCCTCACATCACTCCGCCGCAAGATAGCCGCAAGCCTTAATCTCCCTCCGTTTGTCATCTTCCAAGATCCTTCGCTTGAGTCGATGGCTACAACATATCCTATCACTATAGAGGAGCTTGCAAATATCTCCGGCGTCGGTCTGGGTAAAGCCAAGCGCTATGGTGAGGAATTCGTCAAAGTCATCAAGACATACGTGGAAGAGAATGAGATTGACCGCCCCGAAGATCTCAGAGTGCGCACTGTGGCCAACAAGAGCAAACTCAAAATCGCCATAATACAAGCCATCGACCGCAAGATTGACCTCAATGAGATTGCGGTTGCAAACGGCATCGACTTCGACCAGCTCCTTGATGAAATCGAGGCAATCGTACATTCGGGCACGCGTATAAACATCAAGTATTTCATCGACGATGTGATAGATCCCGACGATCAGACTGACATCTTCGAATACTTCCGCAGCAGCGACACCGGTAGCCTCGATGACGCCTACAAAGAACTCGGCGATGATTTCTCGGAAGAGGAAATTCGTCTTGTCCGAATAAAATTCCTGTCCGACATGGGCAACTGAAATTATGGATACTACTTCACTGTCTAAACTATATACCGAACTTCACGGGCGCTTGCCGGAAGTGGTTACCGAACTGCCTTCTTCCGGCGTCCCCGCAGAGAATATAACAGAACTACCGTCTTCCGGCTCCAACCGCCGCTATTTCCGCTTGTCGGATGCCGACGGTAAAGACTCCGTTATCGGAGTCATTGGCACTTCCGTGCCCGAGAATGAGGCTTTCATCTATATGTCGAAGCACTTTGGCGAAAAGGATATACCTGTGCCAAAAGTGCTTGCGGTCAGCGACGACCGTATGTCGTATATACAGACCGACCTTGGCGACATGCTGCTTTTCAAGGAGATTGAGAAAGGCCGTCTTACGCGCTCTTTCTCTTCTGCCGAGAAAGATTTGCTTGCCAAGACAATCTCCCGTCTGCCCGACATTCAGTTTGCCGGCGCCGACGACATGGATTTCTCAGTCTGCTATCCGGCTGTAAGCTTCGACGAGCGCTCGATAATGTGGGATCTAAATTACTTCAAATATTGCTTCCTGAAGGCTACCGGTCTGGAGTTTTCTGAAGACAAACTTGAAGATGATTTCCAGACTATGGCAAAGGTGCTCATGCGCAGCAATACTGACACTTTCATGTATCGCGACTTCCAAAGCCGCAATGTGATGATTGTAGACGGTGAACCATGGTTTATCGACTTTCAGGGCGGCCGCAAAGGTCCTTTCTATTATGATGTCGCCTCTTTCCTCTGGCAAGCAAAAGCAAATATTCCCGACGGTCTGCGCCACGAACTTCTTGAGGTCTATCTCGATTCGGTGCGCAAATACCACCCGATAGAGAGAGAGGAGTTCATTGCCAACCTGCGCCATTTCGTGCTCTTCCGCACTCTGCAGGTACTTGGTGCATACGGCTTCCGCGGGTATTTTGAAAAGAAACCGCACTTCATGCAGAGTGTGCCCTTTGCAATCGCCAATCTGAGAGCGCTTCTTCACGAACCCTACGCAGAATATCCTTACCTCAACGAGTTGCTCCTAAAGCTTGTCAACATGAAGCAATTCACTGATGAGCTTGACCGCAAGCGCCTCACAGTGAGGGTATTCAGCTTCGCATATAAGAAAGGTATACCCAACGATGTCACAGGCAACGGCGGAGGATATGTCTTCGACTGCCGTGCAATCAACAATCCCGGCAAGTATGAGCGCTACAAGCCCTTTACCGGCCTCGACTCAAATGTGATACGTTTCCTTGAAGACGACGGCGAGGTAATAACATTCCTCGACCATTGCTATGCCCTCACCGACGCCACGATAGAACGCTATATCGAGCGAGGCTTTACAAACCTGATGATTTCTTACGGCTGCACGGGCGGACAACACCGCTCTGTATATTGCGCCCAGCATACCGCAGAGCACATCGCCAAGAAATATTCAGTTAAGGTGGAGCTCATCCATCGCGAGCAGAATATCGAACAAACGTTCAAGGCTCACGAATGAAAGCGGTAGTATTCGCTGCCGGGCTGGGCACACGGCTTAAGCCCTTTACTGACTTCCACCCCAAGGCTCTCGCTCCGGTCGGAGCTACGACTGCCCTCGGGGTGGTGCTCAATCGGCTCTCAATGGCAGGTGCCGACGGTATTGTGGTAAATGTCCATCACTTTGCCGGTCAGGTGATTGATTGGATTGCAGAGCAGCATTACGATTTTGAAGTCGAGATTAGCGACGAGAGCGATCTGCTTCTCGACACAGGCGGCGCCTTGGCTAAGATTTACAGAGAAAGCCATATCGTGGCTTCGATGGCCGACGACGAACCTCTGCTGATTCATAATGCCGATATTATCACGGATTTCTCCATTCAAGAGATGATTTCGGCCTCGAAAGGAGCTGACGGGGCTATCCTTGCCGACCCACAGCGCTCTACTTCGCGTAAGTTTCTCTTCGACAGCAATCTTTGGCTGCGGGGTTGGTGCAACAACACCACCGGCCTGTGCCGCCCCGGCAATCTTGATAAAAGCAGACTCGAAGAAGCTGCTTTCGACGGTGTGCATTGTCTCTATCGTCCTATTCTTGCCCGGATATCCGATTACTGCGGAGATTTACACCCCTTCAGCATTGTCGATTTTTATATCGATCAATGCACATCGGGCGATAAGGTGCGGCGTTTCACTCCATCCAAACCGTTCGGGTGGTATGACATCGGCAACCCGGAGCGTCTCGCAAAGGCACAGCAAGCTTACGAAAACGGTCTTTTGCAATTATGAAACAAAAACAGCATACCCATTCTTATACCCTCACCGCAGGCGAAAGCAATGCCGAAGGTGTAATGCCTCTGACTCTGCTTGTAGAGCGGATTATCGAGATTTCGACAGAGCATGCCAATAATCTCAATATCGGCTACGCCACTCTGATAAAGCAGAATATCGGATGGGTACTTAGCCGTCTGAGTGTGGAAATGACGTCTTTGCCGACTATCAACGAGAGTTATACCCTCACTACATGGATTGAAAGTTACAACCGCCATTTCAGTGAGCGCAATATAGCCATCACAGGTCACGACGGCAAGATTTTCGGCTATGCACGTACTGTTTGGGTAGCTATGAATTTTGCAACCCGTACTGTAGCAGACCTCAATCTTCTCGACAGAGAGTCTTTCCCGACAGCAAACCTTGCCTGTCCGATAGAGAAAACACCGCGCATAGCCTCCTTACCTGACGCCACCACAAATCTCGAATATACATTCAAGTACTGCGACCTTGATTTCAACCGCCACGTCAATACCGTGCGCTACGTTGAATTGCTCATGAACCGTTGGTCACTTGAGCACTACGACAAATTTTTTGCACGTCGCTTCGACATCACATTCCACCGCGAGTGTCGCTATGGCGAGACTGTGGCGCTGAAATATGCCGACCGCGACGATACTTCGGATTGTATGATTTTCAATCCTCAGAATACTCCTTCGATATCCGCCCGTTTCATCTGGAAAAAATACGACAATGAATAGACCCGCCGGCGCCCTTTTCGACCTTGACGGTGTGCTGATCGACACCGAAGGTATCTATACTCAGATATGGACCGACATTGAATCGCATTTCCCTACAGGAATCGCCAACTTCGCATACGTCATAAAAGGCAATACCTTGCCGAGAATCCTCGATAAGTATTTCCGCCATGAAGACCACGCGGCAATCAAAATCATGCTTAAGGAGCATGAAGATTCAATGCCTTATCCAGTCTTTCCGGGCGTAATGGAATTTCTGCATTTTCTCAAAGAAAAGGAAGTGCCAATGGCGATTGTCACAAGCAGTGGCGACGCCAAGATGGAACTCATACGCCGTCGCAATCCTGAATTCATGGCTTGCTTCGACGCTCTGATTACCGATTCCAAAGTCGAACATTCAAAGCCTCATCCCGACCCTTATCTCAAAGGCGCTCAAGCTCTGGGCGTCGCGCCTGAGCAATGCGTGGTATTCGAAGATTCTTATTCAGGACTGCAGGCAGGCCGTGCCGCAGGAGCATACGTGGTTGCATTATCCACAACCAACCCGGCCGACACCTTGACCGACAAGGCCGATCTTGTTGTAGCCTCCTTGTGTGACCTCCTTTCTACCGAAGGTTTCTGCGACAACTGGTGATTACTTGCCAAGGAAACTCTTGATTGCCTCAAGCTGTTCGGTGCACTTGTCACGGCCAAGCTGATATACTTGCCTCATCTTGTCGCGGTTCATTTCTACCCGACCGATTGGCAGCGGTGTATCCGGCGCAATTATCAGAGTGTTGCCAAGGCTTTCCTGAGCTTTGATATAGCTGAGCTGATTGTTATACATTTCATGTCGCCGCGCCATAGCCTCTGCAATTTTCGGAGTGCGGGGCATAAGAAGTTTGAAAAGCCATCCCGGGGCAGGCTGTTTGAGATAATCACGAGGCTGCGTGAGCACTACAATATTTCGCGAGAATCCACATTCTTGAAAGTATTTCAGCGGTATAGAGTCGCTTATACCTCCATCAAGCATGCGTCGGCCGTCTTCAACCAAAACAGGCCGTGTCACCACAGGCATTGAGGCGGAGGCCCGCAGCCATTCGAGCGATTGATAATCGACCTTGTCCATGCGGTAATAAACCGGCTCCCCGGTATCGACATCGGTGCATACCAGATGGAATTCCATCGGATTGCTCTCAAAAGTAGCGCAATCAAAGATATCAAGCTCAAGCGGTAATATATGGTATGCAAATTCAGCTCCTATCAGATTTCCACTTGTCAAAAGCGACTTCAAGCCTATATATCTCGGATCCTTACAGAAACGGAGATTATAGCGCAGGACGCGGCCGGGCTGGCGGGGTTTGAAATTACAGCCGAAACTCGAGCCGGCCGATACTCCCACAAGCCCGTCAAAGTCTATGCCGTTTTCCATCATCACATCGATGACAGCGGCAGTAAACATCCCCCGCATGGCGCCTCCTTCAAGTACAAGTCCTGTTTTCATATCTTTAATCCACTTTTGTTGATGAGCAAAATAAATAAAATCAAGAATTGGCTGTCGTCTTTGTCTTTCCGGGCCGGGGTGATTTGTGCTGTTGTGTGCATTTTATGTTATGCCATATCATTTGCCCAAATGCTCTTGCCCTTCTCGGTGACTGCCAAAGGAATACTGTGGGCTGTTTTCTTCGGTCTCGCCAAAGCCTCGCAGTATTCTGCAATCCTCATACTCGGTAAAACCGGCATACAACGTCTGCGCAGTTTTTTCAGCTGATTCTTGACCAATCGGTAGTTCTCTTAAGCATTTCGGCAAGGGCGTAAGCAAACGTGCGGTTTTCGGGGTCTGTGAGCTCAGGGTCTGCGTCGAGCATTTTTTCTGCCGCGCGGCGCGCAAGACTGATAATCTGTCCGTCGCAGGCAAGGTTGGCAATCTTAAAATCAAACGGAAGTCCGCTTTGTGCCGTTCCTTCTATATCTCCCGGCCCTCGCATTTGCATATCCGCCTCGGCAATGACAAAGCCGTCGGTAGTAGAGGTCATGATTTCGAGGCGTTTACGCGTATCGGCGCCAATCTGATGTTTCGACATCAACACGCAATAGCTCCTGTCGGCGCCTCGCCCTACCCTGCCTCGCAATTGGTGAAGTTGCGACAAGCCGAAGCGCTCGGCATTCTCAATTATCATCGTGGTCGCATTAGGGACATTCACTCCAACTTCGATAACCGTAGTGGCCACAAGTACAGAAGCCTCGCCTGAGGCAAAACGATTCATTTGCTCGTCCTTGACCGCAGGCTTGAGTTTTCCGTGCACAAGAGCCACCTTATATGGAGCATACACCTCCTCTGCTTTTGCAAAGCCTTCTTCCACGCTTTTCAAATCAAGCTTTTCATTCTCGTTGACAAGCGGATATACTATATATACCTGATGTCCGGCGTCGAGTTGCCGCCTTACGGCTGCCTGTATCTTCGCTCTTTGGTCATCATATCGCAGCACTGTAGTCACCGGCTTGCGACCCGGAGGGAGCTCGTCGATTACCGACACGTCAAGGTCTCCGTACACTGTCATTGCCAAAGTTCGGGGTATCGGCGTGGCAGTCATTACCAAAACATGCGGGGGCACCGCACTCTTACGCCACAAGCGGGCGCGTTGAGCCACGCCGAAGCGATGTTGCTCATCGATTACAGCCATGCCCAAGCGGTAGAATTCCACCTTGTCTTCAAGCACGGCATGGGTCCCTACAAGTATATGCAATGACCCCTCCCGCAATTCCTTATCAATAATCTTACGCTCGGCAGTCTTGGATGAGCCTGTAAGCAGTCTCACATTCAAGCCTATTTTCGCCACTATCGACCTGATAGTTTCATAATGCTGGCCGGCAAGAATCTCGGTTGGTGCCATAAGGCAAGCCTGATAGCCATTGTCTATAGCCAAAAGCATAGCCATCAAGGCAACGAGCGTCTTACCCGAGCCGACGTCGCCCTGAACAAGGCGGTTCATCTGCTTGCCGCCGGCAATATCAGCCCGGATTTCCTTTATCACCCTTTTCTGGGCGCCTGTCAGCTCGAATGGCAGACACTGGCTGTAGAAGTCGTTGAACCACTTACCTATATGGGGCATTATATAGCCCTGTGTATCCGATTTTCGCTTTCTCGACCGTCGCAGGATATCAGCCTGTATGTAAAACAGTTCCTCAAATTTCAACCTCATGCGGGCCTGCGCGAGAGAATTTGAATCTGTCGGGTTATGGATAATCCGGATTGCACTGTCGAGCGGCATAAGATTATTGTCTGCCACTATTTTTGCCGGTAGCGTTTCCTGCAGTGGCTTCAGGCCGCCCAATACCTGCAGGATTACAGTATGCAGTGTACGGCTTGTGATATTTCGCTGACGCAATTTTTCGGTCAGCGGATATACGGCTCTCACGGTTTCTACCGTGCCTGTGTCGGAGGTGCTGTCTACTTCCGGGTGTGCCATCTGCAAGGTGTTGTTGAATAGTCCCGGTTTGCCGAACAGCTGATACTCTTCTCCCGTGCGCAGCCGTTTACGCATATCTCTCCAACCCTTGAACCATACCACCTCCATCGTCGCCGTGCCATCGCTGAAAAGGCCGATGAGCCTCATTTTCGCTCCCTCGCCGAGAACATTGAAGCTCACGAATTTTCCTTTTACGAGCACCATTGACACCTCGGCTGCGGCTGCGTCGAAGAGGCTTCTTACCGTTCTTGTGGTAGACCGGTCGATATAGGATGTAGGAAAATGGTGCAGCAGATCATATAGAGAGTATATGCCCAGCTCTTCAGAGAGGAGCTGGGCACGCTTAGGGCCTACACCCTTTACATATTTTATATCGAAACGCCGGGTGGCAAGCATAGATATCGTTCAGTAATCTCTATCGGTTGATAAGGAATCGGCATATCCATCAATATCTCGGCTATACGGATATCGGCCGGACGCGTTATTTTTATATTGTTTCGGTCGCCTTCGTAATCGTAGATCGGTTTGCCGGAAAAGCGGGCGAATACAGCTGCGTCGTCATCAAGCATACCTCCTCCCGAAGCCTTCAATTCGCTGTAGCATTTCAGCAGGAGATTGGCGTCAAAGGTCTGAGGTGTCTGCACTGAGCGATAGCGTGCCCTTTCCACAGGTTCTACGGTGAGCATGTCTTCTGTCGCAAGAGCTTCGGTCGGCTGATAGCACGGCACGGCGCCGTGAATGGCAGGCACAAGCGCAAGCATATTGTAAAGATTGCGTATCATGCCTCGGTTGACTATCGGGCGGGCTGCGTCATGTATCATTACAATGCCCTGCTCTTCTGTCCCGAACGATTTCATCGCCTCCAAGGCATTGCACACCGATTGGGTGCGGCTGTCGCCGCCATATACTATATATGGCTGAGTACCGGTGTAGTATGCTGCCGCCTCATGCCACAGGTCAAGACCGCCGTCGGAGCTGAGCACGAGTATTATCCTTGCTCCGGGAAATTCCGCCGAGAAAGCTTCAAGGGCATAGACCAGAACCGGTTTGCCTCGGAGCATGAGAAACTGCTTGGGTTTATCACTTCCGAAACGTGTGCCACGGCCGGCGGCAACAACGATTACCGTCAGATTGTCACCGGCCTGGCTATAGGTGATATTTACCATGCGAAGATGGGTCGGTCTGACATCATCTTCACTACCGATTCGCCTACTGCTGCGATTCCTGCATTGTCTTCAGGAGCTGCGAGGACTGTATCGATCATCTCGGCGATATCTCCCATCATGTCGGGTGTGAGACCGCGGGTTGTGATAGCCGGTGTACCGAGGCGTATGCCTGAAGTCTGGAAGGGCGAGCGGCTGTCGAAGGGCACCATATTCTTGTTTGCTGTGATATGGGCTTCTACAAGCACCTTCTCTGCAACCTTACCGGTAAGCTCGGGATACTTGGTGCGGAGGTCGATGAGAATGCAGTGGTTGTCTGTGCCACCCGATACAATCTTATATCCCATCTCCATCATTGCTTTTGCAAGTGCGGCGGCATTGTCTTTCACCTGCTGCTGATAGGTGCGGAATTCGGGCTGCAGGGCTTCGTGGAAAGCTACTGCTTTGGCGGCGATGACATGCTCGAGCGGACCGCCCTGAACGCCGGGGAATACAGCCGAGTCAAGAATAGCCGACATCATCTTGTCTTCGCCCTTGGGTGTTTTCTTTCCCCACGGATTCACGAAGTCCTTACCCATCAGGATGATACCACCTCGGGGACCGCGGAGGGTCTTGTGTGTGGTCGATGTAACGATGTGGGCGTAGGGAAGAGGATTGGCAAGCAGACCGGCTGCA
>OFEY01001720.1_pt1 | contig 13521 bp, 15 predicted proteins | sample 1521251 | NCBI WGS metagenome assembly OFEY01 (sample SAMEA3504100, study PRJEB24116) | mouse gut metagenome | biome: mouse gut; feature: mouse-associated habitat; material: faeces | place: Denmark | collected 2011
CCCCCCCGGAAAGTCCAGCGTCTCTTTTCATTTTTTCAGTGTCCTTTCGTGTCGTCTGTGTCCTCATTCTATCTAGGCGGCGATCTTGCTTTCATGCTGTGCCACCCCGCTTTCCGGCGTGTGCATTGTGTTGTGGCTTTTCACATTAAAAAGCTACTGAAAACCTGTTGACCGTCTGCGCGCTCTCTAGCATGGCGCGTCCGCTGCCATTTTTCCACAATGCCCTGTACTCCGGCTGTTGGCTTGCCTTCATCAGCCGCAAGGTTGCCGACCTTGCAGGACGGGGACTGCTGCCCCGTTTCGGTTCTTTTCAGCCTTGTTTTTCGTTCTTATCTTCCCTGTTATTTTGATATGAGATTACAATTTTTAAATTATCTGTGATATTCCCGTTTAATATCTTTCGCAACCTTTCAGTATCCCTTTTATTTTCAATCTCTTTTTTCATATTGTTGTATTCCTTATCTTTTCCAATTCCCTGCTAATATCTGCCCCACTATAATCTTCTAACAGCTTAGGGCTGATCTGATACGTCCATTTACTTGACATTCTTACCGCTGTGCCTATCGGCAATATGCCGCGCTGTAAACCAATCCGTACAAACTGATCGGAAACGTGAAGAACTGCTGCCGCTTCTGTTACTTTTATTTTTCCAGTGTCCATGTCTTTGACCATTTCTTTGCTTTCTGCTTCTTTGTTCTTTTCCATTTCCTACTCTCCTTAATCTGTGGCTTCCTGTCGTTGGCTGTAAGCCCCTGTTTCCCTTACTGGTTTAATGGGATCAATCCCTATAGCTACGCATATTTTAAAATATTCCTGCACTTCAATTTTTTGTTTGTCTTTCAGAATAACCCCCAGTTTTTGCGGGGAAATACCTGTTTTCTCGGAAACAAAAACCTGTTTAATCCCTTTATCTTTCATGTATTTTCCTAAATATTCCCCAATCATTTTTTCACTCCCTTTCATCATTTTTAAACTACTAGAATTTAGTATATTTTGAATAATACTACTAATATCTAGTTATGTCAATGGTTTTATACTAATTTCTAGTATTTTTTTATTGAAACTCTTTATTTTCTGTGGTAATATACAAACATGAAGGGGAGGTGTGTAAAAATGATCATTCCTAGTGATGTTCTATTAAAGGAAAACATACAGAAAAATATGGCTTTTTACAGAAAACGATTGAATGTAACACAAAAAGGGCTGGCTGATCTGATTGGCTCTGCTGCCACTACTGTTTCCGGCTGGGAGCGCGGCGCAAGCACGCCGGATATTGATACTTTATGTGCCATTTGCAATGCTTTAAATGTTAATTTATATGATATGTGTGGAATTATTGAAGAAAATATGAATTTGTCACCTGATGAAAATGAACTTCTAAATATTTATAAAATACTCAATAATGACGGACGGCGAAAACTTATAGAGCGCGCAGAAGAATTACGCGATCTTGGATATATCAAAGGGGAAAACGCAAAAATGGCGTAAGGTACCGTAATAAAGGTAAAGTAATACATATTGATTTTTAAGAAAGGGTGATGATATTATGTTTATTTGCAAAAAGTTACGAAAGAAACTATCTATTTGTATTTTATCCATGTTCTGCTTGTTTGTTTTTGGCTGTAGCTCGGTAAATAATATTTCTTCTGAACCTCCAATAGAGCAAAATAATTCATCTGATGTAAATGCTTCTCTGGAATCCTCTATTGAGATTGCAGATCAATCAGAAAATACCGAAGATCCTTACATTAAAATTGATGAATTTATCGACTTGTATAGTTCTTCTCTCGCTCAAATCACAGATATTTCAGAAATGGACATACATGGCGACGATTATCGCACAGAGTTTCGGCTTAATGCTTTTAAAAATGCTGTTGGTAAAAAATGTACTGTGGATAGTTCATATATAGAAATTGTGAATTATGGAACATGGAGCAATGATTCTATTAGATTTTATGTATATTCCGATTCCATTGATTCCATTACAGAACTGTTTACTTCAATAATACATATTCTTGATAACACGATTTCTGATGACGAGATTAATGAAATTTGCGATTCTTTGAATGACAATGATCAAAACTTCCTTTTAGGTAAAGGAAATTATATAACAGGATATATAATTTCTAACTATAAGGATGGGGTAATTGGTGGATATGATATGATGATTGATTGCTCTAAAATTAATTATCTCGAATAGTTTGATATGAAAAAACCGCCCTTGCGCTGGTAACACAAAGGCGGCTGCAAAACTCCGATTGTTCGGGCTTGCTATTTAATTTCTTCGCAAAGATTATTATAGCATAAAGCCCTTCAATAAATCAATGGAAACGGGGCTTTATTTTTTATGCCTTTTTCCAAAATTTCAAGAAAGAAGGTGCTTTTTATGAGCATGAAGCGTCCTAACGGTGCGGGATCAGTATACAAGTTATCCGGCAAACGCAGAAAGCCGTGGGCGGCGCGCGTCACTATCGGCTGGGACTTATCCAGCGACGGACATTTGCGCCAAGTATACCAGTCAATCGGTACATATGTCAGCCGGATTGAAGCGGAAACGGCTCTAAGTAACTACTTGCAAAATCCATATGATATAGACGCATACCGCCTTACTTTTTCAGAAGTTTATGATCTGTGGTCTGCTGAATATTTCCCGACACTGAAAAATAAATCTTCCGTGCGGACGGTAACGGCAGCGTACAATTATTGTAAACCCATTTATAATATGCGTTTTCGTGATTTAAAGGTGTCTCACTTGCAAGGCGTGATCCGTGATGCAGATGTAGGAGACGCAACAAAAGGACGGATCAAATCGCTTTTTAACATGATGTATAAATACGCGCTGATCCATGAAATATGCGATAAGAACTACGCCGCTCTATTTGCTCATAAGGCAGGCAAGCGTAACAAAGAAAACCGCCACCCGTTCAAAAATTCAGAAATTGCACGCTTATGGGAATGGGAAAATGTCAGTGTTGTGGATAGAATTTTATTTTGCCTATATTCTGGCTTCCGTCCCTCTGAAATGCTACTGCTTGAAAATAAAAACGTGGATTTTGACCGCTGGGCTGTTATGGGCGGCATGAAAACCGAAGCCGGAACAGATCGCACTGTGCCGATACATGAAAAAGTACGTCATATTGTCAAGAGACATTTTGACGCGGATCGGCGGTATTTATTCCGTAATGAAAAAAATGAATTTATGACCTACGATCAATATCGTGGGCGTTTTAAGCATATTATGGCACAGCTTAAAATGGAACATACGCCGCACGAAACGCGCCACACATTTATTACCTGTGCAAAAGCAAGGCGTATGGACGAAAATTTATTGAAAATGATTGTCGGGCATGAAATAACAGATATAACCGAAGCTGTCTACACCCACCGCCCACTATCTGACCTTGTGGAAGCTGTCGCATTGATAGATTATAATGGCGACGATCTTCCAGATAATGCGGCAGGCTTTGACTGGGATTGAAAATAAAAGTTCGGGCTGTCCTGCTGCCATGTGGTTGCGTGATAGCCCGATTTTTTGTGTATTACCGTTGTGTATTACCTGTGTATTGTGTGTGTATTATGTGTAAGTTTTGGTGTGTTTTTGAAGGGTTTTTGTCCTTTCTTCCTCGCTCATAAGAAAAGCCCGCAAACGTTGAATTTACGGGCTTTTTCACACTTTTCATTATTCTAATTTTTAGAACTTTCCAGCCTTCGCTGCTTCCTCAATCGAAACCGCAACCGCAACCGTAGCGCCTACCATCGGGTTATTACCCATACCGATCAGCCCCATCATCTCAACGTGAGCCGGTACGGAAGAAGAACCTGCGAACTGCGCATCGGAATGCATACGGCCAAGCGTATCCGTGAAACCATAGGAAGCAGGACCTGCTGCCATGTTATCAGGATGCAGTGTACGGCCAGTACCGCCGCCGGAAGCTACGGAGAAGTATTTCTTTCCTGCTTCTGTTCTTTCTTTCTTATATGTACCTGCTACAGGGTGCTGGAATCTTGTCGGGTTGGTGGAGTTACCTGTGATGGAAACGTCCACGTTCTCTTTCCACATGATCGCAACGCCTTCCGGAACGGAGTTTGCGCCATAGCAGTTAACCTTCGCGCGAAGTCCCTCGGAATAGGGTGTCCTGAACAGTTCTTTTACTTCGTTTGTGTAAGGATCATATTCTGTCTCAACGAATGTAAAACCGTTGATTCTGGAGATGATCTTTGCAGCATCTTTTCCAAGGCCGTTTAAGATAACGCGGAGCGGTTTCTGACGAACCTTGTTTGCCTTCTCTGCGATACCGATAGCGCCCTCTGCCGCCGCAAAAGACTCATGGCCTGCAAGGAATGCGAAACAGTCTGTCTCTTCTTCCAAAAGCATCTTGCCAAGGTTACCGTGGCCAAGGCCTACCTTACGGGTGTCCGCAACGGAACCGGGGATACAGAAAGCCTGCAGTCCCTCACCGATCGCTGCCGCTGCGTCCGCCGCCTTACGGCAGCCCTTCTTGATTGCGATAGCCGCACCTACCGTGTAAGCCCAGCATGCGTTCTCAAAACAGATCGGCTGAATTTTCTTAACCTGGTCATATACGTCAAGGCCGGCGTCTTTTGTGATTTTTTCAGCTTCTTCAATAGAAGAAATGCCGTACTCATTTAAAACGGAATTGATTTTATCAATTCTTCTTTCATAAGATTCAAATAATGCCATTTTTTTACATTCCTCCTATACCTTATTCTTTTCTGGGATCGATGATCTTTACAGCGTCATCCACACGTCCGTACTGTCCGCTTGCCTTTTCCCATGCCGTGTTCGGATCATCACCCTTCTTGATAAAGTCAGTCATCTTGCCAAGGCTGACAAACTTGTAGCCGATGATCTCATCGTTTGCATCCAAAGCGATACCTGTTACATAGCCTTCTGCCATTTCCAGATAACGAGGACCTTTCTTCAGTGTACCGTACATGGTACCAACCTGGCTTCTTAACCCTTTGCCAAGGTCTTCCAGACCTGCGCCTACAGGCAGTCCGTCCTCGGAGAATGCACTCTGGGAACGGCCATATACGATCTGTAAAAACAGTTCTCTCATTGCCGTATTGATCGCGTCACATACAAGGTCGGTATTCAGGGCTTCCATTACGGTCAGGCCGGGCAGGATCTCAGATGCCATAGCTGCGGAGTGAGTCATACCGGAACAGCCGATTGTCTCTACCAGAGCTTCCTGAATGATGCCTTCCTTAACATTCAGAGTCAGTTTACATGCACCCTGCTGCGGTGCGCACCAGCCCACACCATGTGTCAGACCTGAAATATCTTCCACTTTTTTCGCCTGCACCCATTTTGCCTCTTCCGGGATGGGAGCGCAGCCATGGTGAACACCCTGTGCCACGGTACACATTTCTTCAACTTCTTTAGAATAGATTATCATGTGAAAACTCCTTCCATAATATATATTATTTGTAACAGGAGGCACGCTTGTCCCCTGTTATAACCGCTTTCTCTATTTTCGCACATATCCGACAAAAAATCCAGTACCACTTGAAAATATTGTCAGAATTTATTTTTCGCCGCCTGTTTTTCTTCCGCAGTTCACACCTTATCCGCAATATTTCCCGGTCCCTTAAAAATACTCCGTGCCGGTATATACCCGCGGACACAGGATGTGGGATAAATATTGGTCTCCTTCCCAACCACCGTGCCGGGATTTAAAACGCTGTTGCAGCCCACTTCCACATTGTCGCCGACCATGGCGCCGAACTTTTTCAGCCCTGTCTCGATCCGTTCTTCCCCGTCCTTCACAACAACCAGTGTCTTGTCGCTCTTTACATTGGAAGTGATGGAACCCGCGCCCATATGCGCCTTATAGCCCAAAATACTGTCACCCACATAATTATAGTGGGGCACCTGCACACAATTGAACAGCACCACATTTTTCAGTTCCGTGGAATTGCCCACCACCGCCTTTTTTCCGACAATGGCATTGCCGCGGATAAACGCACAGTGACGCACTTCCGCTTCCTCGTCGATGATGGCGGGACCGTTTATGTAAGCACTTGGATACACAGTTGCCGTTTTCGCGATCCAGACGTTTTCCTTCACCTGCTCATACTTATCTTCCGGCAGGCTCCGCCCCAGTCTGATAATAAAATCACTGATCAGCGGCAGCGCTTCCCAGGGATATGTCAGCCCCTCAAAAAGTTCCTTCGCGATCGTCTCCTCCTTTGTGTATAACGCCGCGATCGTTGTCCGTTCCATCTTTACCATACTCTTACATCCTTCTTTCTTTTGAGATTTATGGTACTGCAGGACATCCGCATCCTGTGTTTTCTGCCCCGGTATCATATAATTATGACGCGGTTTCCCATTCTATGCCGGAAAACCGTATTCAACCCCTCTCTTTCCTCCGCCCTCAGGTGCATTGTAAACACATTCCCTGTTCACGTGCCGCCCTTTTGCTTATAATACCCCGCAAACTTATCAAAAGCAGGATACAGAGCCGTCTGGTTTCTGACCTGTTTTACCAGATTCGTCCGCCTTGTCACAAAATCATCCAGTTTCCGCATATATTCATCCGAAGTAATCGTTCCTTCCGACACCTGTGTCAGCCCCTTCTCCCAGCTCGCGGTAAGCCTGGGATCGAGCAGAGGCTTCATGGCACTTGCCACCACCTCATAAATAATCTCTCCCAAAAAAGTGGGCATGATGATCTGCGTCTTTTTGTTCAGCGTAAGATACTTGATATTCACAAGCTTTTTCAGAATCTCCGCCCTTGTGGCGGAAGTACCGATACCGGAGCCTTTGATCTGGGCGCGCAGCTCCTCATCCTCGATCAGCTGTCCCGCATTCTCCATGGCCAGGATCATGCTGCCGGAATTATAGCGCTTGGGCGGCGTTGTCTCCCCGGCTTTTATGGAAAAACCGGCATAACTGATCTTATCTCCCTTTTTCAGTTTCGCCAGTGCCGCAAGGAGTGCTTCATCACACCCTTCCTCCGCCGCTTCGGCCTCTCCGGAAGTCTTGCCGCTTGATGCATTCTTCCCTTTTTCATCGGCTTCTCCGCCGCCTGATCCCGCCGCTTTCGCATCCTTCCAGAAAGAAAACTTTGTCACAGGCAGATAGCCCTCTTCTTTCAGCACCTTAAAACTGCTGGTAAAGCGCTCCTTCTTTGCCTCCGTCACCAGCGTGATCTTCTGGTACACCGCTGGCGGATAAAATATGGCAAGAAACCGCCTCACAATAATCTCATAGACTTTCTGTGCCGTCGGGGCGAGATTTTTCAGCACTGCCAGCCCCTGTCCCGTGGGAATGATCGCATAATGATCCGTGATCTGCTTATCATTCGTATATTTGGTAGAACCGATTTTTTTATAACTTCCCTTTGCCAGAACCTCGTCCGCCAGTTTACCGCACACCATATAATTTCTTAATCCGGCGATATTCTTTCCTATCTCTTTCGCGACCGCGCCCGACAAAACTCTGGCATCCGTCCTCGGATAAGTCACCAGTTTTTTCTCATACAGCTCCTGCACCACCTGCAGCGTCTGATCCGGGCTGATCTTAAAATATTTGGAACAATCGTTCTGGAGTTCCGCCAGATTATAAAGAAGCGGAGGGTTTTTCACTTCCCTCTTCCGCTCTATGGAACAGACATGCCCTTCCGCGTCCCCTATGTACCCGATCAGCCCCTCGGCGTCCTCTTTCTTTAAAAACCCGTTTTCCTTATACAGCCCGGGAAAGCCCGCATATTTCGACTCCCCCCAGACTCTCCACTCACCGGAAAAGCTGTTTCCTTCCACTGCCACATCGGCCAGCACCCTGTAAAAAGGGGTTTTCACAAAATCCCTGATCTCCCGCTCCCTGCTCACCACCATACCGAGCACGCAGGTCATCACCCGCCCCACGGAAACCACACACTTATCCGTATGCATATAATTTTTTACCGGATAACTGTATTTCAATGTCAGCGCCCTGGAAAAATTGATGCCCATCAGATAGTCTTCTTTGGCGCGCAGATAAGCGGAGGCACATAGATTGTCATACTCCGACAGATCTTTTGCCTCCCTGATGCCCCGCAGGATCTCCTCCTCCGTCTGGGAATCGATCCATACCCGCTTTCTCGTTTTCCCTTTCACGCCCGCTTTCTGCTCCACCAGACGGTAAATATACTCTCCCTCCCGCCCGGAATCGGTGCAGACATAAATGGTCCCGATATCTTTTCGGTTCAAAAGCCCGCTGACAATCTGAAACTGCTTCGCCACCCCCGGAATCACCTCATAGAGAAAATCATCCGGAATAAACGGAATCGTATCAAGAGACCATCTCCTGTACTTCTCATCATAGGCATCCGGATAACTCATTGTCACAAGATGCCCGACACACCATGTCACCACCGCGTCCTCCGATTCCAGATAGCCGTCTTTCCTTGCCATATTCAGTTTCAGCGCTTTCGCAAATTCCTGCGCCACGCTTGGTTTTTCCGCGATATATAAACTCTTCATATTCCAGTTCCGCATCTGTCCTTCCGGCATCTTTTACCGCAGAGAAATTTTCTGCCGCTCACGCGTCTGCAAATTCTCTGGATGCCCTACGGACAGATGCTGTTTTTCCAGTTCCGCATCTGTCCTTTTGGCACACCTGCTTCTTTACTTCTTTGTAATGTATCCTTTCGCTTTCAGCATTTCCGCACAGAGCACGGCGCCGCCTGCCGCGCCTCTCACCGTGTTGTGGGAAAGTCCGATAAACTTCCAGTCATAAACAGTATCTTCCCGGAGTCTGCCCACGCTGACGCCCATGCCCTTTTCATAGTCCACATCCGTCTTCACCTGAGGCCTGTTGTCCTCCTCCAAATACTGAATAAACTGCTTCGGCGCACTGGGCAGTTCCAGTCTCTGGGGTTCTCCGGTAAAGTTTCTTAATTTTTCAATCAGCTCTTCCTTTGTCGGTTTCTTTCTGAACTTCACAAACACCGCCGCCGTATGCCCATCCAGCACCGGCACACGGATACACTGACAGGTGATCACAGGGCTTTCCGCCGGCACGATCACGCCGCCTTCCACTTTCCCCCAAATACGAAGCGGCTCCTTCTCGCTCTTCTCTTCTTCCCCGCCGATATAGGGAATCACATTCTCCACCATCTCCGGCCAGTCCTGAAAGGTTTTGCCCGCGCCCGAGATCGCCTGATAGGTAGTCGCCACTACCTCATAGGGCTCATACGCCATCCATGCCGTTAATACCGGTGCATAACTCTGGATCGAACAGTTGGGTTTTACCGCCACGAAGCCCTTTGTCGTGCCAAGGCGCTTTCTCTGCGCCTCAATCACCTCAAAATGCTCCGTATTGATCTCCGGCACCACCATCGGCACATCCGGCGTCCATCTGTGGGCGCTGTTATTGGAGACAACAGGAGTCTCCGTCTTCGCGTATGCCTCCTCGATGGCTTTGATTTCATCTTTGCTCATATCAACGGCGGAGAACACAAAGTCCACCTCAGCGGCTACTTTCTCCACCTCGTTTACATTCATCACAACAATATTTTTTACTTTTTCCGGCATCGGCGTCTTCATTTTCCATCTGCCGCCCACAGCATCCTCATAAGTCTTTCCCGCAGAACGCGGACTTGCCGCAATGGTCGTCACCTCGAACCAGGGATGGTCCTCTAACAGAGAAATAAACCTCTGCCCCACCATACCGGTTCCGCCTAAAATACCTACACGCAGTTTTTCACTCATTCTTTATCTCCTTTTTCGTTTAAATATTCCCTGTACACTGCAATCACCTTCTCCATCGCCTCCCTGCCCGGCGCACCGATGGTCAGCCGCTTATCCACACAGGCCTGTAAGGAAACCGCATCATAAATATCTTCCTCAAACTTATCGCTGATCTTCCTCATCTCCGATAAAGGCAGCGCATCGATCGAAGTATTCTTTTCCATACAGCGCAGAACCAGTTTTCCCACGATACCGTGCGCCTCCCGAAAAGGCACTCCCTTTCCCACCAGATAATCCGCCGCATCCGTGGCGTTGGTAAAGCCCCTCATGGCGCTCTCCGCCATCCGTTCCTTCCGGAATTTTATCGTAGCCATCATCCCCGTAAAGAGCAAAAGACAGTCCTTCACCGTATCAAAGGCATCAAAAGCCGCCTCCTTGTCCTCCTGCATATCCTTATTGTAGGCAAGCGGAAGCCCTTTCATAACCGTCAGAAGCGCCATCAGATCCCCGTAGACTCTTCCCGTCTTTCCCCGCACCAGTTCCGCGATATCCGGATTTTTCTTCTGAGGCATAATCGAAGAACCGGTGGAATAGGCATCGTCAATCTCGATAAACCGGTACTCGTCACTGTTCCAGATAATAATCTCCTCCGAAAACCGTGACAGGTGCATCATCACGATACTCAGCGCCGACAAAAACTCCAGCAGATAATCCCTGTCCGAAACGGCATCCATACTGTTCAGCGCAGGTCCGTCAAACCCAAGCTGCCGCGCCGTATCCTCCCGGTCTAACGGGTAAGTGGTCCCCGCCAGGGCTCCCGCCCCCAAAGGACAGATATTCATCCGCTCAAGGATATCCCGCATTCTCAGCCGGTCCCGCCGAAACATCTCAAAATAGGCCCCCATATGATGCGCCAGCGTCAGCGGCTGTGCCTTCTGGAGATGGGTAAATCCGGGCATATAGGTTTCCGTATTTTTCTCCATAATCTCAAGCAGTACTTCCAGAAGCCCTCTCAACAAAATATCCGTCTCCCGTACCTGCACTCTTGTGTAAAGCCGCATATCCAGCGCCACCTGATCATTCCTGCTGCGCCCGGTGTGGAGCTTTTTCCCGGCCTCTCCTATCCGCTCGGTCAGCACCGCCTCCACAAAACTGTGAACATCTTCATAGCGCTCATCTACCGTAAGCTTTCCGCTCTCAACATCCTCCAGAATACGGACAAGCCCGCCGGTGATCTCCTCCGCCTCCTGCTCTGTGATGATCCCCTGCTTCCCCAGCATCCCGGCATGAACGATACTGCCCTCGATATCCTGCAATAAAAGCCGCCGGTCAAACCCGATGGAAGCGTTGAACGCATAAACCAGCCGGTCCGTTTCCTTTGTAAATCTTCCGCCCCACAACTGTGCCATATGACAATCATATCCTTTTCTTTTTTATTTCCGCAGACAAAAGACATCATGATCCCGCCTGCTCCGCAAAGAGATAAAGCCATCCCTTCGCCGTTTTTGATTCCGCATAATCTTACCACAATTTTGTTTATCTGACAATTATTAATTTCCGCCCGCAGGATCCCTGCCGACCTACTTTTGCAGGCAGCAGTTCGACTTCTGAGGACAGCAGGGCGGACATATATAACTCCATGTATCCTCTTTCCCGGACAGGATTCCCCCGTCCTCCTCCCGGCTCTTTATCCTCAGCATATCCGCCAGATCTCTCATGCCCTGCTGATATGCCAGCATTTCACATACTCCCCAGGAATCGCATACGGCATCGTGATATTCCTCCACCACTTTCCGGTACTTGCGCGGAAGAACATTTTCCATCTGCCTCTCCAGCTCATTTTCCCGATCCAGCTTTCTCAGATATTCATCATCTTCATTATATATTTTCCCTAATCTTTCCATGATGCATGTCTGCATTTCTTCAAAATAGTTTTTTCTCATCTCTTGTATCCTCTTATGCTTATATGTATAGTTTTTATTTAAACAGTATATATCATTTTATAGAAATGTTACAGAAAAAACAACTCGATAAAACAAATTTTAAAGAAATGACAGCAATCTGATCCGGATGGCATCAGTTTTTGATCTCACAACTCTAAATCCCCTTCTGTGTTTCCTCATCTGATTCTACCATAACTATTCCCCCCGCACAAGAATCCATGCCGCAGGTACACCAAAAATTGTAACAGTTCAGCCTTTCGGCCGCACTGTTACAAAAAATTACTGCGGGCATTTCCGAAGAACCGAATCGTGGCATTCACACACCTTTTTTGTCGTCTTACATAGAATATTATATAACATTTTAAAACAAAGGAGCGCTTTTTGTGGAAACCTCGTACCTTTCCCTTGATCATCTATCCTATGCTTATCATGGTATGCACGGGGAGACCTGTGCGCTTACCGATATATCCTTTTCCGTGAAAAAGGGCGAGTTTATTGCTATCGTGGGCCCCAGCGGCTGTGGAAAGTCCACTCTTTTATCCCTGATCGCAGGGCTCCTTACGCCGGAATCCGGGAAAATCCTTTTCCCCATGCTCTCCAAAGATGAGAACCCGAAGATCGGCTATATGCTGCAGCGAGACCACCTTTTTGAGTGGCGGACCATCTATAAAAATGTAATCCTCGGGCTGGAGATCAACGGTATTACCACACCGGAAAAACTTGCCAAAGTAGACAATTACTTAAAAGATTACGGGCTCTGGGACTTCAGGGATAAACGCCCCAGCGAGCTCTCCGGCGGCATGAAGCAGCGCGCCGCCCTGATCAGGACGCTGGCGCTCGAGCCGGAACTTCTTCTTCTCGACGAGCCTTTCAGCGCCTTAGACTATCAAACCCGCCTGCAGGTTTCGGCCGATATCTGCCGTATTATCCGTGCGGAGAAGAAAACGGCGCTGCTGATCACCCACGATCTGTCCGAAGCCATCTCCATCTCCGACAGAGTGATCGTTTTATCAAACCGTCCCGCCACGGTAAAGGTTCAGATTCCGATCCGTCTTACCCTGCCGGATAACAGTATGCTGGCGGCGCGGAACGCACCGGAATTTAAAACTTATTTTAATCTGTTATGGGAGGAGCTGCACGATGACACCGCAGGAACAATATATCAGAAAACATAAACGTTACCACCGGATGATCTTTATCGCCCGCTTCTGTATTATCACGGTATTTCTCCTGATCTGGGAAATATCCGCAAACACGGGGCTGATCGATCCTTTCTTTTTTTCCAGCCCCACAAGAGTGTGCAGAAGCTTTGTCACGCTGTATCGGGAAAACGGGCTGTTTACACATATCGGCATCACGCTTTTGGAAACCATCCTCAGCTTTCTTCTGGTATTCGGCATCAGTATGCTGTGCGCCACTTTGCTCTGGTATTCGGATAAGGCTTCTGCCGTTTTGGAGCCCTACCTTGTGGTGCTTAACTCCCTGCCCAAGTCCGCCCTTGCACCGCTGTTTATCGTCTGGCTGGGCACCGGCATCAGGACCATTATCGTGGCGGGCATTTCCGTCGCCATTTTCGGCGCCGTCATCAGCCTCTATACCGGTTTCGCGCTGACGGAGCCGGAGAAATGCATGCTGATCACCACCCTCGGCGGCAGCCGCAGACAGATCTTCTCAAAGGTGGTGCTGCCCTCCAACATTCTGCTGTCCTCCGCCGAGCTGGAGTTCAACCGGCCCGGCCGGGAATTTCTGCTGAAAAACTGCCTGGCTGAGGTGGAGGAGGACTACGACTATATCATCATCGACACGCCTCCCGCCCTCAACGTCCTCACCGTAAACGCCTACGTGGCCGCCGACGGCCTGGTGATTCCCATGGCCCCGG
>OFEY01001721.1_pt1 | contig 13514 bp, 9 predicted proteins | sample 1521251 | NCBI WGS metagenome assembly OFEY01 (sample SAMEA3504100, study PRJEB24116) | mouse gut metagenome | biome: mouse gut; feature: mouse-associated habitat; material: faeces | place: Denmark | collected 2011
GACTCCGGTATAGAAGCAGGCTCCGGTGCAGGAATCGGCTCCGGCGTAGGAACAGGTTCCGGTGCGGGAATTGGCTCCGGCATAGGAACAGGTACCGGTGCAGGTACAGGTTCAGGCTCCGCCACAGGAACAGGCTCCGGTGCAGGCATTGACGCTGCAACAGCAGTACCGCATTTGGTGCAGAATTTAGCCCCCGGTTTTAATGGGGCGCCACAGCCGGAGCAGACAGGAGCCGCAGCGGAAACTTCCGCTTTTATATCCTGGGCCGGTTCCATAATTACTTCCGGGGTATTATCTGCCACAGGCTCTACGACAGACTTTATGACCGGTTCTGCCGCAGGCTCTACAATAGATTCTATGACCGGTTCTGCCGCGGACTCAATGACAGGTTCTTCGACAGCCGCAGTCGCAGTGACGGCAGTGCCGCATTTGGTACAGAATTTGGCGCCCGGCTTTAAAGAGGCACCGCAATTTGCACAGACAGTTGCAGCTTCAGGCTGCGGGGCAGGCTTTGGTAAGCCTGCCAGTTTAGTACCGCATGATTTACAGAATTTGGCATCATTACGGTTTTCATATTCACAATTTGGACATTTCATAATTCGATTCTCCCTTAAAAGATTTTATGTTTCGGATGGATGTTAATAAACCGGAAGGATGCAGACAACGCTGTCATCGATTTTTTCGGTATCCTTTTTATTCCAGAGATACAGATCGCCATGATAGTATTTCGGACTGTAGTCATAGAGGTAAAGCACTTCCCCGTTTGGCAAAACGAAATGGGAGTGTACATCATCGGCTATCTTTTGTGCGTCCTTTCCGGTATATATTTTTAAGGTACCGTAATTTTTTTCGTCGTTCCAGTCCGTGTAGTAGGTAACACATTCTTGATCTTCCATATACTGAATGCTGTAGAAATTTACATCATAGTCAATCTTTTCCCGATCGATGTAAAGTTCCCCTTTATCATTCTTATAGTCTTTAAAATACAGAAGCTTTCCGGCATCTATAAAATGGAGGGTGCCGGTATAAACATCACTGTCATATAATTCGGGGCTTCCGAGTTCTCCTGATGAGGAGATGGAAACCTGATACAGCTCTCCGTAATCTTTATCTTCCGGCACTTCATCGAGATAGAAGAGAGTCTCTCCGTCAGCGGAAAGACGGAAATGTTGTGCTTCTTCCCGGTCAAGAAGAGAGGAGGTGCTGCCAACGGTTACGTATCTTTCGGAAGCGGAGATGAGCGCCTCAGTGACAAAAGAACGGATGCTGTAAATATCTTCTGTCTCGGAAAGTTTTATACGAATATCGTCGGACTGATCATACGCCGTGTAGGTGATAACGGGCGAATCGGCAGCGCAGGTATAGGACGAATCTATGAAACTGTCATGGATGACGGTTTCCTCTTCCCCATTATAATAGCAGAGGGAGTAGTCTGTCTGTTCTATCTTCTCTTCATTTAGAGACTTACGGAGGTTATCACGGAATAACTTCGCACGGTACTCTTCAGATGCCTTTTGATAGGCTTCATATTTGGCATCATAGTCAGGATCAATCCAGTTCGGAGACTTGGGCTCGGTCAGCACTGCATCGGCTTCCTTCTTATCATCATATACGTAATTGCTCAGAGGAACTTCCATGGATTCTGACTTCACATAATAGACTTCACCTGAATCGTAGGCAGCTATTACATGGTCAACATCGGAAGAAATCTTGACTTTATCTTCGCTTCCCACTTTTTTATATAAGGTGCCTTCCTTTATGTAGACGAGAGTGGAAAGATCTTCGGATACATAGCTTAAAGCGGAAATTTCGCTGTCTATCTTTTCACGGTCGCCGCCTCTTACGGTTGAATAAAGCACATCTTCCGTATTCAGATACAGAATGGTCTTTCCGTCATCGGATACATAGTAGCGCCGGATATCACTCGCCACTTTCTGTTTATCTTCTTTTTTCCTGTCGTACTGGTAAAGCGTATCGTTCTTCTGGTAGGTAATGGCAGAAGCATCTTTACTTACGGAATAAGAGATTATATCGGAATCGATCTTAACGGCGTCCTCCTTCGGCTTATTCACCTGTCGATAATAAAGGGAATAACCATTATCGGAGTAGCTTATCTTATCAGGGAAGAACAAAAGGGAACCGTCTTCGCTGAGCCGGCATGCATCGGCAAGGAAATAAGCAGCGTCGGCAAGATCAAAATTATCAATATCTCCTCCGTCAACAAACCTTGAGGTAACCTGCCAGGGATCCTTTCGGGAAAAACCGGTATAGTAGATTTCCTTATCCTTTACATACATGGCATAGTTGGAAGAACTCCCGGTGCCCCCACCGATAAGTACAAATACAAGGATGCATGCCGCTGCAAGGAGAATACCGATGCCTGCAAAAATAATACCTTTCGAAGGCGTTTTCTGATCGGAACTACCGTGATTCTGCTTCTTTTTCTCTTTTTTCTTTTTCTGTTCCGGCTTCGGTGCTGCTGCATGGAAAGGAGTGCCGCAGTTTTTGCAGAAGGCAGCATCAGAGCCTGATGGTTTTCCGCAGTTCGGACAAAATACCTCATCATAAAGCCGGGATGAACAATTCGGGCAGATATTGGATGCGGTACCGACCTGTTTCCCACAGTTTGAGCAGAAGATCTTTTCCTCCAGCGGCTTCCCGCAGTCCGGGCAGAACGGATTTTCAGAACCAACCTGTTTGCCGCAGTGAGGACAGAAGATTTTCGCAGAAGATGCGGTTTCCGCAGCAGTCTGCTCCGGAATGGGTGCGCCGCATGAGTCACAGAATCTGGAACCGTCCTCCAGCCGGGCGTGACATTTTGGGCATGTTATCATAGTGATTCCTCCTGTTTTAAAAGTATATTTACTGGTATGTTGCCGCCGGGGTGAAAAGTATAAAAATGAAGCGGCAGCAAATAAATAGAATTATGAGTCTAATGATACAGAAATACACGGGTTTTGTCAATAAAAGCAGTCCCCGCACTTGACACGGAAGAGCGGGAGGATTACAATTGATTTTATGAAAAGTAAAGAAACTTGCATTTTTATGCAAGCGGTGAATGACAAGGAGGAGTATATATGTTTTGTCCCGAATGTGGAAATGCATTGAGTGACGGCCAGAAATTCTGCCCTAAATGCGGTACACCTGTTGAAGATACAGGAAAGTCGGATACGGCTGAGGGTGAGGCATCGTCATCATTTTTTGGAACGGCAGGCACATTTTATACCGGCAGCGGCACGGGTGCGGATCATGCAAAGAACGATAACCTGCATATGGTGATGCGGATCGCCTGCGGGGTGTTTGCGGTGTTCTTTCTGCTATCTGCGCTGACGCGGATTCCCGGTCTGTTTGCGATGATTTTCGGATTGAGAATCGGTTATTTTATTTCAACCTTTTTTGGATTTGCGGCGGCTCTCGTGATGGGGGTAAGCACGGCGGCTGCGGCATGGAAGTGGAGCGGTAAGCTGAGGAATCTGGTTTTTGGCGGCGCGGTTTTGGGTGTTGCGCTCAGGCTGCTATCTCTGATCGTTATGCTGGTGGTAAACCTGATCTCCTATGGCGTCTTTATGGGCGGCAGGTCCTTTTTTTACTGGCTGGGATATGTGGTCGTGGCAGCGGCGCTTTTCGGGCTGATGCATGTTATGGGATGCGCACCGGTTGTGGGAGAGACAAAGGAGAGTTTTACGGCAAGTATGAAGGAAGGATTTTCAGAACTTTCGGGGGCGGCGAAGGATCTGCAGAAACAGCAGGCGGAAAAGAACGCGGCGAGAAAACAGAATGCGGCGGCTTATCAGGCACCGCCCGCCGGCGGAGCCACAGGAGGACAGACGCCGCCGCCCGCAGGAGGACAGGGGGAATATCAGGTACCGCCTGCGGGAGCACCCGGGTACGGCATGCCGCCGATGGGGTATGGGATGCCGACCACTCCGCCCCGTGGAATGATGGCGAAGAAAACAGACAGAAGTATCTGGATCTATATCCTGCTGTCTCTTGTCACCTGCGGTATTTATCCGTATTTCTTTATACATAGCCTGGCAAAAGATGTGAACGATCTCTGCGAAGGCGACGGCGAGAGCACAAGCGGTATTCTTACGTTTATTTTACTGGGATTTGTCACCTGCGGCATTTACAGGATCATCTGGTGGTATAAACTGGCAAACCGTCTGCAGGCAAACGGGCCCAGGTACAATGTGCCGATTCAGGAGAATGGTACTACCTATGTGATGTGGCTGTTGTTTGGTATTCTGCTGTGCGGTATCGGTCCGTTTATCGCCTTGAATTTTGTCATCAATAATACAAATAAACTTTGCAGCGTCTATAATCAGTACAATGGACTGAGATAGGATTGTTTTAGTATCAGGGCACTATTATAACAGTGAAACAAAATATCGAAACAACAAAATGGCATCCTGACGGGGAAGCTTCGGCATCCTCTCGGGGTGCCATTGTGTTCCGAAAACAGGACAGGTAAGGTGGGTGATGGCTTCGGCTTCGCCGTCTTTGGCACGTTGGATGATCTGAAGATCTTTTGCCGGAGTATCGATACATTGGTGGTGGCTGCTGTTTATCAGCATGTGAAAACCGAAAAGTGCATGAAGAAAGCTGCCGGGCTGGTTATCGGCAGGATGAAAGACGTCTCTGTCCGGATGCTGATGGAGCGCCCGGTCTGCGACGTTTCGGATGGTGCCGCCAAAGTAAAGATTGATAAGCTGCATTCCCTTGCAGATGCCGAAAACGGGCTTTTTCTGCCGGCAGAAAAGATCCAGGGCCGAGAGCTGTTCCAGGCTGAGGAGGAAATCCGGTGCGGAGCCTGCAGGGACAGAAGCATTTTTATGGCAAAAAGCCCACCGGGAACCGGTAGAGCAGGAAGAATAATTGTCAGGAGCAGGTGAAGGACAGGGAGGGCTCGAACTGAGGGAGCGCCTGCTCTGTGCCTGTGAAGCTTTCGGAAAGAGTCCGAAACCGGAAAGGGAGGCGGGCACATCACCGCCGCCGGGAAGGAGCAGCCCGTCAAAAGCATCGGGATGTTTTTTTACATAGGAAGCGTCCGGAAAGATGACTGCCTCACAGGCGGCTTTTTCCAGGGCTGATTGATAGTTTTTATGAAGAGTGGGAGAACCTATGACGGCGGCTTTTTTCATGGGGACTCCTTTTTGTGCTTCTTATATTATGATATGCGCGGGAGGAGAAAAATGTTCGTAACAGTTCAGCCTTTCGGCTGCACTGTTACAAATGTTCCTCTATAAATTCCTCTATAAATGGTATAAGAGTATTGCAAAAATAGGATATTTATAGTAGTATAGAACTACATATCTGGGAACTTCTGAGATTTCTTGAGTATCTTTTCACATTCGTGAGAAAAAGTCTCCCTTATATGAAAAAGAGAATAAGGGAGGAAAAAGCATGGGCAAAGAGGATGTCTATGAGAGTGACTATCTGGAAAATGCGGCAGTTTTTGCGGATCTGGTAAACGGTGTCCTGTATCATGGAGAGCAGGTGGTAAAGCCGCAGGAGTTAAGGGAACAGGATGGAGAGCTGAAAAGTGCTTCGGATGGGGTTGTAAGAAAAGTAGTACGGGATAAGGTGAGGCTTTGGAGTGGTGCTGTGCTTGCCGTATTTTCCGTGGAGAACCAGACAAGAGTGGACTATCATATGGTGATGCGAGCGATGCTGTCGGAGAGCATGGCGTATGAGAAACAGTGGAAGAAGCTGAAAGAAAAATGGATAAAGCGGCTGAAAAGGAAGCAGAGGACCGAAAAAGAAAGGCTTACATCGGATGAATTTCTTTCCGGTATGCGGAAAGCGGATAAATTTATCCCGGTTATTACCATTGTTGTGTATTATGGAAAAGAAAAACCATGGGATGGCGCGAGAACGTTGCATGAACTGCTGGATGTGAAAGGAAACGAAGAGAAGATATTTCCGTTTATATCTAATTACCGATTAAATTTATTTGACTATCATGAATATGAGGAATTTGGGCAGTTTCATTCGGAACTGCAGTTTGTATTCGAGTTTTTAAGGTATTCGGGGGAAAGGGACCTGATGGAGAAAAAACTGCAGGAGCACAGAGAGCAGTATGAGGAATTGAGCAGCCAGGCAAAAGTACTTCTGGCAAGGCTGACCAATATGAAAAAAATACCGGGTATAGCGGAGAAAGAATTTGAGAGAGGAGAGTTCAGCATGTGCAAAGCATTTGAGGATATGAAGGAAGAGGGGAAAATGGAAGGGAAAGCAGAAGGAAAAATGGAGGGAAGGGCGGAGGAAAGAGAGAACGGTATCCGGAGTGCGCTGAATATTGTAAAAGGACTCAGCGGTTCTAAGGAACAGGGGATATCCGCGCTCATAAAAGAGTATAAACTCAGCAGAGAACTTGCGATGGAAAAAGTGGCATTATATTGGTAGATGATCCGAAAGCGATCTGAAAAAGAAATGTAGAGCCGCCCGTATATTTGTGAATACAGGCGGCATTGAATAAATACTTATAAAATAGATATACTAAATATATTTTATAGGGCGGCTTGGGATTTATGCGAATGCGCGCATTGCCTCCGGGGGATCAGCTGCGGATAATCTCCGTCACCTCATACCCCGCGTCCGCAATTGCCTGTTTGAATGTTTCATCATCGATATCCCGGTCCGCTTTTACATAAGCCTTCTTTTCCTCCAGGTTTACTTCTGCGGTTACGCCTTCGATTGCGTTCAGCGCGTCAGTCGCGTGTTTCTGGCAGTGCATGCACATCATGCCTTCAATGGATAATGTCATTTCTTTCATGTTTTCTTCTCCTTTTTCCAAATGATTTGTTTTTTTAGCGTTTTCCTGTAACAGATTGGCTTTGTCCGGTTCTGCCGTCTGCTTAGCGGACTGGTTTTGCGCCCGCAGGGGCCTGAAAAGCCGGAGCCGGAGCGCGTTAAATACGACACAGATGCTGCTGAGGCTCATGGCCGCCGCGCCGAACATGGGGTTTAATTTCAGCCCCAATGCAGGGTAGAGCAGGCCTGCGGCGAGGGGGATGCCGATGCTGTTGTAGAAAAATGCCCAGAACAGGTTCTCACGGATATTGCGGATCACCGATTTACTGAGCCGGATTGCGTTGACCGCATCCATCAGATCGTTTTTGATGCGCACGGCGTCGGCGCTTTCAATTGCCACATCGGTTCCCGCGCCGATGGCGATACCCACATCGGCTCTGGCAAGGGCGGGCGCATCGTTGATGCCGTCCCCGATCATTGCCACTTTGTGCCCCTGTTCCATCAATTCACGGATTTTTTCCTCTTTCTGGTGGGGCAGTACCTGGGCAATCACATGGCTGATATTGAGCCGTCTTCCGATGGCAGCGGCGGTCTTTTCGTTATCGCCGGTGAGCATAACCACATCGATCCCAAGCTTTTCAAATTCCCGGATTGCCTCCAGGCTGGAGGGTTTTTCCACATCCGCTACGGCAATCATGCCGAGGATGCTGCGGGCGGCTTTCTGTTCCCCGGCGTGTTCTTTCCGGGCAAAGAGCAGCACGGTTTTTCCCTCCTCCGAAAGCCTTGCGAAGTCGGATGTGATGGCGGAGAGATCAAATCCTTCTTCCTCCAGCAGCCTCATATTTCCGGCATAATAGGTGCAGCCCTGATAAGTGCAGCGGACACCTCGCCCAAAGAGCGCTTCAAAGTCGTTGGCCTGCCACGACAGGGAATCCGGCGTGCCGTCGGCATGTTGTTCTTTCGCATACTGCAAAACAGCTTCTGCCAGCGGATGTTCGCTCTGTTTTTCCAGCATTGCCGCCGCATGCAGCAGTTCGCTTTCCGAAATGCCCATAGGCAGTACGTCCGTGACTTCCGGTTTTCCCTGGGTGATGGTGCCGGTTTTATCCAGCACTACCGTATCGATGGAGTGGGCGGTTTCCAGGGCCTCCCCGGATTTGATCAAAATGCCGCTTTCCGCGCCCTTTCCCGTGCCGACCATGATGGCAACGGGAGTGGCAAGCCCCAGCGCACAGGGACAGGAGATGACCAGTACGGAAATGCCGATGGACAGTGAGAACTCAAAACCCGCACCGGAAAGCATCCAGACCAGAAAGGCGATCAGGGCAATGCACATCACGGCGGGGACAAAGATGCCCGCGATTTTATCCGCCAGTTTCGCAATCGGGGCTTTGGAGGCGCTCGCCTCTTCCACAAGGCGGATAATCTGGTTGATGGTGGTGTTCTCGCCGGTTTTTACGGCTCTCATCCGGAAATAGCCGCTCTTATTCAGGGAAGCGGAGATTACCGTATCGCCTGTGGTTTTTTCCACCGGAATACTCTCACCTGTAATGGCGGACTCATCCAGAGAGGAGGAGCCGGAAGTGATAACGCCGTCCACAGGTACATAGGCGCCGGGTTTGATGATAACAATATCTCCTTCGGCAACCTGATCGGCAGGAATTTCCTGCTCGGAACCATCGCCTGTCAGCACAAGAGCGGTTTTGGGCGCGAGGTTCACCAGTTTTTCGATGGCTTTGCCGGTCTGCGCCTTAGAGCGGCTCTCCAGGTATTTGCCGAGGGTGATCAGTGCCAGGATCGTACCCGCGGATTCAAAATAGATCTCCATGCCATAGCGCTCCACCAGTTCCATATCCTGATAGCCGAGCCCCCAGCTTAACCGGTAGATGGCAAACACACCATAGACTACGGCGGCTGCAGAGCCTACGGCCACAAGGGAGTCCATGTTGGGGCTTCTGCGCAGAAGGTTCCGAAAGCCGTGGATAAAGTAATTGCGGTTGCAGTACATGATCGGCAGAAGCAGCAGAAACTGGGTAAAGGCAAAAGTGACCGTGTTTTCGGGACCATGGAAAATATGCATGACAAAATCAGGAACCGGCAGTCCGAACCATTCATAGAACATATGGAACATGGACACATACATCAGCGGAATCCAGAACAGGAAAGAGCAGATCAGCCGCTTTTGCATTTCCTTCCGCGCCTTCTGCATGGTTTCCTGCAGAGAATTTCCGGCGGCTGTTCCTTTGTTTGTGCCGGTAGAGGAAGCTGCCGCCAGGGAGAGGGAAGAAGCGCTGTAGCCTGCCTTTTCCACGGCGGTTATAATATCCTCCGGTTTCAGTACGGCTTCATCGAAGGATGCCTGCATGCTGCCGGTGAGCAGATTGACTTCGCAGGTATGGATGCCGTCCAGAGCGGAAACGCATTTTTCCACCCGGGAAGAGCAGGCGGAGCAGGTCATACCTGTCACCGCAAATTTTTCTTTGATCATATGGTTGATACCTCCTGGCTGCGATTTACGCAGATGATTTTGGGGTAAGAGGGGTGCCGGCAATGTCATTTCCCGTCCGGTTTTCGGAGCACACCCTGTTTGCTACCTCATCAGTTTTTTAAAAGTTTCACATAACTCATCAATCACTTCATCATTTCCGCTGCGGATATTATCTGCAACGCAGGTTTTTATATGCTGAGAGAGCAATGCTTTGTTGAAAGCATTCAGGGCGGAAGTGATGGCGCTGACCTGAGTGATGATATCCACGCAGTAACGTTCTTCTTTCACCATGGTGCGGATGCCGCGGACCTGTCCCTCAATGCGGTTTAAACGGTGGATCAGATTTTTATATTCTCTGTCGTCACGGTGTTTATATTTTAAAACGCAGTCGCTGCTGCAGCAGTTTTTCACCTGTTCCTGATTCATGTCGGAAAGCCCTCCTGATCCGGTCCGGCTGATTTTCTGCAGATTATTTGTCTGTGGAAAATAGTACCGGATTGATTTTCATATACCCTATAGGGGTATATTATATAGAGAAAAACGGAAGATGTCAAGGGGTTTTTTTCCCGTATGCGGGATATCATTTTCCTGTTTAAAAAGATTTTTCAATTCTCTTTGACGAACTCTCCGAAAAAGCATATAATAGTAGGCATAGTGCAGAGCAGCGCACATCTACAAAGGAGTTGAATATACTATGAAAAAACTGGAAGAATATGTAAGAAGCATACCTGATTTTCCGGAAGAGGGGATTATTTTCAGGGATGTGACCAGCGTGCTGCAGGATGCGGACGGCCTGCATCTTGCCATTGAGACGATGCAGGATCTGGTGAAGGATCTGGAAGTTGACGTGGTCGCGGGACCGGAATCAAGGGGCTTTATCTTCGGGACGCCGATCGCCTACAATATGCATAAACCTTTTGTGCTGATCCGCAAGAAAGGGAAACTGCCCTGTGAGACGGTTTCCATCGACTATGCGCTGGAGTATGGCACGGCTACCATCGAGATGCATAAAGATTCCGTTAAACCGGGACAGAAAGTGCTGATCGTGGACGATTTGATCGCCACAGGCGGCACCACAAAGGCAATGATCGATCTTGTGGAATCCCTGGGCGGGGAGGTTGTCGGGATCGTAGTGCTGATGGAGCTGGCAGGCCTGGAAGGCAGAAAAAAGATCGAGGGGTACAGACTGGAATCCGCGATCGTATATCCCGGGAAATAGACTGCTGATGCGGCATGGAGATAATATATGCTGGAACATAACAACAAAATTGTCATAGAAGACGGAAAAATGGAGCCGGTCGGCGAGTACGGAGGTCCTGAGGATCTGTATCAGGATCTTATTCGGCGTGTTCGGAAATATCACCCTTCCGATGACATCAGCCTGATTGAAAAAGCATATAATCTGGCGTTTCATGCCCACGAGGGGCAGGTAAGGAAGTCCGGGGAGCCCTATATTATCCATCCGCTCTGCGTGGGGATCGTGCTGGCGGATCTGGAGATGGATAAGGAGACCATTGCGGCGGGGCTTCTGCATGATGTGGTGGAGGATACGCTGTACACGGAGGAAGAACTGACGGAGATGTTCGGGGCGGATGTAACCCTGCTTGTGGATGGCGTGACCAAGCTGCAGCATTTCAATCTGGAAGGCGCCGGCAGTGTCGGGAAAGCCACGGACAAGGTGGAGATTCAGGCGGAAAACCTGCGGAAGATGTTTCTTGCCATGGCCAAGGACATCCGGGTTATCATCATCAAACTGGCGGACCGGCTGCACAATATGCGGACGCTGAAATTTATGCCGCCGGAAAAACAGCAGCGGATTGCCAGAGAGACGCTGGATATCTATTCTCCCATCGCTGACAGGCTGGGGATCAGCAAGATCAAGGTGGAATTGGATGATCTGTCTTTAAAATATCTGGAGCCGGCAGCCTACTATGATCTGGTGGAAAAGATCGATACGAGAAAGAGTGTGCGGGAGGCGTATATCCAGTCCATCGTGGACGAGGTGAACGCCCATGTCGTGGAGGCGAATATCAAGGCGACCGTGGATGGGCGTATCAAGCACTTTTTCAGTATTTACCGCAAGATGGTGAACCAGAACAAGACGCTGGATCAGATTTACGATCTGTTTGCGGTGCGGATCATTGTGGATTCCATCAAGGACTGTTATGCGGTGCTGGGCGTGATCCATGAGATGTACACGCCGATTCCGGGGCGGTTTAAAGATTATATCGCGATGCCCAAGGCAAATATGTACCAGTCCCTTCATACCACGCTGATCGGCACCGGCGGAAAGCCTTTTGAGGTCCAGATCAGGACGGAGGAGATGCACAAGGCGGCGGAATACGGTATTGCGGCGCACTGGAAATACAAGGAGGCGTCGGATGGTATCAAAGCCGGCAAGGACCAGTCCGAGGCGGAGAAGATGGCGTGGCTGCGCCAGATTCTGGAATGGCAGCAGGACAATTCCAACAACAGGGAGTTTATGAACCTGGTGAAGAATGACCTGGATCTGTTTTCGGATCAGGTGTACTGCTTTACGCCGAACGGCGAGGTGAAAAACCTTCCCTCGGGTTCCACGCCGATTGACTTTGCCTATGCGGTGCACAGCGCGGTGGGGAACCGCATGATAGGTGCGAGAGTCAACGGAAAGCTGGTAACGATTGAGTATGAGATCCAAAACGGCGACCGGATAGAAATTCTCACAAGCCAGAATTCCAAGGGACCAAGCCGTGACTGGCTTAAACTGGTCAAGAGCACACAGGCGAGAAACAAGATCAACCAGTGGTTTAAGAATGAGTTAAAAGAAGACAATATTGAAAAGGGCAAAGAGATGATAGCCGCTTACTGTAAGGCGAAGGCGATCAGCCAGGCGGATGTCGTAAAGCCCGAATATATGGATCATGTGATGCGCAAGTACGGTTTCCGCGACTGGGATTCGGTGCTGGCGGCAGTGGGGCACGGCGGTTTAAAGGAAGGACAGATCATCAACCGCATGGTGGAGTTCTATGAGCGTGATCACAAAAAGAGCATGACCGATGAAGAGGTGCTGTCCGCCATTGAGGAAAATGCGAAAGGAATAAGCCAGCAGACCGGCAGGGGAGGCATTTTGGTCAAGGGTGTCCACGACGTTTCGGTCCACTACAGCAAATGCTGTTCGCCGGTACCGGGGGATGAAATCGTAGGCTTTATCACAAGGGGCAGAGGCATATCAATCCACCGGACGGACTGCGTGAATGTGATCAATCTGGATGAGGTGGACAGGGAGCGCCTGATCGAGGCGGAATGGCAGATACCCGAGGGAGAGAATTGTTCCCAGGAGAAATATTTTACCGAGATCACGATTTACGGCAGCAACCGAAGTGGGCTTCTTGCGGATATTTCCCGGGCTCTGACCGAGAAGGGCATTGATATCTGTTCCATGAATACCAGGGTGAGCAAGCAGGGCATCGCCACGCTGGTGACGACATTTTATATTTCCGGGCGCGAGGAACTGAACCGCATCATCGAAAAGATACGGATGGTGGAGAGCGTGCTGGATGTGGAAAGGACGACAGGATAATGGCAGATCTGAAAATCGGAAAAATTACAATGGGCTCCTGTGCCACAAACTGTTATTTTGTATACAGGGAGGGAGAGAAGAAGGTACTGTTTTTTGATCCGGCGGATCAGGGCGAGTACCTGTACCGTACGCTTACCGGAAAAGGGTTTGAAGTGGCGGCAATCCTTTTAACGCACGGGCATTTCGACCATATCTGGGGGGCGCAGAAACTGCGCGCTTTATCCGGGGCGAAGATATATGCCTGCAAGGAGGAAGAGGCGCTTCTTCTGGATGCGGGCATGAATGTATCGGAGATGGCGGGCAGAGCCTGTACGGTGAAGGCAAATGAGTTTTTGCAGGACGGACAGGAGATGACGATTGAGGGGATGACATTCCGTGTGATCCTGACGCCGGGGCATACGGCGGGTAGCTGCTGCTATTATTTTGAGGAGGACGGCATTTTAGTCAGCGGAGATACGCTGTTTCAGGAGTCGGTGGGCAGGACCGATTTCCCGACGGGCTCTTATTCCGGGATCATACGCTCGATCAAAGAAAAGCTGTTTGTGCTGCCGGATGAGGTGAGGGTATATCCGGGACACGGAGAGACAACTTCCATCGGGTATGAAAAGATCCATAATCCGTTTTGTGTATAAAGGGTTAAGGTACGTTATGATCGGTTCATTGGTTAAGGTTTTCACGACATGATATGGAATATGCGGTGCCGCCTGAGTTTCG
>OFEY01001731.1_pt1 | contig 13420 bp, 7 predicted proteins | sample 1521251 | NCBI WGS metagenome assembly OFEY01 (sample SAMEA3504100, study PRJEB24116) | mouse gut metagenome | biome: mouse gut; feature: mouse-associated habitat; material: faeces | place: Denmark | collected 2011
CATACATACATACATATGCATATATATACACATATATTATAAAATATTTAGTATAAAAATTTTTATGGAGAATAACTATGGCAGAAAAAAATTCTAAATCCAAAAATGTAGAAAATACAAAATCTACCCTAGCCACAACTCAAGAAAAAACAACAAAATCTACTGCAAGTAAAACTGCAAAAGCGGACGGAACAGCAAAAGCTACGCCGTCTAAGGCTACTGCGACTACAACTGCTGAAAGCAAAAAAACAAGTAGTAAAACAGCCGACAGCAAAGTAACAAAAACAACTACTGCAAAAGCGGATACTACAAAATCAGCAGAGCCTAAAGCAACGAAAGCTACTAAGGCGGCAGACACCAAACCAACCGCTGCTAAAGCTACCGAGCAAAAAAAGGCAGCACCAAAAGCAACTGCGGATAGTACTAAAAAAACTGCACAAAGCGAAAGTGCAAAATCAGTAAAAACGGACGGTACAAAAGCTTCCACTGCCAAAAAGGTCGATAACAAAAAAGAAATTGCTGCGACAAAAGATACTACTGCTACCGCAAAAGCAGTAAAATCTACTGCTGCCCCAAAACAAGAGGCAAGCACTAAAGTAACAAAAACAACGTCTGCAAAAACGGATACTACAAAATCAGCAGAGTCAAAAACGGCTAAAGTTACTAAAGTTGCTGATGAAAAAACAGTAACTGAAAAAGCACCTGTAGCCGAAAAAGCTACTGCAAAATCAAAAGTTACAAAAACTTCTGACACAGCTACAAAATCCGAAAAAGCCAACGAGAGCAAAAAAGTAAATGCAGCAGACTTGAACAATGTTACTGCTTACGACAAAGTGAACTCTAAGCAATCTAAAAAGACCGAAACTTCTGCTAATAACGAAGTTTTGGCTACCAAGAAAGCCAAAACAAATAAACAAACAACTAGTACTGCTAAAAATACCGACAAAAAAGTAGGAGATAAAAAATTATCTTTGAAAGAGCGTTTAGCCGCTATAGTTGCAAATGATAGCAATACTAACTCGAATGGCAAAACAGAATCACATACTTTGACTTTTAAAGATTTTATCACTAACAAAAAGTTGCGACTTTTTGCTATTTCCGCAATTATTTTGTTGTTTGTGTTTATATTGATTTTATCCGTTTCTATAGGTGCTGTAGCAGCAAATAAAGATAGATTACCGGGTGGTAGCGCTTATAGTGTTATGGACAATGCCTTGACAAAAGGTGCTTCGTACGATTACGAATACAGGACAACTGCTGTTGCAGGTTATACCGAGGAATTTTTGGGTTATGTTGACAGAAAAATTCCTAAAGACTCCGAAATTACCAACCAAGGCATGGTAACAAACCCTAATATGTACCCTACTTACGGTTACACTCCTAGAGGCATTACCGAAAATGACAGAAGACAACTTATTAGCGAAGCATGGAATTTATGCTCCATAAATACGCGAATCGGTAGTGATGGTTCTCCAAAAAACACCTATAACAAAATGGATAAAGACGGAAATCTTTCTTTGACCAGTGGCGTCGCAAACGAAAACGCACCTACAAAATTATATAAACATACATCTGCGGTGGGAATGTATTACGGAGATGTTTCAAACGACGAAAAAGCCATTATCAAAAAAATGACTTTCAATCCACGTTCATACTCTAACCACGAAATGTATAATGTTACAGGTATTTATGCCCCTGCGGGAGAAGTTATCAAAATAGAAATTAGCGAAGAAGATATGAATAAGACAAATGGTATAATGATTCATATCGGTCAAGCACTTTATAACAGAAAAGCAAACAATATTTGGCTAGGAAAAGGTCAAATGCAACGTTTCCCTGTTATCCTTAATACAATGGTAATTGATAAAACCACTGCTGAATATGACGAAAAAACACATACTTATACAGGTTATGTAGGCTCGTTCTTGGGTGGACCGCTTTATATTTGTACGGAATCGAAAACCTTTACTGTTACCGTTTCAGGCGGTGTTCGTTACTCACATTTTATCTTAGGGCATACTACTCCTGAAGACTTTGAAGCTAATAAAGATTCATCTGCTCCTTATTTTGACTTGGAAGTATGGGATAATGGTGTACTACACTCAGGGCCAAAACTTCGTGCTCAAAACTTCTCTTACAATGACTTATTTAAAGTTGCTGAGCTTTGGGATAAAGTTACTTCCGTTACAACGACAGGTAATAATCAAAATATCGTATTCTTATATGACCCGTTTGTTGCGGCCGGAGCTGCGGTTGCATTCCCGGGACAGCACGCTGTTAACTGTCCTGACAGTTGGATGTCAAATTCACTAAATTATGAAACAATAATTAAAAGCGGCGGTTGGGGTAATTTCCACGAATACCATCACAATTTCCAAGGATATGGTGTAGGCAACGGAGGAGAAGTTACTAACAATGGACTAACTTTGGTATCTTATGCACTATTTACAAAAATATCGGCAAATCGCGGAATCAACAGTTACGGCTCGGCCGGTTTAGGTGGTTGGAATAGTTATACAAGTGCAACTTGGGCATTAAATGATATATTAAAACTTTCTGACGATAATCCTAAAACAAATCCTTCAAACGGAGCACAAGGTTTGGCATTATATGCTACCCTACTTCATAATTTCGGAGCCGACGCATTTATTCAAGTACGTAAATTGGGCGGTGGTCAGAGCTATAAAAACTACTTTAAAAAATGGGAACAGTATACTCACAATAATATGACTTATTACTTTAAGGATATATTAAAAGGAGATGCATACGGTAATTTGACGGACGAATGGTTAAAAGAAAACTCAAATCCGGATTACCCAATGTTCGTACCCGTATCAAGCGTATATCAAACAGGCAGAAGCTACATTTATGATGACGAATATAAATATTTCCAAACAATGCAACCTTATGTAATACCTTATGGAGAAAAATTTGTAATCGATTTAAGTAAATATGTGGCTGAAGCTGATGGTACGCATAAGTCAGGAAGTATAGTTATTCCAAATGGTTTCACTTACAAAATTAAAAGTATAAGCCAACCTGAAAACGGAAGTATTACTAAAGAAGGCGACTATTTATACACTTATACTCCAAGCAGTGCTACTCATTCGGGCGAGATTATTGTGACACTTCAAATTACAAAAGACGATAATGCATTTAAAGTTGAAGATATCGACTTGGTTTTAGGGTTTGAACAATCACATGAGCTTACAGGCAGAATGCTTCAAAGAACTACTTACGAGTTTGATAGCGATACAGCTAACCTAACTGCTGCAGAGGCTTTTGAATCTAATTATCAAGGCAGCACAAAAACAACTTTAGGCGATAACAAAAACGCAGTTCAAAACTCTAATACTGATATATGGTTAACTGCTGATAATAGAGCGGAATTGGTAAGCAAAAATGCTATACTCGAAGTAAAAGGTAAATTTTATGTAGATGAAACAACCAAATACAGATTTATGCTGCGAGGCAGAGGCGATATAGCATTGTATATATCCTTAGACAACGGCAAAAGCTATGAAAAGGCTGTACATTATAAAAATACAACTAACAGTCCTAACTTCCCTATTTCAAATAGATGGCCGTCGCGAGAGGATTGTTACAAGGACTATGACTTACAACTGAATACTTGGGTGTACTTTAAAATGGTGTTGGTTGTTAATTCGCATAATAATAGCTTTATTGGATTAGGAACAGGTAAAGTACCATTACGAATGCCACTTGTTGATGAGTACGGCGACCCTGTTTTAGATAATGACGGCAACTATATTCTTGCAGAACAAGAGCCGACAACAATTAGTTACGCAAGCACTTACAGAGAAACCTATCAATTCCCTGAAAACAAATTTAATCCAACATATTTTTATAACAAACAATATAGTTGGTCTTATAGAAGTGCTGAAGACGTTATGGATGTAAATCCAACTGTAATATCTTCAAAATATAAACCTTGGGATACTTCAGACACTTATAAGATTGGTAATTTATTTGATAATGATAACACAACATATATACACACCAACAAAGAAAACATCTCGGAAGCAAATCCATTTGAATTGGTTGTTCAACTTGATAAGGAAGTTACTGCAAATAGATTAGTATTCTATGGCACTACGGAAAATAGTAATAGATACTCAAGATACTTGCCACGAAACGTAAAAGTATGGGTAAGCAATGACGGAGAAAATTGGACATTGGTAGCAGATGTTGTAAGTGCTAGTGTAAGCGGTGTAACAGTACCTATTCAATTTAATAAGACGATGACATTCAGTTATTACAAAACGCAAATTACCGATACCCACGCACCTACTATCAAATATTTGGCTTTGGATAAAATAGAAATCACAAATATCCTACAAATAAGCGGCGGTACAAGAACAGGTTTAGGTGATAAAAATGTTAAATTGTACGGAACTTGGAATATAGAATCCACAGAGTCAAAATTCGGTCGTGTATATATCGGCAAACAAAATTCTTCAATGGAATTTGAGTTCACAGGAATAAGATTAATACTTTTCTCCTCTATCAAATTCGATAAGAATTACGAAGTTTACATTGACGGTAAAAAAGTAGAGTCAATCAACATTTCTCCTAGTACAGAGGTATGTCAAGAAAGCTTTATATCTTCGGAAATGAAGTACAAAAAACATACAGTTACAATCAAATGCTTGGGCGAGGCAAACTTTGAATCTATAGTAGTTGTAAAGCCTAATTAAACCAAAAATACTCTTACATCTTTGTAAGAGTATTTTTTATTGCATTTTTTTATAACTTGCTATATTTATGCCAAAATTAATAAACGTTAACAATTAAGCTAGATGTATTTTGTATGTTTATACAAATTTGAATTTTTAAAAATAATAGCGGATAGAATAACTTCTACCCGCCATTAACATCCTAATACTTATTAATTTGATAATAAGCTATTATTCTTCAGTTTTTTCCGCCTCTGTTTTTACTTCGGCATTGTCTTCAGTTTTCTCCGCCTCTGTTTTTAATTCGGCATTATCTTCTGTTGTTTCTTTAATCTCATCCTCATTTGTTTGGATAGTTTCAACTTGTTCGGTTTGCTCTACTTCCGCATCGATGATTATTTCTTCCTCAGTCTCGCCGGATAAAGCTTTAATTTGTCTTGTAAGTTCTTTATTTTGTTTTTTAATTTTAAACAACGCCATTAAAGCCACAATCAATGCAATTAACGCTACAACAGCAGCTGCCAAAGGAATCATACTAGACAAATCTTTCTTAGTCTTTACAATGTTCTTAGTTTGAACTAGATAATGTCCGGTAAGGATATTTTCACTTCCGCTATACTCTATTTCCTTACCATCTTTATCAATATAAACTAACTTGATAATAATTTCGGTATATTCGTAATCCCAATTTACTGCAGATTCAACAGTAGTTACTTTGTACGAATAAGTTACTTTGTTCTCTCCCTCGCCCTCTTCGATTTTAAACTCAGCCAAATCAAGTGGATTGATAGGGGTAACAGCATTAATATAACCGGTTTGCTTATAATCTTCATAGTCATACAAAGCTACCAAACCATCACTTCTGTCACTTGTCAAAGTAATTTGATTATCACTTTCTTTAAAGTTATCATAGTTAGGAATATCAATCTTCGGACCTTGATACATTACATCCAATGTATATTCTTCGTTAGTAGAAGAAACCGACATAACCCTTGTCTCTTTCTTATCAGTGTAAAGCAATACTTTAAGTTCGCCCCATTTGCTATACTCATGATTTTTGTTAGTAACTTCAAAAACATAAGTAGTAATTTTACCTTGCTTTACATTGCCTTTTTCTGCAACTTTAATATCATCTTTGGTTAGAGCTTTCAAACGAGCAAGTACATTTGACATTGTGTAATCGCTCATATTTACATTCTTTCTTCCACCGTTATCGTTGTATGATGTTCTAAAGTTAAATGTATCCTCAAAAGCTATCTTATTGCAATCTTTTGTAAATACAGGAGCGTTTTTCGAAACCTTGTAGTTTTCAAATACATACCATTTGTAATCATTAGGTTGTGCGGATTTAGCTTTTACGTTCTTAGGTAAGGATTGACCGAAAATAAATGTATCTGTACTTTCCGTAATGCCTTTTGTATATTTGATACTAAAGTTTATCTTAGTATTGTTAACACCTTCGATACTTTTATCGTCAGCTTGAACATTAAGCATATACTCTGTTCTTTCATTTGTAGCAATGTTTTTTGGATTGCTATTGATTTTTTCTCTTATGTAATAAGTTGAATAATTTGTTTCGGAATTTTTGATTGCATCTTGCAATACTCCGATTACATCTTCATCCACATTTTCTATTTTTATATTAGAGCAACCTGCTAGCACCATGGATAACAAACAAATTACGGCAATTACTGCTATCAAAATTTTCTTTTTCATTGTTTGCCTCCTTCGTTATCGCTATTTAACTCTTCTTTTATTTCTTCTTTTTCTTCTGCAATTTCGTTTGCAGCAATTAATTCTCCTACAACCAAAGCGGTTTTTTCCAAAACATCTACTGTCGGAACAGCGGTATTTGAAACTTGACTTTCATCTACAGGAACTGTTACCTCTGTCGACTCGACATTTTTATTTTTATTCTTTTTAGCTTTACGTTTCTCCTCTTTAGCTTTATCTTCAGCCTCTTGTTCAGCAAGTTCTTTTACTTTTTCGTCATATTCTTCCTGAGTAATGTCCCCTGCTTCCAAGTCGGCATCCAATGTGCGCTGTTTAAGTTCACGCATCATTACTCTCAATTTTTTCTCGCTCAAGTTATAGAAAATCATTGGTACACAACAAGCTAAACCTCCTATGAAACTGATAACAGCAAGTATTCTTACCAAGTTACCTCTAAATCCTGCCTCATATAAAACATCATAGTTAGTTAGCAAACCATAAGACTCTGTAACTGCCGGAATTACGAAACCTGTAGCCATACCTACAACCGAAGTAATGATACCTATGTTACAGAAGAAACCATCCATTCTCTTTCCTGTTTTCCATTGATGATAGTCAAGGATATCGGCATTAATTGCAGGACCTGTTATGATTGAGGTTGAATTTGCTGCATTTGCGATATAAATCAAAACAAATGTTACATAGAAACTTCCCGTACTAAAGAAAGTCAAACCGTAAGCAATCGCAAATAAAATGTTTGAACCGATATTCAAATTACGCTTACCTATAAACCTTACTATAATCGGAGCACCAACCATACCTATTAATGATGCAGTACCCATTAAAGTAGTAAGCAATCCCATTATAACTCCGTTTTGTAATTGATAAATAAATACCCAATTCACAATAAGCGAAGATGCGTTTCTTGCAAACAACATCATTTGTTGTATGTTATAAAGCCATAAGTACTTGTTACTGAAAGCACTCTTGATACCTTCCATGAAAGGAATTTTTTCGGTATTTGTTTTCTTTTGTACAACCCTTTCTTTTGTACCGAAATATGCAAAGAAAGTAAGCAAAATACCCAATATACCAAACACAGGGAACAATAAACGGTAAATTTTGATATCAATCATTGTTCCGCCAGCAAGTTCTGCTATAACAGGGAAGAACAAACCTGTCAAAGTAGGAGCCATTGAGTAAATAATAGAACTTACCGAAACAATAGTTGTTCTTTCTTCGCTGTTAGGGCTGATAACTTGTACCAAGTTCATATAAGCAAGATATAATAATTGATTATAGAAAATGTTTACTAAAGTAAAACCTACCATAATCAATGCAAATTTTGTATTGTAATCTGCTGTAAGTGGTATGTACGCCATAGCAATAGCTATAGCTGCTGCCGGTATAGACGACCACAAAATAATTGGTCTATATTTACCTTTTTTACTCTTTGTATTGTCCATCATCATACCTCTAAATGGTACAATCAACAAAGAAATCAAAACACCTACAACCGCAATTATTTGCATGTGTGAAGGAGTTAAACCGTAAACCGAGCCGATTAGCAAACTACCTGCCGACATTCCAATGTAACCAACTACAGCCGCGATAAACTGAACACCGATACCACCCAGACTGTATGCAGCCATTTCTTTGATAGTAACATAGTTGCCTTTAGCGGGTTTATTCCATTGCGAAGTAACCCACTTAATCTTTCCTTTCAAGTCAAGCTTCATAATTTCCTTCCTTATATTTTATTTAATTAAAATATAATATTTTAATATGTAAATAATAACATAATATTAGGGCTATGTAAATATCTTTTTAAAAATTTACCAAAATTATACATATCGTTACATTTAAAATTTGACAATATTTCATACAAAAGAAAAAAGCTGACTAAAAAGTCAGCTGCTTTTCGGTAACTTTATTTACAATATTTTTCAAATTCGTGATTTTGATTTTTTGACCAATTCAACCATGCTTTGGATGCTCTGCCCCAATTTTTAAAGCCTCTTACCAAGTATGCGTCACGATTTGCGTATTTTATGTCAAGTGCATCCATAATTTGCATTTGCAAAGGCAATCTTCCCTCAAAATCGATAAAATCTTTATTTTGCTTAGCTGTCCAATTTATTTCGCCAAGTGCTTGCATCCTAGGATAAATATTAAATTGTAATTTCTCCTTACATCTTACATATTCCGTCCAAAGCGGTGCTTCTATCCCCAAAACTTGATTTTCGAAAGCCGGACTTAGCCCCATTGTATCCAAATCTACCGAGTAGTACTTTTTCAAATCTTTCATATCGTAGCAATGGTCCATATACAAATACGGCTCCGGAGTAAGGATAACTTTATTGCCTTTTGCAAGCCATTTGTCCACTCCGCTTGCTTTTGCCGAATGTATCCACCATTGAATAATCGTCTCGTCAGATAACTCCGTTGCACGCAAAATTTCACTCCAACCAATCATTTTTATACCTTTTTCCTTTAGGTACAATAAAATTTGATTGTTAAACCAACCTTGCAAATCCTCCTCGCCTTTTAGTCCAAGTTCTTTTATTTTTGCTTGGCATTTAGGACAAACTTTCCATTTCTTTTTAGGCACTTCGTCACCACCGATATGGAAATAAGGGTATGGGAATAGCTCAGCTATTTCGTCGATAATATCTTTTACAAACGGCATCAATTTATCTCCGCCAACGCAACCGATATCATCCAAAATACCCCAATGGGTAGAAACATCTATTTGCTTACCCTCGCAAGAAAGCTCCGGATAACAATGAATAGCTGCCACCAAATGTCCCGGCATATCTATTTCGGGCATAACCTCTATATGTAACTCTTTTGCATAAGCAACAATTTCCTTTATTTGCTCTTGAGTGTAATACAACCCTTCTCCGTATGTCTCGTTTTCCATTTTATTGCCAGCAAGTTGTGTAGCTGTTCTGCAAGCACCTTTTTCGGTCAGCAATGGATATTTTTTGATTTCTATTCTCCAGCCTTGGTCGTCCGTTAAATGCCAATGGAAAACATTCAATTTGTTAAGTGCCATCATATTAAGACATTCTTTAATAGTGTCTATTGTGGAATAATGCCTTGCAACATCAAGCATAAAAGCCCTGCGCTTAAATCTAGGCTTATCCTCTATAACGCAACAAGGTATTTCTATTTCCTCTGCATTAGTGATAATATCCACCTTGCTTAATTGCCTTAAAGTTTGCAAACAATAAAAAGCCCCCGCTTCATCGCTTGCTTTTATAGTTATCTTGTTCTCTGCGATATTTAAAATATACCCTTCCTTATCAAGGTTTGTATCGGTTACAAAATTTATGTCCCCATCGCCCGCAACAATCGTAGCCTCTACACCGCTTTTGGAAAATGCTGCAACAAGCTGTTTTTTTGTTTTAGGAAAATCTCCACCTACTTTTGTCGAAAATGTAAATTTAAAAATCCCTTCACCTTGAACAACTTTTAAGGGTTTTGGAATAATTTGAATCATAATTTTCTCCTATTCTATTGAAATATTTATATTTTTTTATTTTTAATACCGATTTTCAAAAGATTATTTGCTTTTAGCAATAATATGTTATTAAATAAAATTATAAATTTAGCCTTTTATTAAATATCCATAATGTTAGATTTTATCTCTTCCTTAGTAGGTTTATTGTCCCCGTGTTTTACAAACAACATTACAATAAAAGCTATAAGTATATTTATCGACGCAAAAACAAACATAACATTATCCCCAAGTTTATCCATAAACAAACCTGCAAAGAAAGGTGCTACCGCTTGTGCTGACATGGATGCAACATAATAATATCCCGTATATTTACCAACGTTGCTACCCTTTGACATTTCGCAAACCATAGGTAATGTATTAACATTTACGATAATCAAACCTATGCCTGCAAGAACAAAACAAATTCCAACTATATACGCCGTTTTGCTGTTCACAAATAAGCATGGGAAAAAGGCAATACTTGCAAGTGCAAAGCCAATCAATGTTGATTTTTTTCTACCTATCTTACCTGACATAAAGCCCACAGGGATTAGCGCCAACGCTCCGCCTAAGCCGTTTGCAAAGTTAATAAGTCCTACACCGGAGGATTCCATAAGCAATTTATCAGTTACATATACCGATAGATGCGAACGCACTGCATTGTACCCCATAAACCAAAAGAAAATAGATACCAAAATCAAAAGCAAACTTATTATTTTACCTTTTGATAGTTTTTCCTGTCCTTCGGTTTCCTCTTCGTCAATAACATTCCATTTGCGTTCTTCTTCATACCTTAAGTTTACAAATTTCTTTTCGTTAACTAACAACATATATCCTGCAAGCAACATATACATAAACATTACTAGTAACAAAAACAATAACACAAATGAGCCGTAATCGGGGGCAAATAAGCTATATAAACCTATTGATATAAATCCGCCTATACCACCCATAAAGTTCATAATCGCATTGGCACCCGAGCGTAATGGTTTGATTGTAACATCGGGCATTAGCGCAACCACAGGGGCACGAAACGCAGACATTGTAACCAAAAGCACAAACAATACAATAATAAACAGCACAAGCGATGTCGGATTAGCAATGGTATTTGTAATCGCCATTTTTACTTGAGCCGCATGAAAATCGATACTAAATTGTTCAAACAACGGACTTTCGGCATTAATAGTCTGATAAATCGGGTCTAAATATTTGCTGTCCAAATATCCTTTGGAAACTAGTTGGTCAATATTTTTTACGCCCATTTCGACAAGCTTGTTAAACTCGGTATTTTCAATAGCGATTAGCAACATTACAAGTATACCTGCAAGCAAAGTGCCTATCACGATAAAAGGCGTTCTTCTGCCAAAAACTTTGCCTTTTGACTTGTCGGATAAACTACCAAACAAAGGTAGCAATACTATAGCCAAAATATTGTCCAATCCCATTATAACGCCACGCCAAGTTGCGGATAAACCATAAGTCCTGTCAAGCAAAATAGGTACAGCAAAATCGTACACTTCCCAAAAAAGCATAACAATTATAAATGCTATTCCTACCTTAAAAACTCTTGCTTTATCAAGTTTCATATTCCGTCCGATATATTTTAATTTTATTAAACTGCAAATTATTACATTAATTATACCTTAAATTATCACTAAAGTCAATATATAACCTCAATTATAAATTGACAGCTGTTAAAATATCTTTTTAATTAAAAGTCAATTTAATATTTACGATTTAAATTTAAAATTGCAATCAATAGCATACAAAAAATTGCTTTCCCAAAAGAAAGCAATTTGATATTTGTCGCAATTTTTAAATCAAATAATTTCGGATATTTCCTCTCCCTCATGCATACCGTCAAGTGCGATTTTGCTTACCGATACTTCATAAGCAGTCCTGTCCTCAACTATTCCGTCACTATCAATCTTTTGATAAACTCTGCTTTGAATTCTGCCAGACAAACTGATTTTTGTGCCGACAGGAAGATTTTTTATAAATCTAGCGTTACGTCCCCAAGTAATACAAGGTATGTAATCGCTTTTGTTGTATGCCCTGTTAACAGCAAGCAAAACATCGCAAATTTCTCTTTTAAAAGGAGTCGTCCTGTAAACAGGCGGCTTGCAAATATAGCCTACGATATCAATATTGTTACCGTTTATTATCTCTTCCTCGCCAAGTATTTCCCTAACAAATATAGTAAGCATCAATCTGCTTTTATCGTCAACCATTTTATTGTAAGAACGGAATTGTCCACTCACGGAAATAACATCTCCGACTTTTATATCATGCTCTAAGATAAGTCTTTCGGAAATAGTGATTGGTAACACGTCAACTTGTTCGCTTAATCTTTTTACTTCTATTTTAGTCTCATAAAACCCTTCTCCAAACACTTCGTGTGAAAAAACCGGAACTTCCAATATTTTGCCTGTGATTGCCAATTTGTTGTTGCTCATCTGTTCGTAATTCATTTCAAATAACTCCCTATATTTATTTTTTGTTTATTTTGTTAATTTTTTATTTTTGTTTATGTTGCACACCATTTACATCAATGGTAAAGCCGTTTTTGTAAACCAACTCGCTTACCGTTTGAAAAGTATAGCCACCTTCAATCAAATACTCGATTACCTTTGGCAAAGCATCAAGCACATGGTCGGAATTGTTATGAAACAATATTATATCCCCAAACGACACTTTGCTTTTTACTCTTTTTAAAATTTCGTTTGCATTTATGCCCTTCCAATCAAGAGTATCGATACTCCATTGCACTGCTTGCATATTAAGCTTGCTTACATTTTCAATCAACTTGTTGTTGTAATCTCCAAAAGGTGCCCTGAATACATACGGTCTTTTACCCGTAAGATTTTCAACTTTTTTGTTTACGTATTCAATCTCCTCTACAATGCTTTCCGATTGCAAAGTAGACATCTTCAAATGATTGTGGCTGTGATTGCCTATGTCAAAACCGTTTTCTGCAAGTTTTTTTACCTCGTCTTCATACTTATCGACCCAAAATCCAACCAAAAAAAAGGTTGCTTTTATATTATATTTATTAAGTATGTCGATTATTCCTTGTGTTTTATCCGCACCCCATGCAGCATCAAATGACAATGCTACGACTTTATTTTCGCCCGTATCAACTCGGTAAACAGGCAATTTTCTGTTTTCTCCGCTTGCAAGAATTGTACTGTTTGTTACCATAAACAAACAGGCTGTTAAAGCCACAACTAAAACTAATGATACCAACACTTTGTAAACAGATTTGATTTTGAAAGAATAAAACACACGCCACCCTTTTATTAAAGCAAATGTCAAAAAAATCTTCCAACCATGACGATTACTTTAATATTATACATAAATAATGCTAACTAAATTTTAGAGATTTTGTCAATAAATGTCGAATACTCCATTTGCGTTACAAAATTCGATTTAGTATTACAATTTATTTCAAAAAACAACAAAATAGAACTTCTTTCAATTTATTTTTTGAAAATATAAAACATAT
>OFEY01001743.1_pt1 | contig 13326 bp, 7 predicted proteins | sample 1521251 | NCBI WGS metagenome assembly OFEY01 (sample SAMEA3504100, study PRJEB24116) | mouse gut metagenome | biome: mouse gut; feature: mouse-associated habitat; material: faeces | place: Denmark | collected 2011
AAGCACCGATAGAACCCGGTTTACGAGCGCGGTTGTGCTGACCGTGAGTAGTCTGGCCTACACCACCAAAACCATGGCGTTTTACTACACCCTGGAAACCTTTACCCTTAGAAGTACCTACAACGTCAACAAAAGTTGCGTCATTGAACAGTTCTACGGTAACAGTGTCACCCAGATTCAACTCTGTTTCAAATTCTTTGAACTCAGCCAAGTGTTTCTTGGGAGTTACTCCAGCTTTCTTAAAGTGGCCCATCAAAGGCTTTGTAGTGTGCTTCTCCTTCTTGTCCTGGAAGCCCAGCTGAACAGCTTCATAACCGTCCTTTTCTACAGTTTTCACTTGAGTAACAACACAAGGACCTGCTTCGATAACAGTGCATGGTACATTCTTACCCTCGGCACTGAAAACGGATGTCATTCCGATTTTTTTTCCTAATAATCCTGGCATTTCACTTAATTTTTAATACTTACACTTTGATTTCTACTTCCACACCACTCGGCAACTCCAACTTCATCAGAGCATCTACTGTCTTAGCTGTTGAGCTATAGATGTCAATCAGTCTCTTGTAAGAAGAGAGTTCGAATTGTTCACGCGACTTCTTGTTAACGAAAGTCGAACGGTTCACGGTAAAGATACGCTTGTGCGTAGGAAGAGGAATCGGACCGCTAACGATGGCGCCCGTTGTCTTCACCGTTCTTACAATCTTCTCAGCTGATTTGTCAACCAAGTTGTGGTCGTAAGATTTCAATTTAATTCTAATTTTCTGACTCATTATATTTTAATTTTAGATAGTTATAAATAAGATAAAGCGGCAGGCTAAGAGTCATTCGCTAGCCTACGGGACTTCAAGTTTTTTTAGATTAAGTCAGCACGACCTTTTACTTCCTCCAATACTGCCTTGGCAATAGAGTTGGAAACCTGGGCGTGGTGAGAGTATACCATTGAAGAGGTTGCACGACCAGAAGTGATGGTACGCAATGCTGTTACGTAACCGAACATTTCTGCCAGCGGAACCATTGCCTTCACGATACGTGCACCGGAACGGCTGGATTCCATACCTTCCACCTGGCCACGACGCTTGTTCAAGTCACCGATAACGTCACCCATGTTCTCTTCCGGAGTAACAACTTCCAGCTTCATGATAGGCTCCATCAATACCGGGCCTGCCTTAGCACAAGCATTCTTATATGCCTGGATAGCACAGATTTCGAAAGACAACTGGTCAGAGTCAACCGGGTGGAAAGAACCGTCAATCAAGGTTACTTTCAGTGAATCCAACGGATAACCTGCCAACACACCATTCTTCATGGCAGTAGTGAAGCCCTTCTGTACAGACGGGATAAATTCCTTAGGAATGTTACCACCCTTCACTTCGTCGACGAATTGCAATCCGCCTTCCTTGAAGTCTTCATCAACCGGGCCGATGTTCACGATAATATCAGCGAACTTACCACGACCACCGGACTGCTTCTTGTAAACTTCACGCAAGTTGACTGTCTTAGTGATAGCTTCCTTATAGTTAACTTGAGGCTTACCTTGGTTACATTCAACCTTGAACTCACGTTTCAGACGGTCGATGATAATATCCAAGTGAAGCTCACCCATACCAGAGATAACTGTCTGACCAGTCTGTTCGTCAGTCTTAACTGTAAACGTCGGATCTTCTTCAGCCAGCTTAGCCAAGCCATTTGACAGTTTATCCATATCCTTCTGAGTCTTAGGCTCAACTGCGATACCAATTACCGGTTCCGGGAAGTCCATAGACTCCAATACAATCGGTGCAGTTTCGTCACACAATGTATCACCAGTATGTATATCCTTGAAACCTACGCCAGCACCAATATCACCAGCACCGATAACTTCTACCGGATTCTGCTTGTTTGAGTGCATCTGGAACAGACGGGATACGCGTTCTTTCTTACCAGAACGAGAGTTATAGATATAAGAACCAGCCTCAATCTTACCGGAATAAACGCGGAAGAAAGTCAAACGACCTACATACGGGTCTGTTGCAATCTTAAATGCCAAAGCAGAAGTCTTTTCGTCTTCGCTCGGTTTACGGTCTTCTTCAGCACCAGTTTCGGGGTTTGTACCGATAACGTTCTCTGTATCCAGCGGAGAAGGCAAGAATGCACACACGTAATCGAGCAATGTCTGTACACCTTTGTTCTTGAATGAAGAACCGCAAAGCATCGGAACGACAGCCATTTGCACTGTTGCGTTACGGAGAGCTCTCAAAACCTCTTCTTCTGTAATGGTAGAAGGATCATCGAAATATTTCTCCATCAAAGCATCGTCAAACTCAGCCACTTTTTCGAGCATCTTATCTCTCCATTCATTAGCTTCGTCTACCAGATTTGCAGGAATTTCTTCTACTGTATAGTCAGCACCCATTGTTTCATCATGCCAATAGATAGCTTTCATTTTGATAAGGTCTACCAGACCTTTGAAAGATTCCTCAGCACCGATAGGAACGACGATAGGACACGGATTAGCACCCAAAACGTCCTTCATCTGGCGGACTACCTCAAAGAAGTCAGCACCCGAACGGTCCATCTTATTAACGTAAGCGATACGCGGTACGTTATATTTATCAGCCTGGCGCCAAACTGTCTCAGATTGCGGTTCAACACCACCTACTGCACAATAAGCAGCAACGGCACCATCAAGAATACGCAAAGAGCGTTCTACCTCAGCGGTAAAGTCAACGTGCCCCGGAGTGTCAATCAAGTTAATTTTATAAGTATCACCGGCATATTTCCAACGAGTGGTAGTAGCAGCAGAAGTGATAGTGATACCACGTTCTTGTTCTTGCTCCATCCAGTCCATTGTAGCGGCACCATCGTGTACCTCACCGATTTTGTGGGTCAAACCCGTGTAAAACAAAATACGTTCAGAAGTCGTTGTCTTTCCGGCATCGATGTGGGCCATGATACCGATATTACGTGTCAAATGTAAATCATGCTTTGCCATTTTCTAATTCCCTTACTTTAAGTTTTTTTAATCTTCTAATTGGTTAGTCTCTTATAGTATTAGAATCTGAAATGAGCAAATGCACGGTTAGCTTCTGCCATTCTATGCATATCTTCTTTACGTTTGTAAGCACCGCCCTGTTCATTGAAAGCATCCATGATTTCGGCAGCCAGCTTATCAGCCATTGATTTACCGCCACGCTTACGTGCAAAGATAATCAAGTTCTTCATGGAAATTGATTCCTTACGGTCAGCACGGATTTCTGTAGGAACCTGGAAAGTAGCACCACCCACACGGCGAGACTTAACTTCCACTTGAGGAGTCACATTATCCAGAGCTTTTTTCCAGATTTCAAGAGCGGATTTCTCTTCGTTCTGCATTTTGTTCTTCACTGTTTCCAACGCAGCATAGAAGATTTCATAAGAAGTGTTCTTCTTTCCATCGTACATCAAGTGATTCACGAACTTGGAAACTTTTACATCATTGAACACGGGATCCGGAAGGATAACGCGTTTTTTTGGTTTTGCTTTTCTCATTTGTCTGAAAGAATAATGTTTTTCGTTCTTGGTTGTTTACTTCTGTCTTCTTCAACTCTCCCTCCGGAGAATTTACTCAACCTTTAGCATTTCCAACAAACTAAAACGTAAGTTATTACTTTAAATTTTCCTATTTTGGGAATCAGGCCACCAGATTATTTCTTCTTAGCAGGAGCTGCTTGACCCGGTTTCGGACGTTTTGCGCCGTATTTGGAACGTCTTTGTGTACGACCTGCAACACCTGCAGTATCCAAAGTACCACGTACGATGTGATAACGCACACCCGGAAGGTCTTTTACACGACCACCACGTACCAACACGATAGAGTGTTCCTGCAAGTTGTGACCTTCTCCCGGAATATAAGAGTTCACCTCTTTACCATTGGTCAAACGTACACGAGCTACTTTACGCATAGCTGAATTCGGCTTCTTCGGAGTGGTTGTATACACTCTCACGCAAACGCCACGTCTTTGAGGACAAGAGTCCAAGGCTGGAGACTTTGATTTCTCCACCAGCACTTCGCGTCCTTTTCTTACTAATTGCTGAATTGTAGGCATTTTAATTGTTTTTAGTTATATATTATTGTTTATATTAATTCAAAACTATACACTTTTGGGCTGCAAAGATACTAATAAGTTTTGAATAATCAATGCACTACAAGTTTTTTTTTGATTTTACGCTTCACCCTTGATGTTGGGAAGAGGCGGAAATGTTTGTTCGTCCGGCATGCGAATCAGTCCGAAAGCGCGTTCATATTTCCCAATATTCTCTTCGAGTGCACGCAGCAAACGCTTGGCATGTTCGGGTGCCAAAACTATGCGCGATTGCACGCCAGCCTTTGGCATTCCAGGCATCACGCGGATAAAGTCGAGAATAAATTCCGAACTGGAATGAGTTATAATAGCCAAATTGGCATATGTACCTTGCGCCACTTCTTCCTTCAATTCTATCTGGAGTTGACCGTTGTTGTTTTCTTGATTTTCCATGTTGCACAATTGTTTTTAAAATGTTCTTAAAAGATAGACCAAAAGTACTCTTTTTTTTCGGATGATATACATTTAAGTTCAAAAAGACACATAATAATCCGTTCTGAAAAAGGAGCAAGCCACTGCAACCGTTTTGCAGTAGCACTGTAACAAACATACAGAAGCATTGCAGTACAGAAGGAAGAGGCAAAAATAAAACAGAGAGGGAATACTCCTTCTTATAGGATATTCCCTCTCTATTTTATAGAATTATATTGACGTTGTAAGGCTATCCCTCTACTTTCTCGTCTACAGCATAATCAAGTACCGTCTTCTTGTTGGCAAGCATACGGTCGTACTCTTCTTTGGAGCCAACGATAATCTTCTCGAACTCGCGTTGTCCGGTACCGGCAGGAATCAGGTGACCGCAAATTACGTTCTCCTTCATACCTTCCAGACGGTCCACCTTTCCGTTGATGGCAGCCTCGTTCAGTACCTTCGTCGTTTCCTGGAAGGAAGCAGCCGACATGAAGCTTGAAGTCTGCAATGCAGCACGGGTGATACCTTGAAGAATCTGAGTAGAAGTCGCAGGTACAGCGTCGCGCACTTCCACGGGTTTCAAGTCGCGGCGTTTCAACATGGAGTTCTCGTCACGCAGCTTGCGGGCCGTCACAATCTGGCCAGCCTGCAGACTCTGGGAATCTCCACCATCCACTACCACCTTCTTTCCCCAGATACGGTCATTCTCTTCCATGAATTCCATCTTGTCAACAACTTGCTGTTCCAGGAAGCGGGTATCACCTGGCTCGTCGATTTCCACCTTGCGCATCATCTGACGAACGATGATTTCAAAGTGCTTATCATTAATCTTCACACCCTGCAGACGGTAAACGTCCTGAACCTCGTTCACAATATATTCCTGCACGGCCGTAGGACCTTTGATAGCCAGGATGTCCGCAGGTGTGATAGCACCGTCAGACAACGGAGTACCGGCGCGTACATAGTCGTTCTCCTGAACCAGAATCTGCTTGGACAACGGTACGAGGTACTTCTTCACTTCACCGGTCTTGGAAGTAACGATGATTTCGCGATTACCGCGTTTCACCTTACCCATGGTAACCTCACCGTCGATTTCTGAAACCACAGCGGGATTAGACGGGTTACGTGCCTCGAACAACTCAGTGACACGGGGAAGACCACCCGTGATATCACCCGCTTTACCTACGGCACGCGGAATCTTCACGATAACTTCACCGGCCTTTACCTTCTGACCGTCTTCAACCACTACGTGGCCACCTACTGGCAAGTTGTATGTACGGATCAGTTCGCCGTCTTCTGTCATGATGTGTGCGGTAGGCACCTTCGTCTTATCCTTAGACTCAATGATGATGATTTCGCGCAAACCGGTAGATTCATCAGACTCTACCTTATAAGTCACGTTTTCAATAACACCTTCAAATTCAATCTTACCGGTAGCTTCGGTAATGATAACCGCGTTGAACGGGTCCCAACGGGCAATCATCTTGCCTTTCTCTACCATTTCACCATCGGCTGCATAGAGCGTAGAACCGTAGGGTACATTATGAGTGGAAAGCACAATACCCGTGTTGACATCCACGAAACGCACTTCGGCCAAACGGCCTACCACTACCTTTGCCGGCTCGCCTGCTTCGTCGATAACGTCTACCGTACGGAGTTCTTCGAATTCCAGACGGGCAGGATTCTTGGCCACGATGCTTGCGTTGGCAGCAATATTGGCTGCCGTACCACCGGCATGGAATGTACGCAGTGTCAACTGTGTACCCGGCTCACCGATAGACTGTGCAGCGATTACGCCGACTGCCTCGCCCTTCTGAACCATACGGCTGGAAGCCAGGTTACGTCCGTAACACTTGGCACAAACACCTTTCTTGGATTCGCAGGTCAATACAGAACGGATTTCAACGCTCTCGATTGGAGAGTCTTCAATGCGTTGTGCAATGTCCTCGGTAATTTCCTCACCGCCGGCCACAATCAGTTCGCCGGTTGTAGGATGAACAATATCATGTACGGATACACGACCCAGGATACGTTCATACAGAGTGGCAATGGTTTCATCATTGTTCTTCAGTGCCGTACAAACCAATCCGCGGAGCGTGCCGCAGTCTTCTTCATTAATAATCACATCATGCGATACGTCAACCAGACGACGGGTCAGGTATCCGGCATCGGCCGTCTTCAAAGCGGTATCGGCAAGACCCTTACGGGCACCGTGGGTAGAGATAAAGTACTCCAACACGGACAGACCTTCCTTAAAGTTAGAAAGAATCGGGTTTTCGATAATCTGACCGCCTTCGGCACCTGCTTTCTGGGGCTTCGCCATCAAACCACGCATACCGGAGAGCTGACGAATCTGTTCCTTAGAACCACGGGCACCGGAATCCAGCATCATGTATACAGAGTTGAAACCCTGGTCGTCGCTTGAAATGGTTTTCATCAGGATGTTGGACAACTCAGAGTTCACGTGCGTCCAGATATCGATTACCTGGTTGTAACGCTCGTTGTTCGTGATGAAACCCATGTTATAGTTATTGATTACCTGCTCTACTTCATCATAACCTTTCTGTACTAATGCTTCCTTCTCTTCCGGGATAATGATATCGCCCAAGTTGAACGACAAACCACCCTTGAAGGCCATGTAATAACCGAGGTTCTTGATTCCGTCGAGGAAGTCGGCTGCCTTGGCAACACCGCACACCTTGATTACGTGACTGATGATGTCTCGGAGTGACTTCTTGGAGATAATCGTATTGATATATCCTGCTTCTGCCGGAACAATTTCGTTGACAATGACACGGCCCACGGAGGTATCGTGCATCATCTTGTCCACAATGTTACCATTCTCGTCAACGTCTTTCACTATTACGCTTACCGGAGCATGGATGTCGCACTTACCTTCATTGTAGGCAATCAGCGCTTCCTCAGGACCGTAGAATGTCAGGCCTTCACCCTTGGCACCCTTGCGCAGCTTCGTAATATAGTACAGACCAAGTACCATATCCTGAGCAGGCACAGTGATAGGAGCACCGTTGGCAGGGTTCAATATATTGTGTGACTGGAGCATTAGCATCTGTGCTTCCAGAATCGCTTCGTTGCTCAACGGCAAGTGCACGGCCATCTGGTCACCGTCGAAGTCGGCATTGAACGCCGTACATGCCAACGGGTGCAGCTGGATTGCCTTACCTTCAATCATTTTAGGCTGGAATGCCTGGATACCCAGACGGTGAAGTGTCGGGGCACGGTTCAACAGCACCGGATGCCCCTTCATCACGTGTTCCAAAATATCCCAGATAACGGGTTCCTTGCGGTCTACAATCTTCTTGGCGCTCTTTACCGTCTTCACGATACCACGCTCAATGAGCTTACGAATGATGAACGGCTTGTAAAGCTCGGCTGCCATCAGTTTAGGGATACCGCATTCGCCCATCTTCAGCTCCGGACCTACAACGATTACAGAACGTGCGGAATAGTCGACACGCTTACCCAACAAGTTCTGACGGAAACGTCCTTGCTTACCCTTCAAACTGTCGGAAAGTGACTTCAACGGACGGTTAGCGTCGGTCTTCACTGCACTCGATTTACGGGAGTTATCAAACAGAGAGTCGACAGCTTCCTGCAACATACGTTTTTCATTACGCAAAATCACTTCAGGAGCCTTGATTTCAATCAATCTCTTCAGACGGTTGTTACGGATGATGACACGACGGTAAAGGTCATTCAAGTCAGAAGTTGCGAAACGGCCGCCATCCAATGGGACCAACGGACGAAGTTCGGGCGGAATAACCGGTACAATGCGTACAATCATCCACTCGGGCTTGTTGCGTCCGCGTGATGCACGGAACGACTCAACTACCTGAAGACGTTTCAGAGCTTCGGTCTTGCGTTGCTGTGAAGCATCGCTTCCGGCACGGTTACGCAGTTCGTAAGACAAAGAGTCAAGGTCGAGGCGTGACAGCAAATCGTAGATAGCTTCCGCGCCCATCTTGGCAATGAACTTATTGGGATCTGAATCTTCGAGGAACTGGTTGTCTTTCGGCAACTTTTCCAGCAAGTCCAGGTATTCTCCTTCTTCAAGCAAGTCATACTGTGCCACTTCATCGGACAGTACACCCGGCTGAATGACAACATAACGCTCGTAATAGATAATGGCATCCAGCTTCTTGGTGGGCAAGCCCAACAAGTAACCGATTTTGTTGGGAAGTGAACGGAAGTACCAGATGTGAGCCACGGGCACAACGAGCTGGATGTGTCCCATACGCTCACGGCGCACTTTCTTTTCAGTCACTTCCACACCACAACGGTCGCAGACGATGCCTTTGTAACGGATACGCTTGTACTTACCGCAATGGCACTCGTAATCCTTGATAGGACCAAAGATGCGCTCGCAGAACAATCCGTCGCGTTCGGGCTTATACGTACGATAGTTGATGGTTTCAGGCTTTAAAACTTCACCACTCGAATTCTCAAGGATTTCCTCAGGAGAAGCCAAACCGATAGAGATTTTCGAGAAATTACTCTTTATCTTGTTATCTTTTCTAAAAGCCATAAATTTATTTAATTGATAATTGACAATGGAAAATTGAAATTGAAAAACTGAAAACCGATAATTGAGAATGGTAACTTGCATTATCCACTCTCAATTATCAATTATCCATTATTCTAAGTTGATGCTCAAGCCCAAACCTCTCAACTCGTGCAGCAATACGTTCAGTGACTCGGGGATACCCGGAGCAGGCATCGGTTCACCCTTCACGATTGCTTCATAAGCCTTGGAACGTCCTACAACGTCATCAGACTTGATAGTCAGGATTTCCTGCAGAATGTGTGCGGCACCGAACGCTTCGAGTGCCCAAACTTCCATTTCTCCAAAACGCTGACCACCGAACTGTGCCTTACCACCCAACGGCTGTTGCGTAATGAGTGAGTACGGACCGATGGAACGTGCGTGCATCTTGTCTTCAACCATGTGACCGAGCTTCAGCATGTAAGTCACACCTACCGTAGCCTGCTGCTCGAATGCTTCACCGGTACCACCATCATACAGCGTTGTCTTGCCGTAGCGAGGCAAGCCGGCCTTATCGGTCCATTCGTTCAAATCGTCCAAAGATGCACCGTCAAAGATAGGAGTGGCAAACTTCACGCCCAGGTTTTTTCCGGCACGCCCGAGAACGGCCTCGAATATCTGACCGATGTTCATACGTGAAGGCACACCCAACGGATTCAGCACGATGTCTACCGGAGTACCGTCAGCAAGGAACGGCATGTCTTCCTGGCGTACCACACGGGAAACAATACCCTTGTTACCGTGACGACCGGCCATCTTGTCACCGACACCAATCTTACGTTTCTTGGCAATGTATACCTTGGCCATCTGAATGATACCTGCGGGCAACTCGTCACCGATAGTGATGGCGAACTTCTTGCGTTTCAGCTCGGCATCGAGTTCCTTGTACTTCTTGATGAAGTTCATCACCAATGCACGAATCAGTCCGTTGGTATGTTCATCCTTCGTCCAGTTGCTCAACTGAACAGCGGTGAAGTCCAAATCGCTGAAGTCGGAAGCAGAGAATCTGGCGCCTTTGGAAATAATGTCGGCACCCATGTAATCCTTCACACCTTCCGATGTATAATTTTCTGTAAGCTTCAACAGCTTGTTTATCAACACTTTCTTGAGGTCACCAATCTTAGCGTCGAACTCATCGTCAATCTTCGGTAACAGAGCCTTGTCGGCCAGCTTGGAGCTGCGGGTCTTGACAACACGGGAGAACAGACGCTTACCGATAACAACACCCTTCAAAGAAGGAGAGGCTTTCAAAGAAGCATCCTTCACATCACCGGCCTTGTCACCGAAGATGGCACGGAGCAGTTTCTCTTCCGGAGAAGGATCCGATTCACCCTTCGGAGTAATCTTACCGATAAGGATATCACCCGGTTCGATGCGGGCACCCACACGAACAATACCGTTTTCGTCAAGGTCTTTAGTCGCTTCCTCACTTACGTTAGGAATGTCAGAGGTCAACTCTTCCATACCACGCTTCGTTTCGCGAACTTCCAAAGAATATTCTTCTACGTGTACAGAGGTCAAAAGGTCCTCACGAACCACACGTTCATTCAGTACGATAGCATCCTCATAGTTATAGCCCTTCCACGGCATGTAAGCAACCAGCAGGTTCTTACCCAGTGCAAGTTCTCCGTCTTCGGTTGAATAACCTTCCGTCAGGATTTGACCTGCAGTCACGCGCTGACCCTTCTCGCAAATCGGACGGAGGTCAATCGTCATATTCTGGTTGGTACGGCGCCACTTCGGGATATTATATTCTTTCAATGCAGGCTCGAAGCTTACGAACTCTTCCTCCTCCGTACGGTCGTACAGAATACGGATAGTCGTTGCATCCACGAATTCAACCACACCGTCACCCTCGGCAGTAATCTGCGTACGAGAATCGCGTGCCAGCTGGCGTTCGATACCGGTACCTACAATCGGAGCTTCGCTCTTCAATAAAGGAACAGCCTGGCGCATCATGTTTGATCCCATCAATGCACGGTTGGCGTCATCATGCTCCAAGAACGGAATCAAAGAAGCCGCAATAGAAGCAATCTGCTGGGGAGATACGTCCATCAATTCCACCTCGGAAGGAGGAACCACCGGATAGTCGGCATCCTGACGGGATTTTACTTTATCACGTACAAAAGTACCGTCATCGTTCAAAGGAGCATTACCCTGAGCAATAATCTTGGCTTCCTCTTCTTCTGCGGTGAGGTAAACCAAACCTTCGTCAGAAAGATCAACCTTACCCTCTGCCACCTTGCGGTACGGAGTTTCAATGAAGCCAAGCTCGTTGATTTTCGCGAACACACAGAGTGAAGAAATCAAACCGATGTTCGGACCTTCAGGAGTCTCGATAGGACAAAGACGTCCGTAATGGGTATAGTGTACGTCACGAACCTCGAAACCTGCACGCTCACGTGACAGACCGCCAGGACCCAGGGCAGACATACGGCGCTTGTGGGTAATCTCAGCCAGCGGATTGGTCTGGTCCATGAACTGTGACAAGGCATTCGTTCCGAAGAATGAATTGATAACGGAAGAGATTGTCTTGGCGTTAATCAAGTCAATCGGAGTAAATACTTCGTTGTCACGGACATTCATGCGTTCGCGGATAGTACGCGACATACGTGCCAGACCGATGGCAAACTGATTGGACAACTGCTCGCCCACTGTACGCACACGACGGTTGCTCAAGTGGTCAATATCGTCCACATCTGCCTTCGAGTTAATCAACTCGATCAGATATTTGATGATTTCGATGATATCTTCCTTAGTGAGGACACGCACGTCCATATCGGTCGTCAGGTTCAACTTCTTGTTGATACGGTAACGGCCTACATCACCCAGGTCATATCTCTTTTCTGAGAAGAACAGATTGTTGATAACCTCGCGCGCACTGGCATCATCGGCAGGATCTGCATTACGCAACTGGCGATAGATGTAAAGTACAGCTTCTTTTTCCGAGTTACTCGGGTCCTTCTGCAGCGTATTATATATGATAGAGTAGTCGGACTGGTTCGGTTCTTCCTTGTGTACGAGGATATTCTGAACGCCCGACTCTAATATAATGTCAACATGTTCCGGCTCGATTACGGTTTCACGGTCGATAACGACTTCGTTACGCTCGATGGAAACAACTTCACCGGTATCTTCGTCTACAAAATCCTCAATCCATGTTTTCAACACACGTGCGGCCAACTTACGTCCCACCATCTTCTTGAGGTTCGTCTTGTTCACCTTCACGTCTTCCGCCAAATTAAAAATCTCGAGAATGTCCTTGTCATTCTCAAAGCCAATAGCTCTCAGCAGGGTAGTAACCGGCAATTTCTTCTTACGGTCAATGTACGCATACATGACATTGTTGATGTCGGTGGCAAACTCAATCCACGAGCCCTTGAACGGGATGATACGGGCTGAGTACAACTTGGTACCGTTGGCATGTACGCTCTGTCCGAAGAATACGCCCGGTGAACGGTGAAGCTGGGATACAACCACACGCTCCGCACCGTTGATGACGAATGTCGCTTTATCCGTCATGTAAGGAATGGGACCAAGAAACACGTCCTGGATGACCGTGTCAAAATCTTCGTGGTCGGGGTCGGTACAATATAATTTCAATTTTGCCTTCAAAGGCACGCTATATGTAAGCCCTCGCTCTATACATTCATCAATGGTATAGCGCGGCGGATCAATATAGTAGTCCAAAAACTCAAGAACAAAATTATTTCTTGTATCGGCAATGGGGAAGTTTTCAGCAAATACTTTATACAGTCCCTCGTTCTTACGTTTCTCGGGTGGGGTGTCCAGTTGTAGAAAGTCTTTGAATGACTTCAATTGTACTTCCAGAAAATCCGGATATTCAAGCGGATTCTTAGTCGAAGCAAAATTAACTCTTTGATTTTCAGTATTTGAAGACATCTGTTAATGGATTTGTAGAACTTAATTTTAAATATATACACAAAAAGGTTAAGAACCCTTTTCACGAAGGGTTCCTAACCGAATTACCTGATTTACAGGCTAATGTTATTTAAGTTCAACTTCAGCTCCAGCTTCTTCCAATGTTTTCTTCAATGATTCTGCTTCGTCCTTAGCCAAACCTTCTTTTACTACGCTAGGAGCACCGTCTACCATGTCCTTAGCTTCCTTCAAGCCAAGACCGCAAGCTTCCTTAACGGCTTTAACTACCTGAAGTTTAGCTGAGCCAGCGCTCTTCAATACTACGTCGAAAGAAGTCTTTTCTTCTGCGGCAGCAGCACCACCGGCTGC
>OFEY01001745.1_pt1 | contig 13314 bp, 10 predicted proteins | sample 1521251 | NCBI WGS metagenome assembly OFEY01 (sample SAMEA3504100, study PRJEB24116) | mouse gut metagenome | biome: mouse gut; feature: mouse-associated habitat; material: faeces | place: Denmark | collected 2011
AGGAGCCGTTCCCGGACGTTTGCAGGCGTGCTTGAGGCAAGCTGGGTGAGGATATCGAAAGGGCAATCTTCGGAAAGAAGGGAAAGAGTCGTGCGCAGGAAGAGGGAAAGGTGCGCTTCCGTCATGAATCATGTCCTTTTTTTCCTGAGCATCCGACGCTTCAAGGCAAAAATCAAGAAAAAAGGTTAAAAGATATACTTTTTTCTCGATTTTTTCCTTCCCCGAGAGCCCCTTTTGCGGCTTTTCATGAGACTAATACGGCGTAATGACAGCGTATCCTTCTTTTAGCACGCCCCTTGCTAATGGAGTTCAGGAAGAGTTGGACAACCGTTAAAGAAGGAGTGGACATGTCATCACGCATCAAGAGCAGTATGAGGTTATGTGCGATAGCTGCTGCGGTATTCCTTGGAGGAGGGATGCAGTTGCACGCAGCGGTCATGAAAGCCGACACGGTGTATCACGGCGGCAAAATCTATACCATTACGGAAGATTTCCATAAGCCTTCCGCTCTGGAAACGCCGAACACGGCTGAAGTCGTTGCCACCCTGAACGGACAGATCGTCTTTGCGGGCAGCGAAGCGGAAGCAAGGAGTCAAGGGCTCTTTGACAAAGGCACTGCGGCCCGCATCGTCGACCTCAAGGGCAAGACCATGCTGCCCGGTTTCGTCGACGGGCACAGCCATTTCCCCAATCAGGGCCGGATCGATCTTTTTCAGGTCAACCTGAACAGCCCGCCCATCGGGAAGATGAACAGCATTGAAGACTACGTCACCGCCTTCGCCGAGGTCGCCGCGCGCACCGAAAAGGGCAAGGTGATCAATGGCGTGGGTTACGACGACACGTTGGTCAAGGAACGCACTCATCCCACCAAGGATGATCTCGACCGGGCGAGCCGGGACCATCCCATTGTTGCTCTGCATACCTCCGAGCATCTGCGGGCCGTAAACAGCCTCGCCTTGGCCAACTCCGGCCTGTATGACAAGGATATCAACGAAAAAGGCGTGTATGTAAACCCGAAGGACGGCAAAGAATATCCCGGCGTGCATACCCGCAAGGCCGCCGACGGTTCATGGGAACTGACGGGCGTCTTTGCGGAATCGGCAGCTATGGGCCTTCTCGGCGCGGGCGAGGCCCCGACCGTCGATAACAGCGGCGCGAAGGCCGTGGCCCGTACCTCGCAGGTCTACGCCGCGGCGGGCGTCACAACGGCGGATCAGGGCGCGGGCGTCTTCGCCATGCCTACGGTCATCAACGGCCAATTCCAGTATGCCGGCTATAACCTCAGCGAAGTGCAGAACGGCCTTGCGCAGGGCGTCATGGGCGTGCGCCTCATCCTGCATCCTTTCGGCTATATGAACATCGGCAACGGCCTTGATCTCGGCGCAATCTCCCGTATGGCCCTCGGTTGGACCGGCACGGGCTTTACGGAGAAGGGGGCAAGCTCGCCTTCTGTGGGCGACGACATCACCAGCCTGAGTCTGACCGGCGTGGCGATTGGCGGCAAGGCTCCCGAAGGGCTGCCCGCCGACCGCATTTTCCTGGGCACCTGGAAGTTCGTGTACGACGGCTCGAATCAGGGCTATACCGGCTATTTCAAAAAGCCCGGCTATTGGAACCCCTCCTTTGGCGGCTATGCGCCCGGTTACGACGGCCTGCCCAGTGCGGTGACGTATACCAGGGAAAAGCTGGAAGAGCAGGTCGACTTTTACCATGCCAAGTCCGAGCCCTTTGAAATCCATACCAACGGCAGTCAGGCGGCGGAAGACTTCATCACCGCGATAGAAAAGGCCGTCGCCGCTCACCCTGACGTCAAGGACATGCGCCATACGTCGATCCATGCCCAGATGATGGAACGCCAGCACATCGAACGTCTTGTGGGCGACTACTCCAAGCTCGACGCCACGAAGGACATGTATGAAAGTCTGTCCGGCGCCGCCGTGGATACCGACCTGCGCGCCCGCCTCGGCAACGGGCAGTTGATGCGCGATCAGAATCTGATCAACTCCTACTTTATCAACCATGCGTATTTCTGGGGCGACCGCCATCTGGAAATCTTCATGGGCCCGGGCCGCGGCAAGAATATGAATCCCGCGGGCTGGAGCGTGGCTATGGACAATCTGTATACGTTCCACAACGACACCACCGTGACCCCCATTTCCCCGCTCCGCAGTCTGCAATCCGCCGTGGAGCGCGTGTCCGCGCCCACCTCGCTCGGCGCGGGCGGAACGCTGGTCAGCGGCGAAGGCAAGGACCTCGACGCCATCGTCTACTACCCCGAAGTGAAGGGCGGCACGGAAAAGCCGTTCTGGAACTATGACCAGCGCATCAGCGTCTTGCAGGCGCTGCATGGCCTTACCATCGTCCCGGCCTATCAGAACCGCCTCGAAGATCGCGTCGGTTCCATCAAGGAAGGGAAGTTCGCCGACTTCGTGATCCTCGACCGCGATCCGTTCGCCGTCAAGCCCTCGGAGCTGGCGTCCATCCGCGTGGCCTCGACCATCGTGGGCGATACGGTCGTGCACGGCGTTTTGCCTGACGACGAGTCTTTCGCCTCACAGCTCGCCCCCGCCTACATTCAGCCCGGCGGGGTCACCCCGACCGACTTCAAGTCCCAGAGCCTTGACCCGGCTACGGCGGAAAAGACCTATGCCTCGCTTCCCGAAGGGACCAAGCGGCTTGGCACCTTTGATTTCAGTGCGACGATTCCGGCTGGCAAGAGCGCGGTTTTCCAGATGAACTTCCTTGGCAACGGCGAGGCCGTGAACACCATGTCCCTCCTGAAGCTGACGGAAACCAAGGTCACGTCTTACGAGTACGGGATGCCGACCCCCGCCGAACTGGAGACCGCTTCCGGCAAGTGGTGGATCGCCGACATCGACGCGCCCACCAAGGCCCTCAAAGCGGACGACACGTTGATGATGGATCATACCTATACGGCCTTCTTCGTGATTGCCGACAACGATCCCGTCTTTGACCATGATGGCACCGACGGCGTCATTGCCGATCCCGTGGCGCTCGCGACGACCGGGCCGCTCCCCGACAACGGGACGAACGTCGGTTCCTCGGACGATGGCGGCAGCAGCAGCGGTTGTACGGTAGGCTCCACGCCTTCGTATGATCTGCTTCTGCTCTTCCTCGGCCTTTCCGTGACCGTCTTCCTGCGCACCGTGCGTCGCAAGACGGCCAAGTAACCCTTAGGCAGTCATCGGATACACCGAGTTCGCTCCTCCGGGCGTATCCTTTGCAAAGCCCCCTCCTTTTCTCTGAGGAGGGGGCTTTTATGCGTACGGGAAAGAAGCCGTCCGCGCGGCTGTGGGCCGGGCAGCCGTGGCAGCAGGCGTGTTCGATGCGGCAAAAAGCCGTTGGCGCGGCTGTGGACCGGGCAGCCCGAAGGCAAGAGGGAACAAGGGGGAAGCACCGCGCCCCGCGCCAAACCGCGATGCCCCGCCACAGGGGAGGGCATGTCCGGCGCGGTTCCGGCATCCAGCGTTTTGGGGGTTGGCCTTTTAGGGGCCGCTACCGCTATGGCGTCTCTTCTTTTTTCGAGAGGTTGGGGAAAAAAATCATTTTCCTCAATGAGGGAATACGGGGCACCACATCCCCACAAAACGGCACCTTGTTGAGTGGGAACAGGCTCTAGTCTGAGGTGGCTCTGACCGGGACCAACCGTGTGCTGGCGGCGAGGTCCGAAGGCGCGACCACGGGCTGATCGTGGGGGGTATCCGTTCCATAGCGCTGGCGCATGGCGGCACGGACCGCCGGATGGCTGAAGTGGTAGTCGCGCATCTTCCGCAGGGGAGAAAGCGTGATGCCAGCGCCTTTTTTGTAGACTTTCCAGACGAGTTCCGAGCAGTATTGCGCTTCGTCCGTCCATTCAAAAAAGAGGTCGTAGGGCTTGCCCTCAAATCGGGCGGCGGCCTCGCGCATGGCCCTCAAACGAGCGGGCGAGAGCACGGATGCGGCGTCGCGCAGGCGCAGCACAAGAAGACGCTTGCCCACACCCCGCGCCACCCACGCTTCCGGTGAGGTATAGCACACGCGGCGGCTGGCCTCGAACACCATCAGCCGCCCGTTCCGTTTCAGGACAAGGCCGCAGTGCGTCCACGGCGATCCCGTTACCAGCCGGATGGCCTCGGATTGCGCGGAGGAAGACGTTTGCAGCACGATGTCCCCTTCCTGCCACCGGCTCACGGGAACCGCCGTGGAACGGGAAAGGGAGGAGGGTAGCATCAGCAGGCAGAGAAGCAGCAGAGAGAGGAGACGGCGCAGCCGGTACTGCCCGTGAAGGGGAAAGAGTGGGCGCGGCATGGGGGTATCTCCTTGTCCGGGAGCGGCACACGAGGGGAAGGGCCGCCCCTCAAAAGGGAGGTAGCGGAGAGAGGGCCAAAAGGCAAGAGCCGCCGGAAAGGTGGATGTATCCACGGCACCTTGCGCCCGGTGGGGCGAAGGTCGTCTTGACCAAAGAAAGGTAGATGTTTCCACAGCGTCTTGCTCTCGGGCGGAATAGACACGCGGCCTTTTCAGAGGCGTCCATCTACGTGCTGATGGCGGTGGGGGCCTTGATCGCGGCCTTGCCCGTCATCTTCATGGGGCGGCCCCGGTCGGCCTGAGCCGGATTCTTCGGGAAGGGAGGGGAGATCGGAAGCTGAGGGGGGTACGCGTTCGCGCGGCGGGGAGAGCCCATCGGGGTGGCGGGGCACAGGCTCGGAACGGGCTTCTGCAGGAAAACCACCCCATCAGGCAATGGGGGGCACCATCCCCGGCTCCCTTGCATACCACGAAAACTACGCTGTCAGGAGATGGGGCGGCACACAGGAAGCGCCCCGGTTCATTGTCCGGCTGCGCCTTGTCCTTTTCTCCTGTGCCTCGGCCTTGCCGGGAAAACGGCCTTCCGGGGCGGGGCTGTGAGGGGCCACACCCGAGAACCTTTCTTTTTTCCGGGGACAGGGAAACGAGCCGCGCCGGGGAACGGAAAAGGGCCCGCCCTTGTGGGGCAGGCCCTTGGCTTTACTTCGCGTTGTTCTGGGTCATGGCCTCTTCATACAGCTTGGCGTAGACGCGGCTGAAGAAGTGTCCGGTGGAGCGGCACTTCGCGCCGACCACGAGGTCCATGTTGCTCCCCTTCGCGCGTCCGGCGAGGTTGGGCGTCTTGTTGCCGTCCTTGTCTTCAAGGTGCCAGGCGCCGATGGTCTTGCCGTCGAAGGAGTCCACTACCAGCTTGAAGTATTCGTGCGGTCCAACAAACACGTTGTTGGTCTTATCCAGAACGATTTCATCCTTGTTTTCAAGCATGATCTCGTGGATAAAGGAGCACGTCGCTCAGGTTTCGGGACGGGCGATGAACCGCGGGTCGAACGGCCACGGCGTCCCGTCCTGTACGTCGATAACGTCCTGATACGCCACGAGCGCAGCCTTGCCGCCCGCGAAGGGGCCTTCGGCGGCGCGCACGTTCAGGTGCACGAGTTCCTTGCCGCTCGGGGAGAGTGTCCAGAACTGGTCGCGGACGGACTCGGCAAGGTAGAGCTTGTTGCGGGTTTCGTCGTTCCACGGGCCGAAGGTCTTTTCGACGCTCTTGCCGCCTTCGCTGATGCGCACGGTGACGCTGTCGGCCTTTACGTCGGCCACTTCCACCTTGGCCTTGCCGATGGAGAAGCTTTCGCCCTTGGCGTAACTCTTGATCACGGGCGCGGAGGGGGAAATCCACGCGTCGGTGATGCTGTCGGTGGCCAGTTCGCGCACCTTCACGGCTTCGGGGGTGATGGAATCGACGATGACGTAGGTGCGGCCGTCGGCGGAGACGGAACGGCCCATGATGAAGTCGTCAAGCCGTCCCTCGCGCTCGGAAATCCCGGCCTTTTCGTAATAGCCCTTGGCGGCGGTGCCGTTGGCGCCGTCGTTGTTCACCTGGGGCCCGGTCATGACGGGGAAGGCCTCGCCGTAATAGTTGCCGGTGGCCTTCACCAGCTTGAAGGTGGCGCTGTAGGCCCCGTCCATGAAGAAGGGGTTCTTGTCGAGCATGGTGAGCTGCCAGCCGCGGCTGGAGTGGTTCATCTTCTTCATCTCGCCGGGCCGGAAGGTGACGTCGTGCAGCACGTCGCGCACCGAGCGCTGGTTGATGTAGTAGAAGGACTTGCCGCCGAGGTTAATGGGCTCGTTGTCGAAGGGGTGCCAGTTGCCCGAACGCACGGTCGTGAAGACCCCGGACGGGGGAATCACGATTTTGCCTTCGTTGTTGATGCGGCTCTTGCGAACCACGATACCGTCCCATAGCATCTTCTTGACGCCGCCGATGGTCATGTGCTGTTCGCCGTTGATCATGCCGGGCATCTCGAGGACCATCGCCGCGTTGGGCGCGGGCGAGGCCATGGTGACCGGCCGAGGAGCGGCGAAAGCCATGGAGCCGCACGCCGCTGTGAGGCATACGGCGAGCACGCAACGCGTTGTCATGCGCATACGGCTTCTCCTTGGTTTGAGGTGAATATCCACAAAAGACCACAACGGCCTTATTGCCTTGAGGGATGCTCCCATCAGGCCCTGCAGCAATATCGCCTTTTCCCATCGTCTATGCGGCGGGGAAAAAGGGCATGACGGAGCGGGGCTGCGCCCTGGCCGTCCTTGTTTCTGCGTATCCTTTGGGCACACGGGCTTTGCACGGACGGCCTTTCCATGAGGTTTAGTCCTGTGGCCCTTCGTCCTCCGGGCGGAGTTTCGCGTACCACAGGGGGTTGTGATGCCGGATGTGCTCAAGCGGGACGAAGCCCGTAAACATGGAGCGCAGCGCGGGGCCTTCGCCGGGCGCAAAGGCGGCCATATAGATGTGCACGGGCAAAAACACCGCCATGAGGCCCGCGCAGATCAAATGGATCAGCAGGCACCATTGCAGCAGGCTTTCCGTGCCCGGCCTGTTGGCGGCGAAGGTCAGCACAAGCCCCGTGGCCGCCAGCCCGAGGCTGCACAGCACGGCGAGGCAGGCCACCAGCTTTTGCCCGGCGTTGTAGAAGCCCTGCGGCGGCAGTTCGGGATTGAGCCCCATGCGGCGCATGAGTTTTTCCCCGAGAATGAGCCACAGCCCCTTGCGCAGGCACCAGACGAGATCGGAAACCGGGTGCAGATCAGTGATTTCGCGCAGGAAGGCGCGGGCTTCGGTACGGGCCTTGAAGCCCAGATAGATCGCGTACATGGCGATCCACAGGAGGCCCGTGATCACGTGCAGCCGCAGCAGCCCGAGCGGGCCGAAAAGGCCGTTCCACGCCGCGCTCCACCAGTCGCCCACGGGCTGCATGAAGGGGTTGGCGAGCAGGCCGAAGCCCGTGAAGAGCAGCAGAATCCAGCACGCGGCATTATGCCAGTGCATGAAGATGGCCGAAACGGAGTGGCGTCTGATGGTTTTCATCACTGTTCCTCCCGGGGCTTGGCGTCCGCCGGGCCCGTGGGGGCGGCGGGGGCCTGAGGCGCGGGGCGGTGAGGCTGTTCCGCGTCCGGGGTATCGGGCTTCTGCGTGGCGTCGGGAACCTGCGCCGCAGCCGCGCCCGGCGCGTCCTTTTCCCGCGGCGCGTCTTGCGAAGGAGCCCCGGCGTCCGGGGAGGCGGCGTCCGAGGGGCAGACAAGCTGTTTCAGGAATACGCCCACTACGCCGAAGAGGGACAGGCCCGCGAAGAGCTTGACCAGCCCGGCCAGAGGGCCCATGCCCGCCAGCGCGGGCGGGACGGGGCGGGGTTGGGGCCAGTCGAGCGGCCCGGCCTCTCCCAGATAGGTCAGCGTGGGTTTGGTATCGAAATCCTTGGGCGCGACGTGGGCCTGCTCCCGTTCCGCGAGAGCCCACGCCACGGGATCGTCCGCGTTGTCCGCGTCCCCGAAAATCCGGCATCCTGTGGGGCAGACCTGCACGCAGGCGGGCGTCTGGCCCGGTGTGGCCGCGCAGTAGTCGCACTTGTCCGCCGTGCCCGTGACGGGATGCTTGAAGCGCGCACCGTAGGGGCAGGCTTCGATGCAGCCGCCGCGTCGATGCGCACGCTCCCGTCCTCGGCCTTGTAGGTGGCGTGCGTGGGGCAGGCGTCCACGCAGAGGGGGCGGTCACAGTGCATACACGCCCCGGGCTGGAAGCGCCGCCCGAGCGGTGCCGCCGGATCGGGGAAGTCGCGCACCCAGTTGCGGGACAGCCCGTAAGGGACGCCGTTGCGTTGCTGGCAGGCGACGACGCACGCCTTGCAGTTGAGGCATTTGGCGGCGTCAATGGCCATGACGAAATGAGGCATGGGCGCATCTCCTTGGGACGGCGTTATCCGATTTTACGCACGCGGCACCCCACGCCGTTGTGCTGGCAGGAAATCTTGTCCCAATAGTTGGGCAGGATACTGCTGATGTGCGTACCGCGGTTTTCCGGGAGCGGGGTGGTGGCGTTCAGGTTGGAGGGCGTAAACAGCGTGCCGGGCAGGACGTTCTCGGTGATGTCCACCCAGCCCTCAAGCCCGCCCACAAAGGTTTCGAGCATGACCTTGTCGCCCTGCTTCAGGCCGAGTTCGGCGGCGGTCCGGGGATGGAGGGAGATGAAACGGCCACTGGAGAACTGCCCCACCGCCGTGGCGAAATTGGTCAGCGTCTGCTGCCAGTGCCACAACTGTTTGCCCTGAATGAGGATGAGCGGGTAGCCTTCCTTGTGATCCTTGCTCCGGGGGCTGCCCTTGGGGTAGTCCCAGTCGGAGAGGCGTCCGAAGACCCGGTGCGCGGCCTGCATTTTCCCGGACGGCGTAAGGAGCCTGCCCTCGGTGAAGACGCAGCCGGTGCGCTCGGGTTCGTCGGCGGAGAAGAGAGGCCACACGAGGCCGGCCGGCGACTTGCGCAGCCGTTCCAGCGTCATGCCCTTCCATGAGGGGACAAGTTCGGTGAAGCGGCGGTACATGTCCTCGGGATCGCGGAAGTCCGGGTAGCGTTCGGGATCGACCAGCCGCCCCACGTCGCGGTAGAAGCGCCACGAGGGGGCGCAGGAGCCGGGCGCGTCCGTAAGCTGTTCACGCCACACGGCCTGCTGCTCGTTGCCGTAGCCCGATCCCTGGCTTTCCGGGCCGAAGGTGGCGGGGATGAAGAGGTGGGCCGCCTCGCTTTCCTCGGTGAGGAAGAAGCCGCAATGGACCACAAAGGGCACCTTGGCGAGGGCTTCGCGCACGCCCTTGCTGTCGGGATAGCGGCGGTAGCTGGAGTTAAGGAACAGGATGTCGATTTTCCCGCGCGACATGGCGTTGCGCAGGCGGCGGAAATTCATCTTGGGCTTCGTGTTCTCCCCGAAGAAATGATCGACGAATTCCTCGTCGCCGCCCGGCTTGCCGCTCTGGAAGGTGAGCATCCCCCGGCCTTCGCCGATGAGGTTGTCGCGCAGGGCCTGCATGAGGATGATCGCGCGCAGCCCGGTGATGCCGTTGGTGTAGCGCGACAGCGAGCCGCCGAGCCAGACGATGGTGCGTTCGCTCGCGGCGAGGGTTTCGTAGAAGTCGAGCACTTCGGCGGGCGAAAGCCCGGTGACGGCGGCCACCTTGTCCACGGTGAAGCCTTCGCAGTCCTTCGCCAGTTCGTCAAAGCCGTCGATCTGGAAGCGGGCCCGGGCCTCGTCGTAGCTGCCGGTCGAGAGGATATGGCGCACCGCGCCCACGGCCAGCGCGCCGTCCGTGCCCGGCAGGGGGCGGAACTGGCAATCGCAGAGGAGGCTGGTGCGGGTCTTGCGCGGATCGAGATAGACGATCTTCACGCCGCGCTCGCGGGCCTGTTGCAGCCAGCGCGCGTAGGGCGGATAGAGGTCGGCAACGTTGGCGCCCCACAGCACGAGCGTTCGGGCGTTGAGGATTTCGTGCACCTTGACGGTCCCGCAGTTCACCCCCACCATGTCCCCGAGCATGTTCGAGGCGCTCGACACGCAGGATTCGCCCGGAGGCATGGCGTGCACGCTCCCTACGGTGCGCAGGGTCATCAGTGCGGCGATTTCGCTTTCGCGGCAATCCCACAGGGGCATGGTCATGGCCACACGGTCGGCGGCCTTCGCGCCGTGCGTTTTGAGCACTTCGCGCATCCGGTCGGCCACGGTCCGCACGGCCTCCTCATAGCTGATGCGCTCCCAGCCGCCGTCGGGCAGGCGGCGCATGGGCTCTGTGATGCGGTAGGGGCTGTTCATGAGTTCAAGGATGGACAGGCCCTTTGGACACATGGCCCCGCCGGTCCAGCGGTTGCCGGGATGCCCCGCAACGCTCGTCACCTTGCCGCCCCGGATGCGTGCGAGATAGGTGCAGCGCACCTGACAGAAGGGGCAATAGCCCTTGAGGATTTTTTCCTTTTCCTCGGCCCGGCCCCGGAAGCCCATACCGCGGGAAGGGACGGCGTCCCCCATCACGGCGGCTCCGCCCGCAGCGCGGTGCCGAGCTTCAAAAAATGTCTTCTGGAATACGTGTCCGGCATAGAAAGCGACTCCCTCCGGCTTCTCCGCGCAGGAGGCCGTGTCCGGCGGAATGGCAAGAAAACGGGTACCGCGCACAGGATACGCGGTACCCTCCCGACCGCAGCAAACGGCGCGCCGGGAACCCTCCCGGCCGGGATGAAACGGAAATCGTAAGCATGGTCCTCATGGAACCATCCGCCCCAGCGCCGCTTTTTTTCAAGAAGGGATGGGCAAGGGGGGCCTTCGACGGTGCGCCGTCTCCGCTGCCCTTCCGTGCCCTTTAAAAAAGGGGACTGTCCTCGGATGATCCCGTACCGAGGGCTGCGCCTAGCAGTTGCAGTCGCTGGAAATACCCTGAATGGAGGTCTTTTCCTGAAGCTGCTTCATCTGATCGCCAGAAATGCCGAGTTCGCCGAGATCGTCGAAGGACTGGAATCCACCGAGTTCTTCGCGCAGTTCAACGATTTTTTCGGCGGTGGCCTTGTCGACCGCGCCGGTGGCGGCAAGCTGATCGGCGGTGGCCTTGTTCAGTTCGATGGCCGCGGCGTCGGCGGCGGAGGAGGCCACCGGGCTCAGGACGGGAGCGGAAAGAAGGATCGCGGCGGCGAAGAGGGCAGATTGGAAAACCTTTTTCATGATGAACTCCTTACCTCTAAAGTGAAAAAAAGTATAATGTATCTCTTAGAGAATGGCAACAGGGAACATTGTTTTGTTTTTTATGTAAAATCAATAGATTAAACAAAGTGTCGACAAATAATGCTTTTTGTCGACTGTCGGTGCAATGTCGGGGGCGAAGCGGGAGAGGGCCGTTTCCATCTCCGAGGCCGATAGTCGCACTCTCTGGGCGGGAGAGGGGGTGGAATATGTCTTTTCACGGGAAAGGCTCGTTTGCCTTCAGGCGGAAGGCCGCGCCCTGAAGCCCGCTCGCCGGGGCAGGGGATGGCGGGGAGGAACGCGGGCGCATGGTGAAGCGGCTTCGGAACTGAGGTTGCAGAGAGAACGATAGGGCAGGAACACGGGCGCGTGGTGAGGCGGGAAGAAGCGCGGCCTTCCCCCACATTCCGGGGAGCGGCGGGTCTGCGGGAAGGAGACGAATCTTTCCTTGAAGCCCATATCCGGCAACATGGCCCTTCTGCGAGAAAGGAGCCCCGAAGGACTCCTTTCTTGTAGGGGGAAGAGGAAAAGGTCGGCTGAGGGGGTGGGGCCGGCCTTTCCCGGAGGGGCTCAGTGGCGGTTAAGGTCCCTGATCCAGCGGACGATCCCGAAAAAGACCCACACGCCGCAGGCGATATTGAGGATGAAGGACAGGTAGACGAAATATTTGGTCAGAGCGAGCCACATGGGGGCCTCCTAGTTGACGTCGGGGGCGAAAACGCCCTCGGGCCGACGGTTTTTCATGGCCTGATGCACGAGGAAGAGCGTCAGGCAGTTGAGCCCGATGCCCACGAAGTTCGCCGGAATCCCGAAGGGTTCCCCAAGCACCTTGTCGCCCCAGATGAAGCAGCTCAGGCCGCCCGCAATGACGGCTGGCGCGCCCGCGTAGGGCGAAATCCTGCCCCAGAGCAGCCCGCAGAGCAGCGGCGGCAGGATGGCCGAGGGCCACAGCTTGAACATGTAGATCATCAGCCCGAAGACGTCCTGAAAGAGGATGGCCACGCCGATGGAAATCCCGCCCACCACCAGCGTGGACATGCGGGACTGGTGCAGCAATTCGGACTGGGTGGCTTCCGGCCTGATGAACTTGTTGTAGATGTCCCGCGTGTAGATGACCGAAGCGGTGTTGATCATGGCCGCGCCGGTGGACATGACCGCCGCCAGCAGCGCGCCGAAAACCAGCCCGGTGATGCCTGCGGGCAGGATGTCGCGGATGAGGTTGGTGAAGGCGAGGTCCGGCTTGACGTCGGGCTGGATCGCCATGGACGCAAGGCCGATGGCCGCCGTGGTCGCCATGAAGAAGACCCAGTGCACGCCGAAGATGAGCAGGCCGCTCTTGCTGTCCTTGGCCGACTTGGTGGAGGCGTAGCGCTGGATGAAGTAGGGGGCGCAGAACTCCCCGAGGAGGAAGCTGAAGAAAAGGCCCAAAAAGCGCACGATGCCCCAGCCCGCGAGAGGCTGGAGATTGGTGGCGAAACGCGGATTGGCATAGAGGATGTTCATCATGGCGTCGAAGCCGCCCAGATGGTCGATGGCCAGATAGCCGCACAGGGTGACGCCGATAATGATGATCACGTACTGCACCGCATCCGTGAGCGTCACGGCGAGGATGCCGCCCCACCATGTATACATCAGCGTCACGAGGGAGGCGATGAGCGCCGCCGGGATGAGGCTTATGCCCGTGGCCGTCTGGAGGATGGAGCCCATCGCCAGAATCTGCACCCCAAAGCCGCCCACACAGAAGAGGAAGGCGAAGATGCTGGAAAGGAACCGCCCCGAGCGGCCATAGTAAAGCCCGTAGAGATCGCCGAGGCTGTAGATGTGCTTCCCGGCGTTGTGTACGCGTTCGGAAATGTACAGCCCCGAGAATATCTGGTTGATGACCACGCCGGAGAGGGCGAAGAAGACGATAATGCCCGTGGTGTGCATGAAGGAGATGCGCCCGATGGTCGCGCCCCCGCCGCACAGCGTGGCGGCGATGGCCGCAAAGAAGACGGGCATGGGCAGGCTGCGTCCGGCGACGGCATAGTCGTCGAAGTTCGATACCCGTTTCATGGCGTAATAGCCGAGGTACGTGACCAGCACGAAGTAGGCCGCGATGATGATATAGTCGATGCTGTGCATGAGATTTCCTTGTAAGGCTGCGGGTTATTTCTTTTCCAGCAGTCGCCGCAGCGCTTCGAGCGGCACAGGCCGCAAGGGGGCGCGGACGGAAAGGCGGCCTACGTCGGGAAGGGGCC
>OFEY01001751.1_pt1 | contig 13295 bp, 11 predicted proteins | sample 1521251 | NCBI WGS metagenome assembly OFEY01 (sample SAMEA3504100, study PRJEB24116) | mouse gut metagenome | biome: mouse gut; feature: mouse-associated habitat; material: faeces | place: Denmark | collected 2011
AAACACAGCACCGCGATCTGATGCACATGGTAAAAAGGCAAAAACAGAGAAACCGCCTCACAGAATATACCGGCTATCCCGCCCACAGCCGCCCACAGAATCCCATAGTCTATTGCCTTTGCCAGGTTCATCTTATGTCTGCACTTTTTGATCTCATCCAACAGATATTTCCCGATATCCATATCTCCCTGTTTTTCCACCTCCTTTTATACAAGCCTATGCTGCAGAAGGGTACTTTTCATCCGGATACCTGCAGCATGCCTACCGTTTCTTTATGCGCTTCCTGACCGGATCGATGCGCCTTGCGGCAAGCCGTAGAAATAAGAAGGAGACCGCCAGAAACAGGATCGTCGAAGTTATGATCCAGCGGTTTCCGTCAGCCAGAAAGCGAATCGGTCCTCCCACTCCTGTCATATCAAAGGAATTATTCCAAATTGATTCGCCTGTCATGACCAATGTAACGAACTCCGCCAGATATACCGCCGGGTTAAGGAGCAGGGGCAGAGCAACATTTTCCCAGTAGCTTTTTCCGCTATATACCGAACTTCCCGTATACCAGTAATTTATACTGTATATCTCATACAATATGATTGGCACCAGCGTACCGATGAAAAAGATAAGATAAAACCCGTAGGACATGATCACTGCGCTGACGCTTTTTTTGCAGAGGGAAGAACATAAAATCCCTATGCTCGCCGAAAAGATCGATATGAGAAGCGCGATCGCGAAAAACCAGAACAGATAGCTCCACGACATACCGCCGACTACGAAGGAGAGCGCCATAATCGGCAGGCTGGCGGCGATAAACAGCATACTCTGCACGATTGCTGTCATCACCTTACCTGTGATCACTGAAAAGGGCGTCATGGCGGTGGTCATCATAATATCGAAGGTCTGGCGTTCCTTCTCTCCCGATATGGCGGAAGCCGTCCTGACAGGTACGATCACGCCGAGAATCACAAACTGCGTGATGGCAAGCACCGGATAGAGTCCCACCAGATCACTGTAAATATTGTCGGTATAATAGGTGCTGTTCTCCTGAATGATAAACATGGCAAGAAAAAAGACAAGCGCCAGTATCAATTCGTACGCAAGCACGCCAAAACAGATCTTCATACTGCGCGACTGCACTTTCACGTCCTTCTTAACAATCGGATTCAGCCACATCTTTGTTCTCCCCCTTCCCTGTCTTGCCGCCATTACTTTCGATGCCACCGTCACCTTCGATGCCACCGTCACCTTCGCCGCCACCGTCACCTTCTCCGCCACCGTCACCTTCGGTGCCACCGTCACCTTCTCCGCCACCGTCACCTTCGGTGACGCGCATAAACAGTGTTTCCAGATTGCCTTCCTGCTTGTGAAAACCGGTTACGACCACATCATGCGCTATCATCGTTCCGATCATTCTTGCAATCTCCTGTTTTGTCATCGTATGCGACAGCCTGATCTCGTGCTCACCTGCGGAGCGCACTTTTACTTTCGCATGTTCGCTGGCAATACGCAGCGCCGTCTCGCGCCCTTCCTCCAGCGTAATGATAAGCTGATCGTTTCCGAATACATGGTCCATCACATCCTCAATGCGCCCCGCCGCCACCAGATTTCCATGGTCCATGATCCCGATGCTGTTGCACATCTCGGAAAGCTCGGATAAAATATGGGAACTGATTACAATGGTCTTGCCCATACTTTTCAAATTCAGCAGAAGTTCCTTCATCTCCACCCTCGCTCTGGGATCGAGCCCGGAGTTCGGCTCATCGAGCACTAAAAGCGCAGGATTGTGGATCAAAGCCCTTGCCACGCACAAACGCTGCTTCATGCCCCTCGAGAGCGTATCCACAAAAACTTCCTTTTTGTCGGAAAGATTGACCAGTTCCAGCAGATCATCGGAAATTCTTTCGATCTCTCCGGAACTCATGCGATACATGGAACCATAAAAATCCATGTACTCCTTCACTTTCAGATTGTCATACACACCAAAAAAATCCGGCACATAACCGATCTGTTTTCTGAGTTCCTTCCGGTGGTTTAAAGCATCCACGCCATTGATCGTAATACTGCCGGAAGCGGGAAGCATCAGCCCGCACACCATCCGTATCGTGGTGGTCTTTCCCGCGCCGTTCGGCCCTACAAAGCCAAACAGATCTCCCCGGGGGATATGGAGCGTTACATCTTTGACCGCCTGAAATTTTCCATAATTTTTATACAGATGATCAATATGAAGCATACCGCCCTCCCTCTATCTCCTCAAAGGAATACAGACACCCGTAAGAGATTTCACTGTATTTTCCCTCTGTCACTCTGTCATAGTCTCTCACAACTCCCACGATAACCGCCTGTTCCGGTGCCGACGGTTTCGCACTGCCTGCAGCAATCACCTGATCCGATACCGACGGTTTCTCGCTCTCCGCAATGCCAAGCCCGACCAAAAGGGCCGCCATATCATCCTGCTCATATCCGAGATCGGTACGATATCTGTAAACGGATACCATATCATAGAGCAGATCATCCACATAATAAAAAGTATTGTCAAATACGCATTTGCCATTTTGCTTATCCCGCTTCAGATCGATCGTCTCCCCGGCTTTCACATCGGAGAACACCATAATATCATCCTGATACCATACCGCCATATAAGACATGTCACAATCGGTCCCGTTCGTGATCTTCCCGGCGATTGTTCCTTTTCTGTCATATTTCAGATCTTCACAGGAAATCTCTCCCCTGCTCTTTGTACTCCCTTCCGCATAAAACATGCCGCTGTCAAAATTTTCTTCCGGTTTAATCCCCGCCAGAAGTCCATCGCCGTCATCGCTCACCGTATAGAAGTAATCATCCACATCCCGAATATAACTTCCGTAAGAATAGCCGCCTCCGCCGGAACCGGGGCCTGCCAGACCGTAATCGGTGTGCAAACGTACCTCCCAGGGCTTCGTTCCCGCCTGATATGCCATAAAATAAGTATCTTTTCGGTCGCCGTCCGCCCTCTGCGCCGTAACGGAATAGACTTTTGTCTCTTTCACCCGGGTGCCCTGCCCGAGAAAATATACCCCCACAATGAACAATACCCCCAGCACAGGTACGCCGATCCAATACCACTCACACTTTTTGCATCTGCGCAGGATCAGATACAGTACCGGTCCGACCAGCGCAACATACACAAGGATCATCACCTTTAACCAGGTAAAATTCACATTGGTATTGATTTTGTCGATAAAAGAAAGGGCCCTCTCCCTGCTGTACTCCCATTCCGAGTATTCATCATATTTATAACCGAAATTTTGGAAATCCTCATACATGGAAGCAACCGTATAACCATTCAGTTTCTGCAGCTCCGCGTCGCTGAAAGAAAAGAAATAAACCTCTGCGCCCCCATTGCCTATCGAACCGCATATTGCCGGATGATCAGAACTTTCAAAAAAACTTCCATAGTCCAGTTCCGCAATCGCCATATTGGTAAAATCAACACCGTCATTCGTATACATCGTAAAAGAATAGCCGAATGGTTCCGCCTGAGCGGAAGCAATATTTTCCTCCCCAGGCACGCTGATCTCCAAAACACCCACATCCAGAAAATCTTTGTCAAAACCGGAGAGCGTCTTATCCGCATATTCTCCTGTCCCGATCATCAGCCAGCCGCCGTCCTTCACCCAGTCCTGAATCGCCTCAATATTCTCATCGCCAAGGGACGAAACATCAAACCGGTCAATGATCAGATAGTATAATTCATCCAGATGTTCTCTCAGATTTTCCTCATTCAGCTCCATCAGCTTCATGGGAAACTGCCTGCTCTGAATATTGATCGTCTCTCCGTCCGCCTCCATAAAAGAGAGCCCTGCAAAATCATCCGACAAAACGCCCGCCAAGGTTTCGGTTATTGTATGTTCCAGCACATTTCCCAGTTCGATGGACTGCAGGATCTCTCCCTTCTCATCAAGAAAATTGAGCGCACATACACCGCCCCGCGTGGTATCCGCCGCCGTATCGGTTATATTGACCGTAAACTGTTTTTTCCCCTGTGAAGGCAGCGTGATCTGCGTCTGATAGGCACAGTTTCCGCTGTCAAAACCGGCAAAGATCACCTGCACCGTGCCGGTGAAATCCGCCCCGCTGTTTCCGACGGTCACCTGCATCACATATCCATTATGTTCCTGTTTCAGCATTGCCACATCCCCGGTAAACATATCCGCCGGCTTCTCTTCTTTCGCATATGCCGTATTTCTCTCTTTTCCCGCCAGAAGGCCGAGCACACATAACAGTGTGAAAGCCGCCTTTATAAGTTGTTTCCGCATTGTTTTCCTCACCTTTGTTTTACTTCTTCTATCATACCACTCTGACATACTAAAGTCCTCTTAATTCTATAAACTTTTTATAAAATAGTGAGAATCGTCTATCCTGCGGGATTTGCCCGTTTGAAAAAACAAAGTGCCTTTCTTTGTGCATAATTTCCATCTCTCTCCATATACTTATCCGGTGAGGTACTTTCCATGAAAAATCTAAAACGTTTCACCATAATCGGAATCCTGTTTGTCCTGCTCATGGGAACATTGGCGCATTTTATATATGGCTGGTCCGGCAATCATCCCGCAGTCGGTCTCTTTACACCGGTGAACGAATCCATATGGGAACATATGAAATTATTGTTCTTCCCGATGCTGATATATGCCTTCTTTACAATGCTGCGCCTGAAAGAAGCTTATCCCTGCATCATTTCTTCCCTGTGCTTCGGAATACTGACGGGAACCCTGCTTATTCCGGTTCTTTTCTATGCCTATACTTTTATACTGGGCAGGAACTATCTTATATTGGATATTGGTATCTTTATAGTAAGTACACTGACCGCGTTTCTGCTCTCTTACAGGCTTACGCTGTCCTGCGGGGCAAAATCTTTTACCGTTATGCTCTGCATTCTTGTATGCATTCTCTTTGTCTGCTTTCTCTTCTTTACTTACCATCCGCCGGATCTTGATCTCTTTGCGGTACCCTGTCCGGCAATTTCCATTTCATAAAAACCGGGAAAGCTTTACCGGTTTTTTTCTGTATTTTACTCCCGATGTCATCTCCCCTCCAAAAGCGAAACCACCCACTCCTGATATTCTTCCCCTGTCTTTAATTCCAGATCCGCCTCCAGCCGGCTGCGCAGTGCCAATACCTCCTGTCCTTTTACCGGATCATACCCTTTCTTATTATAAGTAACATAGTGCACGCCGACTCCCCGCTTCTGCCAGCAGGGCAGGTCATTATAATTAATATGTTCGGAAAAGAGCAGCTCGTTTTTCCAGGAGACGGATTTCCCCTCTATCTGCGCCGTGGCTTCCCTCACATCCAACCCCTTTTTCCGCAGCATCCAGTAGCAGTGGGCATTCAGCGAATTTCTGTGCGCATCCTCCTGCCTCCAGGAAAAATAATCTTTTACACATTCTAAATTGGGCAGAGGAACCACTCTGCTGTCAAAACAGGACAAAATTCCCAGCTTTAAGGACATACAGGCGCTCGCCTCCCCCGCCAGCACCGAATTGATCTTCCTCACCTTTCTTCCGAATGTATTGTCATCCGGGTGAAACAGCAACGATATCTCATCGCTCTCCGTATAACCGTAGACGATCCTGAAACCACACTGCATCAGGTGCTTTACGGTATCGATCATGGCATCCCGGAAACGGACATCAAAAGGAGCCTCAAACTTGCAGATCTCTTTTGTCAGCCTGGTGAAATTCCTGCCATCCAGCCGTACCGTCAGATACAGTTCAGGCAGTATGATCTGATCCAGTGACTGCTCAAATCTTCTCATCTTTGCATCCAGTTCATCAAAATTCATTCTCTCTCCCTCCATTTCTCAACTATAAACTCCCCCTGTTCTATCCTGACAAAATAAAGCCTGTCGAATCCCTCCCGACCAGAAGGCATCTCTAATTTATTGGATGTACACACGATCGCCTTATCGGGAATACAGGCTTTTCCTGTTCTCTCATGATTCCGCTTCACACAGTCCGCAATCACAGACTGAAAAAAATATCCTTCGACCTCATAACCGTACTGTTTTGCCCTGAGAATATACTTTTCCCTGTCCGCAGCAGTGGGATTCGTATTGTCCACCACAAAAGAATATCCCTTCCTCAGGCAGTCCTCCAGAAGCAGATTCTCTTTGTTTCTCGTGTGCAGTGTATCCAGATTAATATGCACATAATCATTTGCCCACCTCCGGCGATAAAAGGTGGACTTCCCGCTCGCCTGAATACCTGTCAATATAATCGCTTTTTTTCTGTTCGCTGTTTCCATCCGGCATATTCTCCCATCCCGTAATACAACTAAGGCAGAACACGTAACATGCTCCGCCAAAAAAATCGTTCCTTCCGTTTCCCGCAATTTCTACATTCCGCTCTGATTTTTCTGACAATTTTATTATACACAGCGTTTCTACAAATTGCAATAAACATGAATTTTGAATTAGTTGTATCGTGATAACCTGATATTTATTCCCTTTCCCGATGTTTTTTCCGCCATAGATAAAGCAATACCAGGCAGACAGCCGATATGGTCCCGGCGATAAAAGCGAACCGTGCAAGCCATGCCATCCTGTCCCCTGTCTGCGCACCGCCTGTGGCTCTGCCCTGACGGCCTCTGCCGGGCTTTGTCAAACCAAAGCCTTCCTCCTCTGTCAGCATATGTTCCGATATGTTCCCTGAAATGCCATCCCCGCAGGCTATATCCGGCTCGCTCAAACTGCTCGCATGGCCGAAGCTGTCCGCACTGCCGGAAGAGGCGGAACCTTCCGTCCCTCCGAAATCTCCATCGCTCCCTGAGCCGCCGGAACCTCCCGTATTACCGGAATCCTCCGTACTGCCGGAGCCGCCGGTATTCCCTGTTCCTCCTGAGCCGTCCGGTTTATTTGTATCATCCGCTTCATTCGTCAGTTCCAGCTTCCGCTCCGAACCTGCTAATCCCGCCGTGATCAAAAGCCCTCCGCCGCCTTGTGTTATGCCCTCGGGAAGCTCCGCCCACCCCGGCTCCCGGCACTGATCGGTAGATATACCGTAAAACTGTTTGCCGCAGGATCACAGTCGTCGATCTTAAGCGGCTCACCGTTTCCGATCTTTGTATACACCGGCTTCTGTCCCAGACTGCCGCTGTTTCCGGACAGATTCGCCTTATAAAACCGCAGCGTATCCTCATCAATCTGCAAACGCTTATCCAGCGTATCCACAAGAGCGGGCGTCTGCGGCAGGGAAAGGCCGAAAGGATTGATCAAAACTTCATACTCGATCCACTCATTTTTGTTGTCCGTTTTACTGCTCTTTAAAAGCCCGTGGTTGACAAATTTCTGTTCCACTCTATGGGAGACTTCCATAAAAATAACGCCGTCTGCTTTCCCTTTCATGCGGGCAGTATTTTCTATTTTGACATCCCCGTCACTGTTAAACCCAGCCTTCTCCGGATCAACCTTTGTGTCAAACATAACAAGTGTTTTTGTATTTACATCCCCCAGTTCAAAGGTCAGTTCCTGCCCCGATGCCGTCAGTCTTGCTCCCGGGATTTCCGGCTCGGTCCGAAAAGAACTATCCACGGTTCCCGATGTGCCGCTGCCGTCTCCGCTTCCCACCGGTGTTACCGCCTCCGACGTCTCGTAATCCTTCTCCTGATACCGGAACGTAAACCAGGCGATATTATCTCCAAGACTTGTACCGCTGTCATACATCTCCTCCGGTACCGTCGTCTGATAGGTTATGACAACAGGCTGTTCCTTCGCCTCCCCCGCCAAAACGGTGAACCCGTTATTTTCGGTCTCCTTCACCGGTACACTGACTCCGTTTTTCCGCACGGTGCCCGGCACCAGTGTACTTCCCGCAGGGAGCTGATCATGGAGCGTCAGTTCATTGTCATCGGTGAACGTAAATCCGTTTGGATGAAACGTAACGGTCCAGTCCGTCGCAGAACCTGTACCGTCCGGATAGCGTGTCGTTTTCCCTGTCTTTTCAATCCATTTCGGCGGTTTCACTGCCACCTCATATTTCCCGCTGATGCCCAGATTGTGAAAGATATCTCCCTTTTCCGCCAGAAGTTCCGCACTGTTTATTACTTTTTTATCTCCCCCGGTCCCCGGCAGAAGAAGTTCATCCCTTAGGGTTGTCTCATACATGATCCGAATCGGTTTTGCCGGCTTTCCCGCCGGAGCCTCCCCTGCACAGAGCATCTTCCCTCCGATATGCAGAACCGTACCGCTGTCAGAAGCCTCTATCAGCGCATAGGCGTCCGCATCCTCAGGTATATCATCCCGGGAAACATAATCCGCAACCGGAACGCCGTCTATCCTGATACTCCCCGCCACATAACCGTGCACGGCATCATCGATCCTGTCAGACAGCTCAAAAGGCGTATCCGATGTAATCCCCGTTTCCTCGCCAGGATTCTGCCAGGGCGTATAGTCGATCGTCCAGACAATAGTTTTATCCCGCAGGTCGCCCCCCTTTTCAATCTTTGCCTTCGCCTCCGTGCATTCCAGCTCCGCATACCCGAACAAAAGTTCTTCTCCGTTCTCAAACTCGATCAGCGCCCCATCCTGAACCAGCTCCTCTTCCGGCATCCCGTTATCATCGATATAACAAAGTACAATGCCTGTAAAGGCGACGATATCGGAAAGTTTTTTGTTTCTTCCGCTCTCGATAACATGGTCATCTCACAGGCCGCTAACACCGCACAACATAAGATCAGCCACCACTTAAACCTGCATATTTGAAACAGCTTCATTTCGTTTTCCCTTCAAAAAACCGGTCAATCTCCTCTTTTATCAAATCCGGTGTAAGCGCTTTCGACAGATAACCGTCCGGTTTAAATTCAAGTACCTTTTTCACGCTCTCCCGGTCCACTCTGCCGGTCAGAAAGATAACCGGAATATCCGCAAATTCCGGCTCGGAACGGATCATCTCCAATACCTGGCTGCCCTTGCAGACAGGCATCTCATAATCCAAAAGAACAAGGTCCGGTCTGTTCAGCGCAATGCTCCGAAACGCCGAAAGTCCCGATGTTGCCGTCTGCACTTCATAATCCTCCCCCAGCAGTTTCTGCAGCATCTTCAGCATAAAGTTGGAATCATCCACCACAAGAATCCTTTTCTTCCTCTCCGCTGCCGTTTTTTCCGCTTTATTCTGTGACAGATATTTTTCAACTTTTGCCATCGCATTTTGTGTCATAATGGAACTTCCGTTCTCCTTATCCGGAAGCATATCGATGGTAGTCATACAGTACGCAAAATATCCTTCTCCCGTGTCGAACAAAAGGCTGTATTGGGGACTGTGTTTCTCAAATACTTTCTCAAACTGATCATAGGTCAGGAGCTGTTCTTCTTTTACCTCCGCCTCTTCCAATGCGGGAAAAAATCCCTTCATATGTCCTACAAACTGCCTTGCCGTATATCTTGCGGCATTCATCAGCAAAACGCTTATGGCTTTGGACTGCGTCTCAAGTACGCTGCCGATCGTATTGATAATCAGCCGTTCTTCAAAGATCAGAAAAAACTCCCATCTTTTTTTCTCTCTGGTACTGTAGATCAGACGGTAATAAATGCCATCCCCGAACTTTTCCCCGCCGTAACAGTTACTGATCATCCGGGGCTCAAGCTGAAACATGCTATGTAACTGGCTGACGATTGCCTGCCCCATCACCGCCTGTTCTTCCTCCGGCAGCAGGTTTTCCCACTGTTTTACCTCTTCTCCGCTGACAATCGCCTGATCCTCTATCAGCGTATGTCCGATCAGCCAGCCGGCACATACGCCAAGAAAATGATTGACCGCCTCCTCCGAATAGCCCGCCAGTTCCAGCTCCTTCTCAAGCGCTGGCAGTGTTGTTTCACGAAAGTTTTTATGAATGCGCATATGTGTCTTAAGCCCTGTGTATCCGACGGACACCATGTATTCTTCTTCATCCTGAAAATGTCTCAGTGCATGATCCTTAAAATATTTCACCGTCTCCTGACAAACCCAGGGCCTTTTTGTCTCCTGCTGTCCGAATGCAAACAGCTTGTTGAGAATACGGAACAGCTTTTTATGCTCTTTATCAATGACATCCACCCCGACATTATACCGGTTATTCCATACCAGTTGATTTTCCATATATCTTCCTTCCTCCTGTCATTATTAACCCTTTTTATCGGAATATCTTTTTCATTATAGCAGGAATAATGACGCTTCCATTTCGCATTTTTCGCATACTCGGTCCAGTTCTTCGCAAGTGCCGTAAACAGGGCGTTTAGCCGGTTTACAATTCTTTAAAATAGTGTATAATACCCATTTAGGGCATTTTCAGCCTGTGAAGCGGAATAGAATAACAGCGATTCTCCGGTGCATTATGGACAAAGTCCGGAAAGTGAAGGTATCTATGCAGGTAGTGATTTGTGATGACAATGTAGAAAATTTAAAAGATTTGGAGACGCTGCTGCTTCAATACGGCGTCCGTTATCCCGATGTTTCTTTTGATATGGAAACCTATTCGGATGCCTCCGTATTGCTGCAGAAAATACAGCGGGAAAAACCGGCGGATCTGTATATCCTCGATATTGTCATGTCACGGATTACCGGTATCGATCTGGGATATGAGATCAGAAAGAAAAGCGAAGAAAGCATAATTATCTATATCACCGCATCCGATGGCTTTGCCCTGGATGCTTACAATATTTTTGCTATCAGATATCTGTTGAAACCGGTAGAAGAAAACCGCTTTTTTGAAGCGATGGACTATGCCCTGTCCCAGATGGAGAATAAAAAAGAACCTCTCTTCCTCGTAAAGACAAAAGCGGGGCTGGAATCCATTCCCTACCGCGAGATTGCATATATTGAAAGCTGTTCCAGAAAGCTGGAAATCCATCTGGCAGGCGGCGGAAAAATAACAAGTATCTATATACGGAATTCTTTTGATGAAGAAATAAAAGAACTGATACGCGCGGGAAACTTTCTCTCCGTCCATAAATCCTTTCTGATTAATTTAAGCTATGTCAGAAAATTAACCCTAAACAATGTCACAATGATCAACGGCGATAGTATTCCTATCAGCAGAAAAAGCTCTTTTCAGGTAAAAAAAGAATATCTGTCATTTATATCGGAACAATACAAATGAGGAGTTATCATGAATTATTTTACAGCCCTGTCATATACCATAAGCCATATTTTCCTGATACTGTTTATTTATCTGTTTATCATACACCGCTATTCCAAAATGGTAACCGGTGTAATATGCTTTTTTCTGTTTTTGCTGTTAAACATACTTGATTTTTTTAAACTGCTCCTGTTTCCCGACAGCGATCTCTGTTATGTTATCGTAACAATTCTGCAGATTCTCCTAACTCAGGCAACGCCCTTCCTTATCTCCGGTAAAAAAAGCAGCCAGGTTCTGTTTGTAGGGCTTTTTGCATCGAGTTATGTCATTGCGGGAGCCATCTCTGCGGCAATTATCAAAATATATACGGACAATACGGTTCTTGCCCTGACGGGAAGTTCCCTTATACATCTTGTCATTTTGATATTCCTATCCCTGACGATCAGGGAAATGTGTCTGGAATCCCAAAAGGATGACTCCGATAAAAGCTGGTGGGAATTATGTCTGATCCCCGTATTTTTTTATTGCAGCTTTTCCTTTATCGCGTTTTTTCCAAATACCATCTACGACAATCCTGATAATATTCCTGGAATCCTGTTCATCGTCATCACCATGTTTGTATCCTATGCCGTTGTGATACGCTATCTCGAAAGCGAATCCAGGAGAATCGATGCCTACTGGAAAAACATGATACAGGAATCCTATATCAAAGGGCTGGAAAACCGGTACTATTTTGTGGAACAGGCAGAACAGAACCTGAAAATACTGCACCATGATATTCGCCATTACTCCGGAATCATTGACTCCCTGCTGGAGCAGAAAAAATACGAAGAAATCAAAGAAGTAAACGAACATATCAGCCATATAGCAGAGGAAAACAAAATAAAGGAATACTGCAGCAACCTTATTGTAAACACCATTCTCTCTAATATGATGGCAAAAGCGATCTCCTTTGATATCAAAGTGGATCTCGATGCCAGGATTCCTAAAAAAATACCGATCAACGACTATGAGTTTACCCTTGTTATCGCGAATTTATTTGAAAATGCCATACATTGTGTCAAGGATTATGCAAAAGAAAAAAGATACATTGAAGTAAAAATACACTGTCTGAAAGACTATTTATTAATCCGGACAAAAAATGAATATGAAGGGGAACTTATGCTGGATTCCGTTACCGGATTGCCCAAAAGCCAAAAAAGCGGAAACCACGGACTGGGAATGCAGAGCATACTGGCTTTTTCGGAAAAATGGGGGGGTACCATAGGCTGCTATCCGGACAACGGGATTTTTCAGATTATGCTGTTTGTAAGATTTGAGGCGGGCAGGTAAAATTTTTTCTTAGCATACGGCTGTTCTTCCTGCACTTCTGCTCTCCTAGGATATCATATGTGATATAGTGCTCAAAAATATACCTAAATGCGAAAAATCTTATGGTATTATAACAGGCAGAGCAGCAAAAACGCTCTGCCTGTTATATTTAACTTATTTCTTTCAAGTATGTTTCTGCAGTTTCCTCTGTCAGACCAAATTTCTCTCGAATCTTACTCAAGATTTTAGAACCATCTTTGAGTGAATCTTAACTATAAGTCCATAATACGAACCCCATGAAAGCCGCTTGCCTCCCATGGGGTTAAAATACAATTCTTATTCTCCTTTATTTTCAAGAACGTCTGTTCTCTTTTGTCTTTATTTATGGTACGGTGCTCCATAACATATCCAAGTGCGAAAATAGCCTTATATTATTCTATTAAACAAGGCAGAACACTTGTAAATGCTATGCCCTGTCATGCTCATGCTCTTAAATTATATGATATTCCACATAAAGTTTCTGACGATATTCTTTATCATCTGTAACTTTAATAATATCTGGCAATCGATTGTTTTTGTTCAATATCTGAATCAGTTTAGCCAGCTTTTCTTCTCCAATCTCCTGATTTTCCTGGTCTCTCATCAATAACGTCATATACTCATGCCTCCATTCTCTGTTTTTCTTTGCTTCTTTCACCGCTTCTTCCAATTTCTCAACATAGGAATCCTCCGGCTTCTGCCCTGCCACATAGTCCAAAAATGCCTTTAATTCCCTGCTGACATCATCCATTGTTCCATCCGCATTCAGAAATATCTTTACTGCTTCGTCTCCCATGAAGATACTGTTGTCTTCTTTACAGATATTTTCAAAGGTATAAATATGCCGCCCTTTCCCATATAAA